>PDWI01008525.1_pt1 | contig 12050 bp, 13 predicted proteins | sample 1430891 | NCBI WGS metagenome assembly PDWI01 (sample SAMN01162508, study PRJNA174530) | Oral metagenome, whole genome shotgun sequencing project. | biome: Marine environment; feature: Marine mammal; material: Swab sample of the gingival sulcus; isolation source: swab sample of gingival sulcus...
GTAAATATGGAAGAAGAAATGTTTAATATACATTCAAGTATTGCGCCTATTTTATCTTATACTGAGTTTAAAAAAGGTGATGTAAATAAAGAAATAAAGGCTATTATACAAGGATTTAACTACATTGGTGATACTTTACCACTTGTTGAAAAATATGATGACAAACTATTTAATGCAGTTAATAAATTTAAAAAAGAACATGGCTTAAAAGAAGATGGTCTAATAAACTTTGAATTTAAAAAAGCGTTGAATAAAGAAGTTGAGAACAAAGCCATAGAAATTGTTAAGAATAGACAGTTAAAAAGAGCGATAACAGAAATTAAAAAGATGAAATAAATGAGAGACTCAATTTAATGGAACAATTAGAAAATGCTAAAAAAGCATTTGAAAAAGTGTTTAAAAATAAAGACCCGTTAAGCGATTGTTTTCAAAAAGATATTGAAAGTAGAATTTTATTATTTCCAACAGAAGTTTTTCGATTAACAGAATTGTAATTCAACATTTTGATGGAGACTATAAGAATATACGATAAAGAGGATATCTATGTATCACACATAGAATTAAAGGAATATCCTACTTATATAAATGAACATTGGATAATTGATGCTGATCTTACTTATGAAGAATATGATAGTGTACCTTTCATTGTCGAAAATGCAATATATTCTAAAACTGAAAAATGGGTTGTTATTATATCTCATGAAGAACATGCACTGATTGGTGGAGAAAAAGATTTTATAAAAAAGTATTTATCTCTTTATAAAGATTCAACAAAAGATGTAAATGAGTTTAAGAAATATTATGATGAAGCCAAAAAAGAATGTCCTAAGTTAAATATTGATTGGGTAGATGAATTGTTGGAAATAATAGATAATTAGTTAAAAATTGTACAGTGAAAATAATCAGTTGCCTTTGATTATGAATATGATAAACGTGGTAACTTAACAGCTATCAAAGACCCAAGCTGGTCATCTCGAGCGGAGCGTAAGTGTAGTCGAGAGATCTCGCCTTACATCTCTCAATTCTACTATGATGGCATGAATAAGATGCGTTATAGTAGTGATAAACAAAATAAACTGACAAGGTATAGTTATGATGGCGAAGGCCGTAGAATATTCAAAGAGTCTGAAATAGGTAAATAGTTCGTCGATTTTTTAAGTCCTGTTTCAAATCGCCTCTCTTTTACGCCGTAAAATATGCATTTCGTTTTCGATAATCTTATATACAAGCGAGCTTGATAAAGATTATCTCAATTCACGAACACTCTACTTACTATTTAACGCAATGAACCTAAATGATATACACGGCTTTGCTGTTATGTCAGGGATAGAGAAACAGATAGCTACTATGCAAATGCTCGGGCATACCTACCACAAATTCAAAGATTTATGGCAAAAGACAAATTAAGAGTAGATAGTCTTAATAGGTATCTGTATGTGGTGAATAATCCTGTTAATTTTGTAGATCCAAGTGGATTAAATAGCTATTAACAATTTGTAATGGTCGTTAAAGCCAATATGGGTATTGGTGATGAAGTTGAAATTAGAAATCCAAAGAAAACTTTATGGGGAAATATTATATGAAAAAATTTTTTAAAAAAAGTATTGTTATATTTTCTTTTTTGTTGTTAATTATATTAACTCTAATTATAAATTACAAAATTAATCACAGATTTAATGACTCAAAAGTCATCGGGCATACTGAAGAAGAGATTGTTAAAGTTTATGGAAAATATAGATATTGGGACAGTTGTAGTATTGAAAAAGACAGTCAAATTATAAGTAAAATTATATATTATAAAGCATATGAAGATAGAGGTTTTAGTTTTTTTGGAATTGAAAAATTTTTTGGTGTAGAAAGTAATGTATATTATTGGATTTATTTAAATGAAAGTGGCATAGCTGTAGATACTGATTATAGAAAAAAAGCTGCTGAATAAACATAATTTTAAATTAAAATGGTTTAGAAAAAAAGTAACTTAACATATAATAATCCTAAAACAATGTCGAAAAGTAGACTTTTAAATAAAGCCCTTATACTTAGATATTTCTATGTATAAGGGCTTGTGTTCTATAAAAATTATTTATTTTATAATTTTTTTCTTGGTTTTAATCATTAAGAACGTAACAATAAAGCCAAGTGCTGCAAAAACTAAAATAGAAACATAAGATAGTTTGAAGGAACCACCCGATGAATTCTTTAAGAATTGAGAAAGTGTTGGTCCTAATGTAGCAGCGATAACTAATTGAAAGTTTATAATACTAAAGTTACTTGGATAATATTTTGGTCCATAAGTATTTTTAATGATTGCTGAGGCTAGAGCAGGTGAGCAACCGTAGCTTATACCACAACATAATAAACCGATAATACCTAGTATCATATTACCCCATATAAAACCTAGTAGTAATAGAGCACCTGATAGTAGTAAAAAGCTATTTGTCATAAAAATAGACGTTTTTTCACCTTTTATATCAAATACCTTACCGACAAGTATTCTACCTAAACCATTAGCAACTGAAACTAATAAACCGACAACAGCTGATGCGCCAAAACTAATTGCTATTTGGCTGGCGCTACCAATTATCATTAGTCCACATGAACAGATTAGTATGTTCCATACTACAAACCATAAAAAGAATGGTGTTTTAAGCATTTCTTTTGATGTATAGTTTTTTTGTGCTGCTACGTTATTATTATCTAGTGAAATTTGATTTCTTTCTTTACTATCTTTACCGATTGCATAAGCACAGAATATTAGTGGTGGTAGGAACATAAAAGATAATATCAAAAATGTTGTGCTGATACCGTACATTGCTTCAAGTTGTTTGGCAATGTAGCCTAGTATGATACCGCCAAAGCCAAAACCAAGCATTAGGACACCTGATGCCATGCCAACTTTTTCTTGAAAGTGCATAATAACACCACTGATTATTGTGTTGTATGCAAAACCAACACCTAATCCCCCAAGAATACCATAATAAAAATACATCTTGATAGCTGGACTACTTGATTCCCCATTCAACATAGACATTAAAACTAATCCTGTGAAGACTAATACACAAGCAAAAATCAATCGGTATCTAGCTTTGATTTTACTTGCTAAAAATCCACTCATTAGGCCACCTATACAAAATGCAATAATCGAAATTGTAAATGTAAAAGATAGCTGATTGTCTGTTATACTAGGTATTAACTCTTTTATTGGTGCTTTAAATATTGACCAGGCATATACGACACCTAAAAATAAAAGTGCTAACGTTCCTGCAAATAAATGCACGTTTCTTGATATGTTGCTATTCTGTTTCATATAGTCCTCCTACTTTTCTTTTTTTACTTGCGTAAAACTTTATTGCTTGTCCTTAATTTCCTTTTTGTTTTCATTGATAAATTTAATAACAGCATCGATAAATTCTTCATTTAATGGAGCTTTTACATCTGTATATATTTTTATATGCTCTTCCATATCTTCTTTTGTTGCAGCATTTTTTAACACGTGGCTCATTTTTTCTATCAATATAGGCTCGTTATTTTCCAATGCATCAGCTAATAGCTTAGCATCTTTATCTTTTACTTCTATGTCATTTTTCCCTTGAATAATAACGATTGGCGTATTTTTAATCTTTTTATAAACCTCAACAGGGTCGTAGCTCATCCAATCAATTAAGTAATTTTGGATGGAAGGTTTTAAAAATGGTTCAACAAGTTCGCTTACTTCAACTTTATTGCCTTTTTTTAGTTCGTTGATAGCCATATTGGCTTCATCAATAACTATTTGCGGATTTAATTCATTTGCTTTAATTTGTTCTTTTAAAATCACATCAATTGTCCTACCGGCACCTGCAACCGAAATAAAGCCGTCAACCTTTGTTTTTTGTATTGCTAAGGCACTATATAAAGCGCCCTGATAGTGACCTAAAACAAAAACATCTGTAAATTTCTTACCGCCTTTTAAGTGCTCAATAATTGCAGATATATCAGCTACATAGTCAGCAACTCGAATTTTATCTTCGTTAATTTCAATACCGTTTGAATCAAACGAACCACGTTTGTCATACCTTAAACTAGCAATCCCTCTATTGGCAAGCTCGATTGAAAGCATTTCGAATTCATTTGCTACGCCATTTTTAGGAACGGCACCAGCGCCAGGGACAAAAAGTACAATTGGTAAGCTTTTACTTTTTGTTTTAATTGGTGTTGTTAATATACCAGCTAATTCACCACCATTAACTTGAATCTTGATTAACTCATCTTGGTGGTTAATATTTTTTTCTGTACCAAGTTCTGTTTTTTTTGTGTCTTTGTTTGTTTCGACTTCGTCCTTATTTTCGGCTTTATTACAGCCAGATAAACTAAATAGAATAGTAAGTGCGAGTAAAATTGATAACATTCGTTTCATACATAAAACCTCCTAGCTTTACAGATTATACCATAAAACTATTTTTTATATGTAACATTTTTTTTATTTTTAACCATTATTTTATGATAATCAAATAAGAATAAGACTTGTAATAATTTATAAAAGGTTTATAATGTAATATATAAAGCTAACGATATAGAGTAAATATAAAATGAAAGGATTGTGAAATGTTTTTTACTACAAAAGGAAGATACGGTTTAATTGCAATGTATGAACTTGCAAAGTTAGATGGTTTAGGACCAGTTCCACTATCTGAAATATCTAAGAGAGTTTCTGTGTCACTAGGTTATTTGGAACAAATTTTTTTAGTGTTAAGAAAAAATAACCTGATTAAAAGTGTCAGAGGAGCTAAGGGTGGATATGTTTTAGCCAAAAGGCCATCTGAAATAAGTGTGGGAGATATCTTGAAAAAGTTAGAAGGGCCTTTGATAGCAGCTGAATGTGTATCTCGTGGAGAGGACGAAGCAGATCCTTGTGATTCTTATGATTCTTGTGCTACAAGAGTTGTTTTAACGAAGGTTACTCAAGCCGTGGATAAGGTGATAGAGTCCACTAGCTTGCAAGATATGCTTGTTGATGCTTATTTTGTAGAAGGTATAAAACCAATGGGTATTGAAGGTATAAATGTAGAATAATGAAAAAAGTATATTTTGATTATAGTGCTACAACACCAGTAAAAAATGAAGTTTTAGAATATATTAAAGATTATTTTAACGTGATTTATGGGAATCCATCTAGTACACACAGTTTTGGTGTGCAAGCTAAAAACGCCATAGTAAATGCTAGAAGTATCATTGCAAAGTGTATCAATGCAAGTGCTAACGAGATTTATTTTACATCTGGCGGAACAGAATCTGATAATTGGGCTTTAAAAGGGGTTGCTGAAGCTTATAAAGATAAAGGTAATCATATTATAACAACATCTATTGAGCACCCCGCGGTTTTAAATACAGCAAAAAAACTTGAAAAAATGGGCTACAATGTAACATATTTAGATGTAGATGAGTATGGCTTAATAAATATAGAAGACTTAAAAAAATCAATTAAGGACAATACTATTTTAGTAAGTATCATGTTTATAAATAATGAAATTGGTACAATTCAAGATATTGAAAGTATAGGCAATATTTGCAGAGAAAAAAATATTGTGTTTCACTCAGATGCTGTGCAAGCATTTTCTAATATCGCTATTGATGTTAAAAAACTTCCTGTTGATTTACTTAGTATATCTAGTCATAAATTTTATGGCTTAAAGGGGACAGGTGTTTTATTTATAAAAAATGGCATAAAGATAGCGAGTCTGATAGACGGTGGTAGTCAAGAAAAAACAAAGCGAGCAGGTACTGAAAATGTAGTAGGCATACTTGCTATGGCTAAAGCGGCTCAGCTTGCTTGTGACAATTTGGAACAACATATAGAAAAATTAACAGAGCTCAGAGAGTATACTCTAAATAGAATTATGAATGAAATTGATGAGGTGAAATATAATGGTCATCCTCAATTTAGACATCCTGCCAATTTGCATTTTTCTTTTAAGGCGATGAATTCTACTGCCTTGTTAATAGCTTTAGATAGTTTGGGGATTGCGGTGTCTGCTGGTTCTGCATGTAGTAGTGGTTCGTTGAAAGCAAGTCATGTGTTAAAATCAATTGGCGTAGAGGACGAATATGCATTAGGTTCAATACGAATAAGTATGGGTGATTATACTACTAAATCGGATTGCGATTATTTAGTTGAATCTTTAAAAAAAGTGTGCCAAAAAAATACTAAAAGATAATTTTATTAAATGATAATAGTGTTAAATATATCTATTAAAAGCCTTGTAATTAAAACAAAAATATGTTATTCTATATCTGCTGTTAATGATAATTGACAGAAAAACATTATACTTGGGAGGGTTAATATGTTTATTGAAGAGGTGAAAGGTGTATTGAGAAGTAATGGCTACAAGCTTACTCCTCAAAGAAGGGTTGTTTTAGAGGTAATGCTCAAAAACAAAAATGCCCACATGTCTGCTGAAGAACTTTATGATAAAGTTAGAAAAGAACTTCCAGACATTGGTTTAGCTACGGTTTATAGAACGTTACAGTTACTCTATAGGTTGAATATTCTATCAAGAATTAGTTTTGATGATAGTGTATCTAGGTATGAAATAAAGCATAATATGGATGAACATCAACATCATCACTTAATTTGCAAAAAGTGTGGTAAAATTGAAGAAGTGCATGTGTATATGCTTGACGAATTAGAAAAGTACATTAAAAAAGAGTTTAAATTTAAAATTATTGATCATTCGCTTAACTTTGAGGGCGAATGTAGAAACTGCAGATAGGTGCAAATAAAATAATTAAAATTTGATTTTTACTTGTTTTTAATATCTATTCGTGTTAAAATAAATTGTAGTTGTTTCTAGAGTGGGTCGCAAGCCCACTCTTATTTATGAAAAGCAAAGACAAAATAATATACTTTGCCAAAAGCGAGGAGAATGTATTGAAAAAAAGTAAAAAAATGATTCTTGACACAATTGAAAAAATGTTTGAAGACAACACAATTGAGGAATTTTCTATATACGAACTTGTCCATATAGAATTAGTAAAAGAGGGAAAACAAAAATTTTTAAGATTATATGTTGACAAAGACGGCGGGATTTCTCATGATGATTGTGTTTTGATAAGTAGAAAATTAGGATCAATTTTAGATGAAGAAGATTTAATACAAGAAGCTTACATACTTGAAGTTTCTTCACCTGGTATTGAAAGACCACTGAAGAAACTGAAGGATTTTGTGAGATTTACTGGAAAAAAAGCGGAGTTTAAACTTTATGCTCCATTAGAAGAAATAGGAATGAAAAAATTTATTGGTAATATAACATCAGTAAATAATGAAGATATAGTGATAAAACTTGAAGAAAATGATGAAATTGTAACTGTCCCATTTGATAAGATTGCAACATCTAAATTAGTATACAGTTTTGACGATTAGGAGGAGAAAATGAGCGCTCAAATACTTGAAGCCATCGAAAATTTAGCCAGGGAAAAAAGTTTGCCAAAGGAACTGCTGATAGAAGCTATTGAGGCTGCACTTATCAGTGCGTATAAAAAAAGTTACCCTGAGGCAAATTCAGTAAAAGTACATTTTGATACTGAAACTGGTGAGGTGAGGGTTTATAATGTACTACTTGTTGTTAAGGATAAGCAAGCTCAACTTGATATTAAATATCAAGATATAGAAGAGGGTGAGGAAGTTGAAATTCCGGATACTATTCTTTTAGAAGAAGCAAGAGAGTATATACCAGAAATTCAACCAGGTGATTCAATTGAAAAAGAGGTAACACCTGATAATTTTGGTAGAATCGCTACGCTGACAGCTAAACAAGTTATTTTACAAAGAATTAGGGAAGCTGAAAGAAAAATGACCCTTGCTAAGTATTCTAAAAAACTTGGAGATATCATTACAGGTAGAGTACAACGAGTTAGTAGAGGCGAAGCTTTTATTGAACTAGATGGCTCCATGGCTAAAATGCTTAAAGAAGAGCAAATTGAAGGTGAATACTATGACACTAGACCTTCACACAATGAAAATTTAAAGTTTTTAGTTGTTGATGTTGTAGATCCTACTGAAGAAAAGTTAGAAGATGTACAAGAAGGAAAAAAGCCTAAAAAGAAGAGACGTGATAAATCTATTTTAATATTCTTATCTAGGGCAAGAAAAGAATTAGTTTCTAGATTATTTGAACTTGAAGTTCCTGAAATACACGATGGTGTTGTTGAAATTAAGGCTGTAGCAAGACGAGCTGGTATAAGAAGTAAAATGGCAGTTAGAGCAATAGATATCAATGTTGATGCTGTTGGTGCTTGTGTTGGACAAAGGGGGGCTAGAGTCCAAAGAGTTGTTAACGAACTTAGGGGCGAAAAAATTGATATTATCAATTGGTCGGAGAATCCAAGTATTTTTATTGCTAACGCTTTAAGCCCTGCTAACGTTGTTAGAGTAGACTTAAATGAAGAAAAGCGTAAATCAACAGTTGTGGTTAGTGATTCACACCTTAGTTTAGCAATCGGGCAAGATGCTATAAATGTTTCTTTAGCAGCAGAACTTACTGGATATTCAATAGATATTCGTTCAGAAAGTGAAGACTATGAAATTCAACAAGCGATTGAAAATGGTGAGTATCAAGAATATGAGTCAGAAAATGATGATAATGATGTTGAATATATTGAGGAAGTAGAAGAGACTGAGTAGTAGCTATGAATATTAAGAAAAAGCCTGTTAGAAAATGCGTAGCTTGTAGAAAACAGTCTGAAAAATCCGACTTTTTGAGAATTGTTAGATTAAAGACTGGCGAAATTTTGATTGATTATACTGGTAAGCAAAATGGTAGAGGAGCATATATTTGTAAAGATATGGCTTGTTTTGAAAAAGCTCAAAAAGAAAGTTCTTTACAAAGAGCTTTTAAATGTAATGTTAGTGAACAAAGTTATGAGGAAATAAGGCAAGGTTTGATTCGTGTTACAGAAGATTAGAACATTACTTAGTTTTGCAAGCAGAGCAGGTAAAATAGCAAGTGGTACGGAACAAGTTATAAAGTCGGTACGAATGGGGAAAACTTATCTTGTAGTAATGGCAGAAGATGTTTCAAATGCTTCTAAAAAGAAATTGAAAGATAAATGTAAGTATTACGAGGTAGAACTAATAGAAATAATGCAAAGAGATGAAATATCTAAGTGCATAGGAAAAATTAACAAAACGTGTGTAGCAATAAATGATAGTGGCTTTGCAGAGTCAATTATGAAATATTACGTAGCTATGCAAGAAGGAAACAATAAGGCAAAATAAGGGAGGTGCCATTAGATGAAGAATCCAAGAATACACGAGGTTGCAAAAGAATTAGGCATATCCAGTCAGGAACTAATTGATAAGTTAGTAAGTGATGGGCATAATGTAAAAAGTAATTTTAATGCTGTAAAACCTGACCTTTTGGCATTTATAAGGGCTAATTATAGTTCGGCAAATAAAGAACAAGAAGTAGTAAATACAAAAGAAGATGACGCTAAAAACGAAATTAAAGTAGAAGAAAAGACATCTGATTTAAAACCAAAGCAGTTTGTGGTAAGACGTGTACCAAAGTCTGATACTGAAAAACAAAAAGAAGAGGCTAAAAAAGCTGAGGAAGCTAAAAAAAATAAAGAGGCGGAAGAACTTAAAAAAGCCGAAGAAGCAAAAAAAACTGCTGAGGAAAAAAAACGTGAAGAACTTAAAAAGGCTGAAGCTAAGAAAGCAGAAGAAGCTAAAAAGTTGGAAGAGGAAAGAATTAAAGAACAAAAACGCATAGAAGAAGTTGCTAAGAAAAAACTAGAAGCAGAAGAAGCTGCTAGAAAAAAATTAGCAGAAGAAGAAGCCGAGAAAGCAAAAGAAAAAGCAAAAAAAGATGCTGAAAATAATTCTGATAATAAAGAAGATAAAAAGTTATCTGGCAAGAAAGCAAAAAAAGCATTGCATAAAAAAGATAAACTTGAAGAAGAGGAAATTAAGAATGTAAAAGGTAAAAAGAAAAAGAAAAAAGATAAACGTAAGGGTAACAGAAATGTTATCGATGAATCTATGAGGTCGGAATTAGAAAAGACGGATTTAAACTTTGGCAAAAAGACACCTAAAAAGAAGAAAAAACGTAATAATAGAAAAATGCAAGAGGAAGAACTTATTGAACAGGAAATAGCGGAAGAAATTGCCCAAACAAAGTCAGCAACAATAAAAGCTAGAATGACGGTGGCGGATTTTTCTGACATTATTGATGTAAAACCGAATGATATTATTCTTAAACTGATGAACTTAGGTATCATGGCAACAATAAATCAATATGTAGATTTTGAAGTGATGGAACTTATTGCTGAAGAATTTGGTGTTGAGGTTGTTCTTGAAGAAGAAAAAATTGATGAAGCAATTCTAGATTATGACTTTGAAGACCATGAAGATGACTTAAAGCTAAGAGCGCCAGTTGTTACAGTTATGGGACACGTTGACCATGGTAAAACATCTTTACTTGATGCGATTCGTTCAACTAGCGTAATTGAAAAAGAAGCTGGTGGAATTACTCAGCACATAGGTGCTTCAGAAGTTAAAATTAATGGTAAAAAAATGGTATTCTTAGACACTCCTGGGCATGAAGCGTTTACTTCTCTTAGAGCCAGAGGTGTTCAGCTTACTGATATAGCGATTCTTGTTGTAGCGGCTGATGACGGGGTTATGCCACAAACAATTGAGGCGATTGACCACGCTAAAGCTGCCGATGTGCCGATAATTGTTGCTATCAATAAAATTGATAAGCCTGATGCCAACCCAGATAGAGTAATTAAAGAACTTTCTGAGCATGGTGTTTTACTAGAAGATTGGGGTGGAGATGTTGTAGGCGTCCAAGTTTCAGCAAAGCAAAATCAAAATATTGATTCTCTATTAGAGATGGTTATATTAGTTGCTGAAATGATGGAACTTAAAGCAAACCCTGATAGAAATGCATTAGGAACTGTTATTGAAGCTCACCTTGACAAAGGAAGAGGTCCTGTGGCAACAGTTTTAGTACAAAATGGTACGCTAAATATTACAGATGCTTTTGTATGTGGAACTACTTACGGTAGAATAAGGGCAATGTATAGCGACAAGGGTAAACGTATCAAACATGCTGGTCCATCGACTGCTGTTGAAATAATAGGCATGAGTGAAGTGCCGATGGCAGGAGATAGATTCTTTGCAGTAAATTCAGACAAAGAAGCTAGAAAAATTGCGGAAGAAAGAGAGCTTGCTAAAAAACAAGAAGACCTTGAAAAAAGTGCACAGAAGGTTAGTCTTGAAGACTTATTTACGCAAATTCAAGCAGGTAAGTTAAAGACATTAAATCTTATTGTTAAGGCTGACGTGCACGGTTCAATTGAGGCAATTAAACAGTCATTAGCTAAATTAAAGTCTGATGAAGTAAAAATAAATATTCAGCACGCTAATATTGGAGCCATAACAGAATCGGATATTATGCTGGCAACAGCATCTAATACAATAATTCTTGGTTTTAATGTTAGACCATCATCAACTGTTATTGAAATGGCTAAAAAGGAAAATGTTGAAATAAAAACATATAGGGTTATATACGAGTTAATTCAAGATGTAGAGGCAGCTTTAACAGGTATGCTTGCCCCTAAGTTTGAGGAAGTTCAGCTTGGCGAAGTTGAGGTGAGAACAACCTTTAAAGTGCCAGATGTAGGTACTATTGCAGGGGCTTACGTTTTAAGTGGTAAGGTTTTAAGAAATTCTGATGTTAGATTGTTAAGAAACGGAGTGATTGTTTTTGAAGGCAAACTATCTTCGCTTAAACGTTTTAAAGATGATGTAAAAGAAGTTGCGGCTGGTTATGAATGTGGTATTGGTATTGAGGGCTTTAATGATATTAAAGACGGTGATATTATCGAAGCTTTTGAAGTAAAAGAAATTAAGCAAACGTTATAAAATTAAAGGAAGAATAATTGAAATATGATAGAACACTCAGAATATCTGAGGAAATAAAAAAAATTATTAGTCAGCTGATAATGAGCGAACTAAAAGACCCTGGTATTGCACCATTTACAACGGTTACTAGGGTTGAAACAAC
>PDWI01020482.1_pt1 | contig 12050 bp, 12 predicted proteins | sample 1430891 | NCBI WGS metagenome assembly PDWI01 (sample SAMN01162508, study PRJNA174530) | Oral metagenome, whole genome shotgun sequencing project. | biome: Marine environment; feature: Marine mammal; material: Swab sample of the gingival sulcus; isolation source: swab sample of gingival sulcus...
GACGCGTCGTTATTTACGCAGACCCAGAGCGGCCACGACTGACTTGTAACTCTCAAAATCGGTTCGCTCAAGGTACTTTAGCAGACGCTTGCGGCGTCCGACCATCTGTACAAGACCGCGACGAGCCATGAAGTCGTGTTTATTGACTTTCAAATGCTCTGTAACCTCTTTGATACGAGCCGTCAAAATCGATATCTGAGCCTGAGGGCTACCAACATCGTTCTTGTTGACCTGAGTCAAAGCAATCGCTTTTTTCTTATTATCCTTGCTAATCATAGCTGCCTAATTATAGCAACTAAGGCCAAAGATAGCAATACTAAAACACCTGGGCGTAATTGTATTCATCATAAGCAAATAGCGGATGGCCATTCTGACCGCAGGCCAATTTGTACTTATTGAACTTGGCCGTATCATCAGCAGTCGGATTGTTTAAGGACGCATAAATCACAAAGCCACCGCCGCCATCATTACAGTTAAACCAAGCCAGCAAACGGTTAGGGTCTGAAACCCTCTTGCTTTCTAGGCCGTCTCGATAACCCTGCTTTAGATATTTTGGCACTAAGCTATCCATGCCGTTTGATCCATTAAAAAAGCCAGTGCCGATGTCTGTTCTGGTCCCAGTCTGCCCCTCTTTTAGAGCTAAAGCATCACCAGCCGTCTTCACAACCGTCTTAATCTTAGCATCCATGCTATCACCACGCATAAAACCATACGACACTATGACTATCGACGCTAACACGGCAATAACCGCAATCACTACCAGTAACTCAATAATCGTAAAACCCTTATGCTTCATACTTAAATAATACCACCTTTATGAATCAATACCAAAATCTTGTAATTTTTTAGCTTGTTTTAGATCATAATCAGCGATTTTAGTCCGCCTTAGATTCAAGCAATACGCTCCCGTACCCAGTTCGCGACCGATATCTTCAGCCAAAGTCCTGATGTAAGTGCCGCTAGAAACATGAGCCTTGATGTTTAATATCGGATAGTCATAATCAATCAACTCTAGCTCAAAAATCTGGACTTTTCGCTTCGGCATATCAATATCTTTACCTTTTCGGGCCAATTTATAGGCTCGTTGACCGTCGATTTTAATAGCACTAAATTTCGGTGGGGTCTGCTCGATCTCGCCCCGAAAATTAGCTAACGCTGCCTCGATCTGCTCTTTGTCAGGCTGCTGGCTAGATACTTGGCTAATCTCCCCCTCAGGATCACCGGTCGAGCTGGTTTGACCTAGTCTAATTTCAGCTTCGTACCACTTATCGAGCTTGCTGAAATTTTCAGCCTGACGACAAGTTTTGCCAGTCACGATAATCATCAACCCAGTCGCAAACGGATCAAGAGTACCGGTGTGGCCAACTTTGGCTTTTTTGCCAATTTGGCTAGACAATACACGGCGAATGCGCGCCACTACCCCAAAACTAGTCATACCAGCCGGTTTATCAACCAGCAAAATGTCGTTTTCAGGAATCAACATACTATTTCGATCCAGGGATTTGGAACTGAGATGGATTGAAGTCTTTGCCAGCTGCTGGCGGATTCGAGCCAGGGGCTGGCTGAGGCGCAGCTATATTTGGAAGACTATCTGTCGCCACACCAACTGGAGCTGGTGGTGGTGGAGGCAAAGTACTAAAATCTGGCATCGGCGGCAAACCATGGCTAGTCCCCTTCTCTAGATCGGCTAAGGTTTGCCCAGGAACTGGAGCTGGCACAGTTGAGGCAGTTTCTGCTGGAGCGGCGGCACCAGCCTGTGGCGCTGGCGCTTGATTTAAGGCTGCTTCGACTGCATTCATGGCTGATTGCTGAGCATCTGATGCTGATGTACTAGATAGGGCTTTAGTGTCTTGAGTCAAAGCAGACATCAACTCAGCATCAACCGCTGAGGCAGTCGTGGAGCTGGTCGAATCAAATGAGCCCAATGGCTGTATCGTCTTTGTTGAACCAACGGTCGGCTGAGTAGCTAGCTGATCAGGGGTCTTGAAAGGATCAACCGCCTTTGGCTGCTCGGCGTTACTCATAGCAGAATTTATCGGCGAAATATCAGACGAGGCTGGCTGGTCATTGATTTGCGAACCGTGGCTCAATATCGTCCTATTGCGATCACTTTCAGCCTCAAGCTGCTTGTCCTTAGCCGCCTGATCACTGGTAGCATTCAGAGTTCCGCCCATCAGCGGCTCTTGAGATGGCAACTGTGAAGCTAGGCTACTGCTGGCCTTAACATTAGCAATTGCGTTTGGTTGCGGTTGGTCTGGAGCTGAATTTACGGCTTGAGTAGGCGCCTGTCTTGGAATACCCGGCTCAGCAGTGTCTAGACTGGCTAGCTTATCCTGAGCCGCCTTAGTGGCAGCAGCAGACTGTTCATCACGAACCTGATTGGCCACCTCATCAACGCTGCCACTTCTCTCGTGACTAATCGACAAAGCCCCATCATCTTTGGACTTCTTTTTAGCTTTTTTGGAAGTATCAGCCTTATCAAGGCTAGCAACTTGCCCCTCTTTCAGATTATTATCCCCACCAGCAGACTCTTCTGCGTTTTCAACTGATGTGACCTCCGAGCCTTCGGATAAATTAGTGACTATCAGCTTCTGATTGGCACCAGCCGCCATTAGTTCAGCCGCGGCAGTCATAACCTTAGACGAAGTTAGATCGTTGCTAAATCTGTCAGTTGAGGCTACTATTCCCGTCAATAATGCGTTTGCCATTTGCTCATCTAGTGCTACCTTCGGGGTTTTTAGCCCGTCAATTATTTCCGTCAGCATCTCACTAACACCGCTGGCGTTTTTCTCATGCCAGTCAATCGAGCCTAAGCTGCTAGTAATATCACCCGACGTAATAGTAGCAATCTCAGCGTCATGTAAGATTCGCCCATGAGCCGTCAAGGCAGCGTCTAAATGCTCATCTTTATCAACATTTAGCGCCAAAACTAACTCAACATTATAATCACCCTGTGAAAATTCCAAATCTTTTTCAGACAATTTAGTCCGATACGGCGTGATGAAAATTTTCACCGCATCATCAACCACTTTATAGCGCAGATGGTCGGCCTTTTCTTTATCCAGCGCAATGATAAAGTCACGCAAGCTATCAGCCGTACCCTCAAAAGTCTTATCTGGCTCTAGAAAAGTAATCGCTGGTGGTATTTTGCCGCTAAACACAGCTGTAGCGTGCTTGTCTAGCTTGTTCAAAAATAGCGTCAGCCCCAAAGCGGCCGACAATTCATCAACCGACGGGTCAGCACTAACCGCGATTAAAATGTTATTGGCATCTTTGATGCTTTGGATAATCTGTTGTTTTGGCGAAGCTGAGTCCTTCATAACTTTCCTGTTTCTTTTAGTGGTCCTATAGATAAAAATATACCATAAGCGTCTCTATCTAGTCAACCTACTTTGCCAAACCTTTACTTTTTAACCAATTATCTGTATAATCTGTCTCTGATTAGTTAAACAACTCATAAGAGGTAAAAAGGAGCAATATGCCAATCATCAAATCCGCTGTCAAGCGAGCTAAGCAAACCATTAAGCGCCGTGAACGTAACGTTGCTACAAAAAAAGACGTCAAACTAGCTACTAAAGCTTTTTTGGCCAAGCCAACTAGCGACACTCTAGCCGCTGCTCAAGGCGCAATCGACACTGCCGTCAAGAAAAACTTGCTAAAGAAGAACACCGCTGCTCGCCGAAAAAGCGCTCTAGCCAAGGTTGCTAAACAAGCTGGCGTTAAATTAAGCGCTAAAAAAGCTGCTGCTAAAAAAGCTCCAGCCAAGAAAGCTCCAGCTAAAAAGACCGCTGCTAAGTCTACTGCTACTAAGAAGGCTCCTGCTAAAAAAGCTCCAGCCAAGAAACCTGCGGCCAAAAAGCCAGCTGCTAAAAAAGCTCCAGCCAAGAAAGCTCCAGCTAAAAAATAATTTTTTAGTTAATATAAAAACCGCTCGTATTCAATGAGCGGTTTTATTTTTGGCTAATTGAGACAAGCGCTACTTCAACCAATAACCACGGCGATACGGTGGTTGATTTCATGTTTAGGTCGGCCTCGGTTAAGGCTTGATTGATAGCTGCTAGCTCCCCCACCGATAACTTACGAGCATAAGTAGATAATTTTCGCAGTACGTAAGGATTAACTGAAAAGTCACTAGCCACGGCCGAGGCATCGCCATCAGCCAATTTCAGAGCGTTTAGGTTGTACAGCTGGCTTACTAACAGCCCCATCGTCTGATAAGCGCTGTCATCACCGCTGGTTGATTCTAAATAACTAATAATCTCATGGACTCTTTTAACGTGGCCATCAAGCGCCGCCGAAAACAGATCAAAGACATTTTCTGATTTCGGTAGTGGCACTATATCTTCTAGTAATTGATCGTTGATTTCATCGGCCAAGCTCAATTGCTGCAAGACTGAGCTCAATCTAGCTTGATCATAGCCTAGTCGATCAATTAAAGAGCCAGCCTGAGCGCTGCTAAGCTTGAGGCCAAGACTCTTAGCCGTATCTAGCAACCACTTAATCAGCTGTGGTTTTTGGCGGTCGCTAAATGGCTCGAATTGCTCTACTTTGGCGGTCTTTTGTAACGCTTTGTAAGTTTTGGTGCGTTTATCTGGCTTGTCCTCAAATAAAATTAACGTGATGTGATCGCCGATTTTGGCCTCGGCTAGTGCTGTCCAGGTTTCTGAGTTTTGACTGAGATTTTTGATAACAATGGTTCTTTTTTCAGAGAACAAATCTTGAGCTAACAACAGATCAGTTAGCTGGCCGACACTCAGTTGATCACCATCAATCCACTCTGGCTCGACGCCATCAATCAATTGCCCCAAACGCTGACGCTTGAGAAAATAATTTTCACCGTAAAGTAGGTGTATCATTTCGCCTCCCGCTGACAATTTGGGCAAACGTGAGTGCCACGGCCAGCCACACGTATCTTTTCGATGGTCTGGCCGCAACGTTGACAGTCCTGGCCTTCGCAGCGGAAAACGCGAGCAAATTCTAAATAACTACCCTTTTCACCCTTGGCATTTACATAATTTCGATCAGTCGAACCGCCCTTTTCGATCGATAGTGTCATGACGGCTTTGATCTGATTTAACAATTCGCTCAGGTCTTGGTCGGAAACGTCTCTAACCCTAACCGCTGGATGAATCTTAGCGCCCCACAAACTTTCATCAGCGTAGATATTACCGACTCCAGCTAGCACCGTTTGGTCTAAAATAGCCGCCTTGACGGTCGTGCCTGAACGGCGACGAATTCGCGGTATGAATTGTTCGGCGTCAAATGAATCTTCTAGCGGCTCAGGGCCAACTTTTTGCATAAATGGCATGTTCGGGACTTCTTCGGTCGGCACTAACTTAACCCAGCCGAATTTACGCTGGTCATTAAAGAATAAATTACTACCGCCATCTAATTCGATCTGCACCCTAGTCGAACGATCTGGCAATTTACCAATCAAAGAATCATTCGGATGCCCACCGGCAAAACCTCTAGTATAACGTTCGCCGGGAACTGACACGCCGTTCTCGGAGTACACTCTACGGGGCAAAGCGCCCGTGGCGTTCGGCTGGCCTTCGGCCACAGCCTCCTCGAAAGGCATGCCAGCCACCGGCTCCACGTTGCCATAGCCAGCTTCGTCCGAAACCGAGCGGGTGACGCGAGGCGGGGCAGCACCCGAAAATGTTTTCAGTTCGACTGAAAAATTTTCAGGGGCGGACCGAGCGGCAGGACCCGCAAGGTTCGTCTTCGGCGTTACCGCCTCGCGTCACCCGCGGAGACTCGGCCAAGTCACTGCCAGCCCTAAAAACCAACTGCCCAGTCATCTTTAAATGTGTCACCAACGTATAGCCGCTATCCAAATCAATTAACAAAACCTTAGCCCGTCGCCTAACCCCAGAAACTTTAGCGCCATACAAAAATTGTTCAACTTGATCGATCGGATTTGGAAAACTTTTCGGTGAATCAAAAACTTTAGCCCGCTTAACTTTAGACCCAACCAAAACTTGGTCTAACCCACGCCTAACTGTTTCGACTTCAGGCAACTCCGGCATTCAAACTCCCTACAGCCTAAAGAACGTGTCTCTCTGGATAAGCCCCACCGAAGCCACCATCTTCTTGCCACCAGGGACCTGCTTGATGAACATATCAATTATCTCGTTAACATTAGCCACAGCCGAGCCCTTAGAACCACCGCAATCAGACGTCCACAGAGTCTTGGTCGGCTCGCCGTTGAGCAGTGTCTCCATCTTGTAAACCCTGCCGCTGGCACAAATTCCGCGCAGGTCATTTTGCTCAGCGCTCAGTTCTCGGCCTTGCATCATCTTGCGTTTATCTAGCGCATAAACAAATTCTTCATAAGCCCTAGAGTTATTATTTAATTCCTTATGGTCTATCTGTTTTTCTAAATATCCCTCATACGTAGCTATATTTCTAAAATCTGGACTAATCGTTATCTGATAAGACCGATGTTTTTCATCGGCCACAATCGGACCGCGCACCGTCAGCCTAACCGATCGACTGATGTCGGTTGACAACAGTGCCGCCCTCCCCTCGTCAACCGAGACCGTGGTTTGATCATTCTTGGGCTGTTGATCACCGCCCAATATAGCTCGGCCAATCGCAATCACCGCTGCAATCGCCACGATGGTGATCACTGCCACTAACAGAATTGGTAAAAATCTGGAAAAATTATTTCTAGCTCTAGAATATTTCATGCCTCGTATTATAGCACATCCACCGCTTTAGAACTGGCTAAACTTCTCCCCAGTTATTACCGATCGCCACGTCAACTTTTAGCTTAATGGCCAGCTCTGGGCAGATGCTTTCCATCTCGGTTTTTAAAATCTCAGCCACTTTTTGGCTATTTTCCGGGTCACATTCGACCAATATCGAGTCATGAACCTGCAAAACCGGCTCGGCCAAACCAGCCAATTTATCCTCTAGTTTAATCATAGCTAATTTCATCAAATCAGCTTCAGTGCCCTGAAGCGGCATATTCATAGCTGCCCTTTCGGCTGATTGACGAACCATAAAATTACTCGATTTTACATCTGGCGTTGGACGCCTGCGACCAAAATAAGTTTCAACGTAGCCTTGATCACGAGCCATCTGTAAAGTTTTATCCAGATACTGACGAATTGGCGCTCTTAGCTCAAAGTAATGATCAATAAACTTTTTAGCCTCAGTAAAATTCATGCCCGTCGCCGCACTCAAGCCATGTGGACTCATGCCGTAAAGCACGCCGAAGTTAATCACCTTGGCATGCCGACGCTGCTCCTTGGAAACCTGACTAACATCTATGCCGTAAGCATCAGCGGCTGTTTTGGTGTGGATGTCGATATCGTCGTTAAAATCATCAACCAGCGCTTGATCGCCCGCCAAAACTGCCGCTAGGCGCAGTTCAAATTGTGAATAATCAGCGTTAACGAAAACTTTGCCTTTTTTAGGCACAAACGCCTGGCGGATTCGCTTGCCCAGCTCAGTTCGCACCGGTATGTTTTGTAGGTTCGGATCGGTGCTCGACAAACGACCAGTCGATGTCACGTCTTGATTAAAAGTTGTATGCAAGCAGTCGTTTTTATCGACTAATTTTGGCAGCGCATCGACATAAGTACTAAGTAATTTTGATAGCTCCCGATAACGTTCGATTAGCTCGATAATTGGATGTTGACCCCTCAATTTATCGAGTTCTTTTTGGCCAGTTGAATAACCAGTTTTGCCCTTTTTGATGCCAGTAGTTGGCAACTGTAGCTTAACAAATAACACCTCTGATAATTGCCGTGGGCTGGCTGGATTGAACTCATAGCCAACCGATGAATACATTTCTTGCTCAATACTATTTAACTCACTTTTTAGCTCAGCGCTCATATTAGATAATTGCTCTAGGTCGAGTTTCATACCACGACGCTCCATCTGGAACAGTGCCCAAATCAGTGGAAAATCAAATTGTTTAGCTACCGCTTCTAAGCGGCTATTGTCAGCTAATTTCTTAGCCTGATCAGGATAAATCTGCATCATCCTAGCTAGTTGCCTGGCTGGATCTTTATCCTCGGTTTCATCAGAAGCTACATCCTGACTTAGCGCCGCCAGTGACCTATCGCGTCGCAAAGGATCGATCAAAAACGCCGCCTGAGATATATCCCAAACATTATCAAAACGAACTTTTATGCCGGCCTCGTCTAGAGCGTGATACAGCTGCTTAACGTCCTCGGCGATAATCAAACCCTGCTCCAAAGCCCGCCAAATAACCGCTGGTAGATTAGCCAGCTGAGCGCTATATACAACATCGCCTGACGACGCTAGATATAGCGTGTCCTTAGAAAACATATCAATATATAGATATGTTTTATCACCAAACACCATATCTAGTGGTAGTGGCTTCACCTCTGGAGTCGATAAATTTGAAACTGGCTTGACTGCTCCATTCTCTTGCATATGTTTTGGCAAACGATTGATCAACGAGCGAAATTCCAAACGATTCAAAATCTCAGCTACTTTATTAAAATCACAATCCTCAACATCAGCCACCGCCCAATCCAGCTGAATTGGCGCATCAGTCCAGATCTGAGCCACCTTTTTGGTTAGATAGGCCGATTCACGACCGTTTTCTAGTTTAGTTTTGAGGGCACCCTTTTGCTGATCGACATGCTCAAACACGCCGTCTAGGTCGCCGTACTGCTGCAACAGCTTGACAGCCGTTTTCTGACCAACTCCTGGCACACCCGGTAGATTATCGCTAGCATCGCCCTGTAGGGACTTTAAGTCCAAAAACTGCTCGGTTTTTAAGCCATACTTGGCCTCAAAACGCTCCGGTGTGAATTCTTCTAAATTGCTCAGCCCGTTTTTAAGCGCATAGACTTTAGTTAGCGGCGAAACTAATTGTAAAGCGTCCAGATCAGACGTCAAAAGCACAGTCTCGATGCCACGCGCCTCAGCCTGCTTGGCAAACGCTCCCATGATGTCATCAGCCTCATAGTCGTCTAATTCATAAAGCGGCCAGCCAAAGGCCTCTAAAAGCTCGTGTAGTATCGGTATTTGGTCATAAAAGTCATCTGGTGCTGGCTTACGACCAGCTTTGTATTCTGGATAGATTTGCCGACGCTTGCGGATGTTAGTCCCCTTTTTGTCCCAAGCTACTGCCACATAATCAGGCTCTAACTTCTTGATCAGCTCAATCGCTAAGCTAACAAAGCCAAACACACCACCAGTTGGCGTGCCATCAGCCATACTCAGCCCAGGCATAGCATAATAGCCCCTATAAAAAACACTTTTTCCGTCAATCACCGCCAAACGCTTCATAGGACTAGTATAACACTAACCGCCGTTAATCTGTTGTTGAGTGCTATAATGTTAATTATGAACCATCCAAACACTCAATTAATCGCCTTTGTCGGGCTAGCCGGTAGCGGCAAGAGCTCAGCAGTTGAATATTTATCAGAAAAAGGTCATCCTAGACTGTATTTTGGTGGCGTGATTTACGATGCCATGAAACAAGCTGGCATCGAGCCAACCTGGGAAAACCAACAGAATTTCCGCGAGGAGATCCGCCAGAAAGAAGGTAAAGATTTCGTAGTTAAGCGCATTATCAAAGAAGCTCACGATCTGATCGCGGCTGGTCAAAAAACACTTATTTTAGATGGGCTTTACACTTGGAGTGAGTACAAATTACTCAAACACGAGTTTCCAGGCGATCTAGTCGTCATCGCTATCGTCACCCCTAAACATCTACGCTATCAGCGCATCGGTAAACGACCCGAGCGACCAATGCAACCACACGAAGTCGATCAGCGCGACTGGTCTGAGATCGAAAACCTCGAAAAAGGTGGCCCGATTGCTATCGCCGATCACTTCATAGTCAATGACGGTAGTGTTGAAGATTTACGTCAAAAAATTGATGCTGTTTTAGATATATAAATATAAAACTATCCCTAAAAGTTAAAAGCCCCCGACCACTCGTAAGTGGTCGGGGGCAGCCGCATACTAGGGTTTTATTACCAGCCAGTGTGCGGCAAACCAACGCGCGGCGTCGACTGCGGTACCACGATGGGCACTGCAGTCGGTGTCGGCGTTGCAGTAGGAGTAACCGTCGGCTCAGGAGTCGGCTCCGGGGTTGGAGTCGGCTCGGGCGTCGGCTCTGGCGTGGGCTCAGGAGTCGGCTCCGGGGTTGGAGTCGGCTCAGGCGTCGGCTCCGGGGTTGGAGTCGGCTCTGGCGTAGGCTCGGGCGTCGGCTCCGGTGTTGGAGTCGGCGTCGGAGTTGGGTCGGTGCCGTTGGCGTTTCCGCCCGCCACCGAAGACTCCTTGATCCGTTCAACGGTGAATTCCTCACCGTTGAACTTAACAATGGCGGAGTTAGAGTACTCCACCCCACCGTTGTTCTCCGACTTGGCATTCATGCCGAAGTCGACCGAGAACGCAACGTTGTCGGCAACACCAGTCGTGTCAACCTCGACGACAAACTTGTCGTCGCTGCACGACTTCGGCTCCAGCGGCAGATACTTTGTCTCTGGGCGCGGGTCACCGTTGTAGGTTCGCTGCACTAGAGTAAACTCATTGCAGTTGAATTCCCACTTGGCGTCCGCCGGCCGAGTGTCGATGATGGTGATGACACCATGATCTCCACCAGGTAGCCCGATCGCACCACCCAAACAATTATCTAGGATAGTCCTACACTGGTCCGCGCTGTTACGGAACCACATCCATTTGCCGGATGTAGTCGGAACCGGAGCTGGATCAGTGTTACCGTTACCGCTACCGCCACCAGGCTGGACGTCGATGACGCCAAGCGAGATGATGTGGCCGGCGACATCGATGATGACCTCTTGTTGGCCAACCTCAATATCCTTCGACAACGTCCCCTGGAACCAGGCATTAAAGCACATGCCTGGTGTGTCAGCCCCAGATTCGGTCAGCGTAAACGTCGCTACCGAGTCCGACGTTGTTACCTGAATCCACTTGTCGCCCGAATCCTCGGGATTGAAAATCCCGAAGGCGACAGGCCACTTGGTGATCTGCTCTGGCAGGTTAACCTGCCAGGTATCACCTGGGCTGGCACTGTCTGGGACACACCCAGACATCTCCAGCGTATAGACCCCAACCCCAGGCTTGGGGTCAGACGGCCCGTCCATGGTGACGCTGACGTCTGTCAGCGCCACTTCGGCAGCCGAGGCTGGAGCCAACGGCATAAAGAAACCGACTGCAAGCGTCAGAGACACCAGCAACCCAATGATAAACCTCTTCAAGGTTCTCACTCCTTACATGTAAAAGCCGTTAAAAACGGCGACCTCCCATGTACTTTTGTACACAGAACGTCTTAATTATATATAATTATAGAGGTATTGTCAACTATTTAGCAACACTATTATCATATTTGCAAGTATGGGTCGTTTTTGACTGGTTTATTCAGACAAATACTCGTATAATTTTCGAGAATCTTTGTGCTTACGGAGTTTGGTTAGGGCTTTTGCTTCGATCTGGCGGATGCGCTCACGAGTGACGGCAAACTCCTGCCCTACTTCCTCTAAAGTATGGCTTTTGCCGTTGTCTAGGCCAAAACGCATGCGAACAATTTTTTGTTCACGATCGCTAAGAGTTGACAGCACCTGCTGAACTTGTTCTTTAAGCAACTGATTGGTAGCTGAGTCTTCTGGCGTTACCGTATCTTCGTCTTCGATAAAATCACCCAAAACTGAGTCTTCTTCATCACCATCACGGCCAACACCAGCGTCCAAGCTAGAAATATCCTGCTTGATTTTGATGACGTATTCGACTTTTTCCGGCTCCATCTCCAGCTCTTTGGCTAGCTCTTCGATGGTTGGCTCACGATTGAGCTCCTGCGTCATGCGACGCTGAGTTCTGAGCAACTTATTTATAGTTTCTACCATGTGAACTGGGATACGAATCGTCCTGGCCTGATCGGCAATCGCCCTAGTGATAGCCTGGCGGATCCACCAAGTAGCATAAGTTGAAAACTTAAAGCCCTTATCTGGATCAAACTTTTCAACTGCTCGCAAAAGTCCAGTATTTCCCTCTTGGATCAAGTCTAGAAAATCCAAACCGCGACCAGAATAACGTTT
>PDWI01008526.1_pt1 | contig 12049 bp, 6 predicted proteins | sample 1430891 | NCBI WGS metagenome assembly PDWI01 (sample SAMN01162508, study PRJNA174530) | Oral metagenome, whole genome shotgun sequencing project. | biome: Marine environment; feature: Marine mammal; material: Swab sample of the gingival sulcus; isolation source: swab sample of gingival sulcus...
CCACCAGGTATAGCATGCTCGGCAATGCGACCATCAAAACGCCCATGGGTCATATGTTCATTGTCTTTGTCGAGTATAGCCCAAAGGGCACACACAAAATGAGCTCCCCGCTTAGGAGTAGGAACTCCCTCCATACGGCTAAGCACCAGCTGATAACGCTCTTCTGAGGTCGTCAGCCCAAGTTCATCTCCAAAACGAGCAGTATATATAGATGGGCCACCATCAAAAGCATCGATGCAAAGCCCAGAATCATCAGCGAGTACGGGAGCCCCCAAGATGCGATAAAGTGCTTCTGCTTTTTTACGAGCGTTCTCAAAAAACCTCAGTCCATCCTCTACTACCTCAAAAGCACAAGGTGCTGGGAGTATTTCATGATCTGGAAAAAGCTGGGCTAATTCTTTTACTTTATGTGGATTTTGGGTGGCTAAATAGAGCTTCATGTCATGACCTCTTTCTATCCATACTATACAGGTTTTGGGCTTCCTTGCAATAGGGTAAATATTATAAAGCATATCACCTAAATATTTGCTAAAATTATGAGTTCTTTTTACATATTTGTGCTTGTTTTGCTTGGCACTATTTTGCAATCATTGCCTTATCTTATTTTTAAGGAGTCCGCATGGAACGCTTCTTTAAGCTCAAAGAGCATGGCACCAACCAGCGAACAGAAATTGTTGCAGGTATTACTACCTTCTTAACTATGGCATATATACTTGCCGTCAACCCAGACATCTTGAGTGCAACGGGTATGGACAAAGGATCTATCTTTACCGCGACAGCATTGTCTGCAGGTATTGCTACCCTCGTAATGGCTATCTACGCTAACCTCCCTTATGCACTCGCACCAGGCATGGGGCTCAATGCATTCTTTGCATTTACCGTATGTATAGGTATGGGGAAAAGTTGGGAGTTTGCTCTTACCGCTGTTTTGATAGAAGGTCTCATCTTTATTTTGTTGACCATCATGAATGTACGAGAAGCTATCGTAAATAGTATTCCCGATACGGTCAAAAAGGCCATCTCTGTAGGTATAGGACTCTTTATCGCCTTTATCGCACTCCAGAACGCACACGTAATTGTAGACAATCCTGCAACACTCGTAAGTATCGGCAAACTCAACTCTGGGGCTGCTATCGTATTCTTTATTGGAATCATAGCAACCTGTGTACTCCTTTTCTTTAGACTTAAAACAGCACTCCTCTTAGGAATCATCATTTCATGGCTTGCCGGTTATGTCTTTGGCGTTTCCTATCCCATAGGCGGATCTTGGTTCCCACCATCAATCTCCCCTACTTTCTTTAAGTTTGTACCAATGAGCGAAATACTCTCTATGGAGATGTTGGGAATCGTATTTGTATTCCTCTTTGTCGATATGTTTGATACCGTTGGAACCCTCATTGGTGTTGCAACCAAAGCAAAGATGCTCGACGAAAATGGCAAAATTATCCGCGTTAAGGAAGCACTTATGGCTGACGCAGTCGGAACAACCGTTGGTGCCGTACTTGGAACCTCTACCGTAACGACCTTTGTAGAGAGCGCTTCTGGTGTTGAAGCTGGTGGTAGAACTGGTCTCACCGCACTGGTAACTGCAGGGCTCTTCTTTGTATCCTTGCTCTTGTCCCCTATATTCTTGGCGATACCAGGAGCAGCAACGGCTCCAGCACTTCTCATTGTTGGAGTATTTATGCTTGCCCCAATTAAGGATATCGATCTTACCGATATTACTGAGGCAGTTCCTGCGTTCCTTACGCTCGTTATGATGCCACTTAGCTATAGTATTGCAGAAGGTATTTCATTTGGTGTTATCAGCTGGGTACTTCTCAAGGTGCTCACCGGTCAATACAAGAAGATTAGCCTTATGACCTGGTTCGTTGCAGCACTCTTCTTTGCACGCATACTCTTTAGCCTCTAGAGCTGTCTAGACCAGCAAGTTTCTAGACAGCAAAGCACTTAAGCTTATAAACGAAGGGGTGCCAACCGCAGTTGGCACCCCTCTTATTTTTGTGTCTAGCGGCGCTCGCCTAGCTGACTTTTGTCTCTTAGCTTTTAGCAGTCTTTGCTTTGCGGCGAGTCGTCTTCTTAGGCTTTGCTTCTTGATCCAAGAATGGCTTAACCTCATCTAAGCTGATACTCTTAGGATCCCGTTCTTTAAGCTCTGCAGACAATCGTATATTCTTCTTACCATACTTAGCATAAGTACCATAGCGACCTGCAAGTACTTCAACCTTAACCCCGTCGACTTCTCCGAGGTCTATACGAGTACTCGCACCCTTCTTAGAGTTGGCTATAATATCGAGGGCCTCTTCGAAACTCACTTCTACAGGGTCTACACCCTTAGGGAGTGAATAGAAGGTTCCATTATAGCGCACATAAGGTCCAAAGCGACCATTGTTTGCTTCAATTTCTTCACCTGTCTCAGGATGAGTACCCACCACACGAGGCAATGCCAAAAGGCGCAAAGCATCTTCAAGACTGAGTGACGATGGTTTGCGCACCTGTTTTGGTATAGATGCTCTCCTTGGCTTAGCTGCCTCTTTGTCCTCGGCATCTGGAGTTTCACCAAGCTGAACATAGTAGCCAAAACGACCAGAAAGCACATAGACATTCTTGCCAGTCTTTGGATCTTTACCAAGGCTTTCACCATCTCGACTGTGAGCAAAAAGCTCATCAAGCTGAGCGATGGTCAAGTCTGAAGGAATCACGTCCTCTGGTATCGTACGTTTTTCCTCTCCCTTCTGGGCATAGACCCCATAAGCCCCTACTGCCAGGACATAAGGTGCAAGATGTGCAAACTTGAGGGTTCGAGCATCTTCAATGGCTTTTTCTCGTGCTTGAGCTTGAGCCTCTAAGCCCTCGCTCCCAGAGAAGAAACTATGAAGATACGCGATATAATCACGCTCGCCCTGAGCGATTTCATCCAAGGCGTTCTCCAGGCTCGAAGTAAAGTCATACTCAACGAGATAGTCAAAATATTCTTCGAGCAATTGAATTACGGCAAAGCCCGTAAAGGTTGGAGCCAAAGCTTTGCCTTGATATACCATGTAATCTCGAGCCTTGAGTGTCGACAATATCGCGGCATAGGTAGATGGACGACCTATACCGAGTTTCTCGAGCTCCTTGATGAGGCTCGCTTCGGTATAACGACTTGGTGCCTTGGTATAATGCTCCTGTGGATCAAGCTCTTGTAACTCAACTTCTTGCCCTTCTTCAAGCTTAGGCAAGAGACGCTCCATATCGTCATAAGCACCCTCTTCATCATGACTTACGACATAGAGACGCATAAAGCCTGGCTCGATAATACGAGAACCAGAAGCACTAAAGCTCAGTTCCTTGCCATAGGAAGCAAGCTTAGTAACGACCTTAAGGTTAGTTATAAGCTTTTCGGCATCTATCATCTGGGTTGCGAGGGTACGCTTATAAATAAGGCTATAGAGCTTAAACTGATCTTTGTCGAGTTTAAGACTCTCTGGCCCCCGAGGGAAAGATCCTGCTGGTCTAATAGCCTCATGAGCTTCTTGAGCCCCCTTAGCTGAACCATAATTGCGAGCCTTGGGGGTAAGTGCTTCATCACCAAAGAGCTTTGCCACTGCGGCGCGAGCCCCCTTAATAGCCTCAGAACTCAAATTATAAGAGTCCGTACGCATGTAGGTAATATATCCCTGCTCATAAAGCGTCTGTGCAACGCTCATGGTCTTACGAGCTGAAAAACCCAACTTGCGGTTAGCCTCTTGCTGGAGTGAGGAGGTAATAAAAGGTGCTGCGGGCTTGCTAAACTGCGTCTTCTCGTTCAGTTCAGCAACGACAAAGCGTGTCTGAGGATCTCGGAGCTCAGTTGCTATGCGACCAAGTTCATCCTTGCCAAGAAGCACGGCGTTAGACTTAGGTGCAAGCTCACCTGTATTCGGATCAAAATCTTTAGCAAGTGCAAGACTCTTGCCATCGATGCTCTGCAAGCGAGCCTCAAAGCTCTCGCCGGTAGTCTTTGTCTTATAGGTAGCAAGGGCATCGAGATAGAGTGCTGAAACGTGAGCCATGCGAGCTTTTTCGCGGTCAACCAAAAGCCTGAGTCCTGGACTCTGCACGCGACCTGCAGAAAGCCCTCGTATAAGCTTGCGCCACAACAACGGAGAAAGGGTATACCCATAGAGACGATCCAGTATGCGGCGCGTCTCCTGTGCATGTACCAAATCTATATCGAGGTCCCGCCCCTCTTCTATCGCCCGTAGAATAGCCTCTTTGGTAATCTCATGGAAAACCATGCGCTTTACGGGAACTTTGGGGTTAAGCACCTGCAAAAGGTGCCAAGAAATACTTTCTCCCTCACGATCCTCATCCGTTGCGAGATAAACAAAATTTTTGCCCTTGAGTGCTGCCTTGAGCTCTTTTATATGCTTGCCCTGCCCATAGGGAACTACATAAAGTGGTGCAAAGTCATGTGCAACATCTACGCCGAGACGAGCCCATGCTTCTTCCTTGTGGCTTTTGGGGATTTCCCGAGCACTACTGGGAAGATCACGTATATGTCCCATACTTGCAATAACTTCATAACCCTGAGGCAAAAACTTCTTGATGGTTCGTGCCTTAGTTGGGGACTCTACGATAATAAGAGCTTGATTCATATATACTCCTTAGAGGGGATGGGCTCGCTGCCAAAAAAGCACCTCAAAAGAGGTGCTCTCATAATCTTTGTGTATCCTAAGGCAACCCTATGAGTTGCAAAACTCTTAGTAGTTCTTAGGAGCTTGTGCCTTACGAAGCTTTTTGAGGTGCTTACGCTTAATGGCCTTAATCTTACGAGCCTTAATTATAGAAGGCTTCTCATAAAATGCTCGTCGCTTGTACTCGCGAATAACGCCTTCTTTCTCTACCTGTCGCTTGAATCGCTTAAGTGCGCGCTCCAAAGGCTCATTTTCATCAGACTTTACAAATGCTATAGGTCATCACCCCCTTTCTGATAGCAGCAAAACTAAGGCACTATAGCCGTTTTATTCAAAAGAGGTCAAGCCCATATGATTAGACAAGGGAGACTAAAAATGCTATAGTAAAAAGTAATGGAGGTATCATGTACGTAAACTACGCACAAATTGAAGAACTACTGAATGAACAAAAATGGACACGGGGTGCACTGAGTGCCTTTGGTCCAAGTACCTTAGAAGAGATATTGACCCTTTGTGAGCCTGAGATTAGTGATTCTGATGCAAAAGAACTCCTAACCCTCGCGGAAGGCTATCTCTCCCAGAACAAGAACAGTGTAGTGCCTCTATTTTTAGCAGGTCTTATGAGCCTCAAAATCAATGGACAGGATGAGCAATACATGGCTCGCCTTATACACATATTCTCTGAGATACATAAGACTTCTGTAATCGAGCTCGTATGTAAAACAGTACTTAGCTACGAAAAGAGCCATCGCCTCGCCCTACAGACCCTTGTTGATGTCTATAGACAGCTTGGCAATGAGCCTGATCTCGTTGCTAATCTCGAAAAACTCGTACTCGCAGACCATAGTGCAAGTAGTGAAGCTCTTGAGCTCGCTCAGTACTACGAGCGTAATAACGAGACTGAACTCGCCGTTAAGTATTACCGCAAGGCGGTATTCCGCTTTATTAAGCAAGGTGTCTTTACCCAAACACAGGATGCATGGAACAGTCTTTTAAGCCTTATTCCTGATGAAAAAGATCTCTTTATGCTTCTTCAAGAGCGAGCTGCTAACCGCATGGGCAAAGAAAAGGCAAGCCTCCTCTTAGGAGCTTACCTTATCAAGCTTAAGCAGGCAAACAAATGGAAAGATGCCGTAGAAGTACAGAAGCTTATCTTCGCCTACTCCGGTGATTCAGCACAGGCTCGCAAAGACCTCGTAAACTCTTACCGCAAGCTCTACGCAGGTCATAGCCAGCTCGAAGAAGCTATCAAGAGTGCACAACTCTTGGGTGATAGCTCGAAGAGCATACTCGAAGCAATACAGGAGTTTGAAAAGCATATTGCTTTTGAAAACGGCAGCTTTGTATACCACCGCACTTGGGGGGTTGGTCGTATCAAGGAACTCCGTGATACCACTATCATAATAGACTTTGCAGATAACGAGAGACGAGGTCACGAAATAGACCTTGGTATGGCGATACGCTCACTCGAACCGCTAGTAAAAAACCACATCTGGATACTTAAAGGCGTAGTTCCTAAGGCTAAGCTTAAGGAGCGCGTACAAAAGGATCCAGCATGGGCTCTTGAGACCGTAATTAAGAGCTTTAATAACAATGCTACCCTCAAGACCATTAAGAGTGAGCTAGTACCAGACATCCTCAGCGCTGGCGAATGGACGGGATGGCAGAGCAAAGCAAAGCAGATACTCTTAACTGATGGTCGCTTTGGTAACTTGTCAGAAGATGCCAACACCTACGTGGTACAGGACACCCCTATTGGTTCAGACCAGAAGTCAGCAACCACCTTTAAGAATAAAACAGCACTTTGGGACAAGGCGGCAACACTACAAGAGTTCCTCAACGTCTCAGATACCGAGTCCGAGTTCTTTGGCGAAATGTTTGAATACTTTACCAATAACCTCAATGCTCTCAACGATGATCTCAAGATGGGCTCATACCTCGTTGTAGAATGGGTTATTGCCCGCTACCCACACCTCAAGCCAAGTGATATGCCGAAGTTCTCAGAAGTACTCGCGGGCTGCGAGCTGTCACTCTCCTCTCTTTACAGCAAGCTGCAGACTGAAGAGTTTAGAAGCATCTTTATTAAAAAGCTCCGCTCTCAAGAAAACTGGGAGGACGCATACCTCGAACTTTTGCCTATCGCAATAAACAAGACTATGGTTAAGCTTCTCGAGAGTGCAGACCGTGGCTCTGACGTAAAAGAGCTCTTCCAACAGGCCGTAAGTAGATATAAAGAATTCCCAGACTTGCTTATCTGGCTTGCTTCTACCTATAGCAAGGATGAACTCGTAGAGAACTATGATATCTCTTATGAGCGCTTTATCATCGCCTTACTTGGGCTCTACTCATTTAGTTTCCGCATGGTAGCTAACCGCAGAGACCTAAGCGAGAACCGAAAACGCAACCGTTCCCTTGCAAACTATCTCTTTGCTAAGGATACCCTCTTTGAGTTCTTATATGAGTCTAATGATGAGAACCTTGTACTCAGAACTATGAGTCTCGTATCAGAAATCGGAGACCTCAAGGAAGATATTAAGGTAGAGCTCATGCATAAGCTCTCCACAAAACACCCTACCCTTATCGAAGCTACTCAGCGCCGAGATATGGTATTTACCAACAATGCAGAAGTACTCACCAAGCTCTTTGCTCTTGAAAGTAGCTACCTCGCCAAAAAGGACGAGCTCAAGCAGCTTGTCGATGTTGAGATTCCTGCGAACTCTCAAGAGATTGCCCTTGCTCGCGAGCATGGAGACTTGAGTGAAAACGCTGAGTTTAAGGCTGCTAAGGAGAAGCAAGGTCTCTTGAGAAGCAAGGTAAGCAAGCTCCAAGAAGAGCTTAACAAGGTAACGATCGTCAAACTCGAAGATATTGATGGTAGCAGCGTTGGGTTCGGAACCCTCGTTGAGCTCGAAAAGTCAACTGGCGAGATGATGAGCTACAAGATTTTGGGTGCATGGGAATCTGACCTCGAGAAGGGCATCATCTCTAACTTCTCCCCTATTGCGAAGCAGTTGTACGGCAAGCAGAAGGGTGACGAAGTAAGCTATGAGCTTGATGGCAAGACTCATAGTTATAAGATTTTGGGACTTCGTGCACTAACCCAAAAAGACCTCTAAGATTTTAGATTAGCTGCTAGCAATTAGCGCTAGCAGAATCTTATACCAAAGAAACCCTCACAGCAATGTGAGGGTTTTATTTGCCTACTGGCGTGGTGCGATAGATGCTGGTGGCTCAATCTTGTAGCTAATATATACCAGAAGCAATGCCCCCATACCGCAGAGAGACAAGAGCCCTATGCGAATAAACATATGAGCTGTCCACCATGCTGGACTCAAGGCCGCATAGAGCAGAAGCACCGCGAGCATAGGCAAGATTGAAAGGATACGTCGCATAAGCCCATGTACAAAGTACGAAATGCTCGACTTACTAAACTCGCCTCGTAGTACATAACAGAGCACAAGGAAAATAAGCGTTGTAGAGATGGCATGTGCCCAAGCAAGTCCTGCAACTTCTAATGTGGTCTCTCTCAAGACAAGGGAGAATACGATATCTAAGATACAGAGCATAAGAGAAGCAACAAGGCTTATTTTCTCTCTATCTGTTGCCATCAGGTATTTTATGACATGCTGGTACATGAGATAGGGCACGATACTCACAGCATAGGCTCGTAGCACACGTGCCGTAAGGTCAGCCTGCTCCAGAGTATAGGCACCATGCTGCAAGACCACTGCGACAAGCTCCCTTGCCCCGAAGTATAGGAGCAAAGATGCTGGCAACATATAAAAAAGTGCTTTGAGTATGGCTGCTAGCAAGGTTTGGCTACGATTCTCGAGACCTTCTTTGCTAAAGCGAGGGAAACAAACCGTTATAATACTTGCGACAAAAATCCCATAAGGTAGCTGCCATAATATGATAGCATTAGACAAAGCGGTAACACTTCCGGTCCTAAGTGGCGTAGCCAAGGATAGTGCTATTTGCTGGTTGATAATAAGGATGATTGATGCCATGGATATACGCATCCATTTAAGCATAAAGCCCTTGAGCTGCGGATTATGGAGTCTTAGGGCAGGCATAAGGCTGTAGCCCCGATGGACAAAAGGATAAAGCATTCCTATGAGCTGCAAGAGCCCCCCCACCATAATACCTGCCGCCATGGCATAGATGCCCCAAGCTTTATGTAAAAGCAAGAGCATAGGAATTACCGCTATCGAAAATAGGATGGGATTGATTCCAATGTCCCTATAGAGCTCAAGAGACTGCAATGCCCCTTTCATGCTCGTTACAACACCTATTAAGAGAATATAGCCAATGATAAGGCGGAAGAATGCTACAGCTTCTCGGGCTTGAGTTCCCTCATAACTACTAATAGCCTCGATAAACTGCGGTGCCCACATGATGGCTGCTCCCACGATGATAACAAGAAAGAGCAATTGCCAGCCCAAAAAGTCTTGCATGAGACTGCGGGCCTTGCTTCCTGCTCTGATGTTTTCACGGTCAGCATGAGGCTCGCAAAGCTGCTCAGGAGCACAATTGGCACATAAGGCACGCATCTCGGCTTGTTCTTCTTGCACTACGCGAGAGAGCATGGGCACAAAGGCCTCAGAGAAAGCGCCCTCGGCAAAAAGCTTGCGAAGGTTGTTAGGAATATTAAAGGCAAAATTGATAATATCTGCGCTAGCCCCACCGCCAAAGATACTTGCCACAACCATCATTCTCACGATGCCAAAGATACGCGAGATAAAGGTTGTAGCCATCAAAAAGTAATCGGAACGCATATGATTTGCTGCCTTTTAGTTGCCACTATAGCGAGCGAGGAAATCGTTCATAAAGCGCTGATAGGTGCCTTGCTCAATGGCCTGGCGAGCATTATCAACCAAACGCTTGAGGAATACGAGGTTGTGCTCGGTTCCAAGCATAGGACCCAATATTTCTTTAGATCGGTAGAGGTGTCGCAAGTAAGCACGTGAATACTGGGTACAGGCTCGACAAGGACAGCCCTCTTCTACCGAACCATGATCAAACTGATGAGCCGCCTTCTTCATAACTATCATGCCGTCAGACGTAAAGAGTGAGCCATTTCGAGCGGTACGGGTTGCAAACACGCAGTCAAAGACATCGATGCCGACTGAGATAGCCTTAAGTATATATTCTGGTGTTCCGATGCCCATTACATAATGAGGCTTTTCGTCACTGATATACTCCGTTGTAAGCTCAAGATATTCGTAGAACTCCTCGGGAGTCTCTCCTACAGAGAGTCCACCGATAGCGATACCGGGGAAATCGAGCTCTGAAATAAACTCGGCACTCTCCTTACGCAAATTGGCATAAAAGTTCCCCTGCACGATACCAAACTGATAGCCCTTATAGCCCATCTCATCACGCTGGAACTCCCAACGAGCCTTGGCTCGCTCTGCCCACTGGTGGGTGAGATACATAGCCTTGAGTGCTGCCTTCTCGGTAATATTAGGTGGGGTGCATACATCCAAGACCATCTGAATGTCGCTTCCGATTATTACCTGCGTATCTACGACGGACTCGGGACTAAAATGATGCCGTGAACCATCGATATGAGACTGAAAAGTTACTCCCTCTGGACGAAGTTTTCGCAGACCTGGCAAAGAGAATACCTGAAAGCCCCCACTATCGGTAAGGATATTCTTGTCCCAGGAAGAAAAGGCATGAAGTCCTCCAAAGCTCTTGAGTACCTCAAGACCCGGGCGCAAATAGAGATGATAGGTATTGCCCAAAATAAGATCATAGCCCATAGCGGCAACATCATCATGATGTATGGCCTTGACGGTACCGGCGGTACCTACGGGCATAAATGCTGGGGTCTGCACATCGCCATGTGGCAGATGCATAACGCCAGTGCGAGCTTTGCCATCTCTCTTCTTTATCTCAAACATAAGAACTCCTTAGTAGGCGCGGAGCTAACTTTGTGCGCGTCGGCTCATTATAATCGCAAATGCCAGCATAATGATAGCACCTAAGCTCGCACCAAGCAGCGGTGGCAAGTAGCCATCCTTAGCCATCTGCACAAAGAACTCTTGGAGCAGCGTATAGCCTATACTTACGCCGAGACCGGCGATAAGACTCTTTAGGAGGACATTGTTCTTCCAGCGGCTCCCTGCGAAGGCTGAGAACCATGCTACAAGGAGTGGCAAGAGGATGCGCAGGTAGCGCACGTACCAATCGGTAAGGGCAATACGGTAGAAATGCGAAGTCTTATCGCTTAAGTCATCCATATAACGACCAAGATCTCGGTGCGTCATAAACTCGGATGACTTTTCGCTCGCTCCGAACTCGCTTGCTTTGAGCAATGTATCTGTAAAAACCGCTTGAGTACTCAGGGTGAGATGTTTGTCTCCTGCATCTCCAACGGAGGGGGAGCGATCGAGGGCATAGAGTGTGGCATCTTTGAGTGTCCACATGCCATCTATCTTTTCGGCAGTAGAGGCACTAACGCAATCAAAAGGCCGGTCGGCTTTGCGTATAACTACGATGGGATTGATCATAACCTCACGGTCTATACGGGAGGCAAAGATGACCACAGAGGCATCAGCGTTGACCATGCTCTTACTTAAGTCCTCACTGCCCGGTTTGATCTCTGCAACGAAACGTGCATGCTCGGCGTTGGCTGGAAGCACCACCTTTTCATAAAAGACATAGTCCCCTATACCTAAAAGCAATGCAAAGAGCATGACTGGCATGGCAAAACGCATAAGCGAAATACCTCCGCCGAGTATGGCTATAAGCTCGTTGTTGGCAAAAAGTGATCCAAAGCTAAAAGCTACCGAAAAGAGCATGGCGGGCAAAAGGGCATAACTAACGCTACGTGGAATATTGGATATAACAAAAGGAAGCATATCCCCTGCCCCATACAAGAAAAAGAGCAGGTTTACAAAGAGATCCACCAACATAAATACCAGTGAACAAATAGCGAGCGTCAAAATAAAGAGGCTCAATACCTGTTTAAAAATCATAGCCCAGAGGTACCTCATGCTCGGTGCCTCCTTAAGATAAGCACAAGAGCGAGACCTGCAAGAATAATGTTACCCGCCCAAATGCTGATAAAGACAGGAGCTCCTGCAAAGATGATGGCAGCTGTTCCGCCCCAGATTTGGAACCAATAAACGGTCGCAAACATGAGTCCAAGCCCAAAACCACGTATACGCCCGTTTTTGCGCGAACGCATAGCTATGGGAAAAGCACAGGCAACAAATAAAAGCGTAGACCATGGTATAGCTAGACGCTTGTTCCACTCACCTAAGTAAAAGTTGTGGGCACTTGAACTATAGATCTCATAATCTTTGAGATAGGTGCTCGCTTCATTGATTGTCGGTCCTGTCCAGGCAAACATTCCTTCTTTTTTGATGTCCTTGCCACAATTA
>PDWI01008527.1_pt1 | contig 12049 bp, 11 predicted proteins | sample 1430891 | NCBI WGS metagenome assembly PDWI01 (sample SAMN01162508, study PRJNA174530) | Oral metagenome, whole genome shotgun sequencing project. | biome: Marine environment; feature: Marine mammal; material: Swab sample of the gingival sulcus; isolation source: swab sample of gingival sulcus...
ACGAGTTTAGGCTTTCTGGTTAAAAATCTAGCTATTAGTTTCAATGTTATTACCTTCCTTCATAATAATGATAAATTCCACTGTTTGATAAAGTGTCGGTTTAATTTCATCGATTTTATACGGTTCTTTTAAAATAATTGCATTGTAGACAACTGATCCGACTAATTCCAGTACTAAATATAACTTCTTTTGTAATAGGTCGTAGTTGCATTCATCCGCCAAGTCGAGCTCCGTCTTGACGAGATCGACGATTGGCGCCCGCGTTTCGCGCGTCAACATGCTGCGGTATAAATTCTTGTGAATGAATTCTAAAAATTGCGGATTTTTTTTGAAGTAATTAATAATTGCGTCCACGATGTCGATCATTCGCCTTTCGAATGAAGCTGCGCCGTGTTGCCTTTCATTTAATTGTGCGATGCTGCGCTCCAGTACATTCGTCGCTTCGCGCAGAACCAATTGATCGATGAGTTGATTTTTATTTTTAAAGTACAGATAAAATGTACCTTTTGCGATATCCGCTTCGCGTACAATTTCATCGATGCTGGTTTGTTTAATGCCTTTCTCACAAAAAAGTTTAAAGGCCACTTCTTCAATGCGATTGCGGCGCCGTTCTTTTTTTTGATGTATGGTTTCACGTTTCAAATGACACCTCTCTTTCGATAAATATGACCACCGGTCATATATTATAGCAAAAAATGACCAATAGTCAATATATTTTTTTATTTAATTTCAGTTTTTTTAAAACTAGGCGTGAATCAATGCAGTGTATTGTAAAAGTCATGTAAAAAAAGGGAGTTTTTGCTTGAATAAAACGTCGATTTAGCATAGAATGGGAACGGTAGTATAACGATGGGAGGGTTGAGTTGGAACTTGCGGGTACGATATTATTTGGCGTAGTGGGCGGACTGGGACTTTTTTTGTACGGCATGCAGTTAATGGGCGGCAGTTTGCAAAAGGTCGCCGGTAGAAAACTGGAAAAAATCATCGGATTGTTGACGACAAATCGCTTTATGGGCGTATTTGTCGGCGCATTTGTCACTGCGGTGATGCAGAGTTCAAGCGCTACTACGGTCATGGTTGTCGGCTTTGTAAACGCCGGCATTATGAAGCTCACTCAAGCGGTCGGCGTCATTATGGGCGCCAACATCGGTACCACGATTACCGGGCAAATCGTTTCACTGTCAATTGACGAAATTGCGCCGCTTTCAGTTGGTATTGGCATGTTCATTTGGATTATGAGCAAGAGTGATCGCGTCAAAAATATCGCCGAAATTATGATTGGATTGGGCATACTGTTTATCGGTATGAGCATGTTAAAGGATTCGCTTAAGCCATTGCGCGAGCTGGAGTATTTTAATACGCTCATCACGACGCTCAGCCACAACGCCTTTCTCGGCGTCTTAGTCGGCTTTATGTTGACGTTTATCGTACAGAGTTCATCGGCTTCGATTTCGATCTTAATCGCCTTGGCGAGCGCCGGTGCGCTGCCGCTCAGTGCAGCTTTGCCGATTCTTTACGGCGACAACATTGGAACGTGTACAACGGCGCTACTCTCTAGTATTGGCGCCAGTAAAAATGCCAAGCGCGCGGCTATTATTCACTTGGCATTTAACGTCGTAGGTACACTTTTGTTCGTCGTGTTCTTAACCGGGCCGATCACTTATATCGTCACGCGGATGAATCCGGTTGCCGTGCAGCGGCAAATTGCCAATGCACACACTATCTTTAATATTGCCAATGTCGTCATTCAGTTTCCGTTTGCCTTCTTCCTAGTGAAATTTGCGCTTTGGGTTTATCCGGACAGCGCCGAAGTTGAAGAAGAAAAAATTACCAAGTATATCGATGATCGCCTACTCGGCTTGCCGTCGACGGCGATTAATAGCACTAGGGAAGAAATCATTCACATGGGATGGGTTGCTCACGAGAGCTTGACGCATGCTATGAGCGGTTATTTTGATTCTAAAGAAAGCGCCATTGAGCAGACCTACGCTTTAGAATTAAAAGTCAATCACTTTGAACGGGTAATAACTGAATACATGATCAAATTATCTAACTGTAAGTTGTCGGATGAAGATCGTAGCTACGTCGATGGATTATTTCACTGCGTTAACGACGTAGAGCGGATTGGCGATCACGCCGACAACATTGCGGAAATTGCGACGGCCGTAATTGAAAACGACGTGCGCACCAGTGAAAAGTCGCGTGACTTTTTAAAGATCATGTACGATAAGACGATATTAACATTGGAGCTCGCGCTCGGTGCCATCGGTAAGCCCAATCAAATGGATGTCGATCGCGTCTTGAAACTCGAAAAAGAAATGGACGACTTGCAGAGAGAGGCGCGCAAAATGCACCTCAGTCGATTGAATACCAGTGAATACACCACCGAAGCGGGCGTATACTATTTAGAAGTAATCAATAATTTAGAACGCGTTTCCGACTTGTCGGCAAATCTTGCAAAGTTTGTCGGCGATCAGATTCGCTAGACGTTAAACGGACTAACGGCGTTGCAACGAATTTCTACAATTCAATTTTTGTCATTTACAAACAGTTGGAAATGTGTTAAAATGAGCGTTAGTCGATAATAAGCCCCGGAGTCTATGTCAGAGCAGAATTCGGGTACAGAGTACAGGAGGAAATTAAATGGCTAGAATGCGAGAGCCTAGATTTAAAAAATGCAGAAGATTGGGCATTAATTTTATCGGACATCCTAAGGCGATGAAGCGCGATGGCAATGGTCAAACGAGAGGTCTTAGAAAAATGTCGCCATACGGCAGACAGTTACTCGAAAAACAGCGCTTAAGAGCGTATTATGAAGTTATGGAAAAGCAGTTTAGAAAGTATGTCTTCAGAGCGATTAAAGACAGCGGTTTGTCCGGCGACGTGTTGGTAAGACAGCTCGAAACGCGTTTAGATAACATGGTTTATCGCATGCACTTCGCAAACTCAATTAGACAGGCGCGCCAGATGGTCGTACATGGACATATCAGAGTCAACGGTAAAAAAGTCGATAGACCGTCTTACGCTTTGGCGGTAGGCGACGTCGTTTCACTGCGCGAAAAGTCGCAGAGCGTCGAACGCTTTAAAGAAAACTTCACAGAGAGCGCGGTTACTTTGCCGTATCTTTCTCAAGAACCGGAGAAGTTTGCCGCTACGTTAGTGCGCATGCCGGAAAGAGATGAAGTGCCAATCGAAATCGATGACCACTTAGTTATCGAGTTCTATTCTAAGATTATGTAGTTTTTACTTATATAAAAAGGGCTGTCGCAAAAGTCGACAGCCTAAGTCTTGTTCTCTTGAACAAGGCTATTTTTTTGTTTTCCTTCCGCGCTTAAATTCAATCACTTTGTCATCGGGTATCTCTTCGCGAATTCTGGCCAGCTTTCTATCGCGCGACAGTTTGGAGCGGCGTCTTCTGAGCGCGTTGACGATGAATCGCCAAATAATTAGCGTAAGCAATATTTTTGCGATTAAAATGGCGATTTCGAGCGGTGATTGAATGGTCGGTTTAGTGGATAGTGCATGCGTGATTTCGCCGACTAGATCCCGTTCGTCAATATCGCGCTGTGCCAACAGGTCGACGCTAGCAATCGTCTTGTCGTCGATAATGTAATGTACGACGCCCATTTTATCGCCCATGGAAATAGTGTCGCCGTCTACATCGGACAGTTCAATTTTATTTTCGATATTTGGCTCATCCGAATTTGAAATGTCGACCGCGCGATCGACGGTTTTGGCTGCAACTAAATTGAGACCGCTCGATTCGGCATTTTTTACCTTGATATTTGTGATGACTTCACCTTCGGTGACGATGCGCAACAGCGAAAACCCTTCGCTGGCGTAGTCGATCAGCCGTTTGCTGTCGCCGTATAACATATCTTTGTTTTCGGCGCCCAAGACGACGACGATATAACGCGTGGTGTCTTGTTTAAACGTCGATACTAGACAGTTGCGCGCCTTGTCGGTATAGCCCGTCTTTACGCCGTCGACGCGCGCATCGTAAATTGCCACGCGCTCGCCGTCCAATGTGATATTATCGCCGTTGTCATATAAGAAAAGATTGCCGTTTCGCAAGTAGTTGCGTTCTTCTGATTTTTTATTGGTTGGCGCGATCGTATGGCGCTTGGTGTTGACAATTTCTCTGAATAGCGGCTTTTTGAGGGCTTCTGCGGCAATAATTGCGAGGTCTTTGGCCGATGTCAAGTGTCCCTCGGCGTCGAGTCCGTGCGGATTTACAAATGTAGTATTGGTCAGTTTTAGTTCTTTTGCCTTGGCGTTCATCTTTGCGACGAAGGCGTCAATTGAGCCCGCTGTGCCCTCGGCCAGTACGACTGCGGCGTCGTTGGCCGATTCAACCAGGAGGGCGTACAATAAATCTTTAATTTTTAAGGTCTCTTCGTGATCGATGGCGATGTGTGAGCCGCCCGGATTGACAAAGGATTTAGATGCCGTGATAGTGCCTTCTAGGTCGCCCTGTTCGAGTAGTATTAAAGCGGTCATGATTTTAGTGGTACTGGCCGGCGGCAAAGGCGCGTTGGCATCGCGTTCGTATAGAATTTGTCCGGTGTCGGCATTCATTAATATTGCGGACTTGGATTGAATTGTGGGGGCGTCTGCCCAAATGAACAAATTGCCAAGTAATATGGGGATGAATAGTAAAATAAATTTTTTCATTAGTGGCCATTCCTCTTTAATAACACGTGTTCATTATACCATATTTTTTACCATGTTATGCGAAAAGTCCAAAAAATGCAAGTTGCATTTTAGTGGTGGTAAACGTATTTACCGCGCGCGCGATTTGTTATATGATTAATGTAGGCGCATTGTCGAGGATAAGCTGAGATGTCGTGTAAAGCTGCAGGGGGTGCCACATGATAAAGAAGATGATTTTGGAAGTCTTTAGTATCGCGCTAATATGTTTGGCGCTATTGACGATAAAATACACGCTGCCGGTCAATCGGCAAGTTGTATCCGATGCGCGATTTGAGGTTCGCGACGCGGTGTTGTCCGAAACCGCCAATTCGATCGTCGACATCAATTTGGCAACCGCCGAGGAACTCGTCGTCATTCCGGGTGTCGGCGAGGTCATTGCACAGCGGATAGTCGAAGATCGCTTAAATAATGGTTACTATTTGGCACCTGCCGACATAACGCGCGTCAAGGGCATCGGAAAGAAGACTTATTATAAGATGTTGCCGAGTATAAAGACGAGTCGAAAGGCGCTGATGATTTATCTTGGATATTGATATTTGCCATATTTGGCCATTTTTTTGACTGAAATCCAGTTAAATTTAATTTTTTTTGCAATTAATGCGTAATATATTGAATAAAAGTTAAAAAAAGGGTAATATAATAGGTGAAGAATCTTTGCGTTGCAAATTTGTTAGAGAAGTGTTTACTAGCGATTGCTAGGGATAGGAACATATTATTATTATATTGAGAGTTAGTCGATTGTTTCCATTAGAAAGGGTATGGTGAAAAAAGTGAAAAAAATATTATTAGTTGACGATGAACCGGTATTGTTGAAGAGCTTAAAATACAGTTTAGAGCAAGATGACTATAAGATAGATTTGGCCGCTGACGGCGAGGAGGCACTGCAAAAAGCCGATAAGAATACTTACGACTTAATTATACTAGATTTAATGCTGCCAAAAGTCGACGGCTTAGAAGTTTGTAAAAGCATTAGAGAGGGGTCGACGGTGCCGATTATCATTTTGACCGCCAAGGGCGACGATTCGTCGAAGTTGTTGGGTCTCGAATACGGCGCCGACGACTATTTGACGAAGCCGTTTAACATCTTAGAATTAAAAGCCAGAATAAAAGCCATTTTAAGGCGCGTTGCCATCACTGAGAATTGTTCCAGTATCGTACAGGTTGGCGGCTTTAAAATTAATACTTTGGGACGAAAAATATCGTTTAGAGAGAAAGATATTAACCTAACTGCCAAAGAGTTCGACATATTCCTGTTACTGGCTATGAATAAGGGCAAGGTCTATTCGCGCGAAGAGTTGTTAGAAGCCATTTGGGGTTATGAATACTATGGCGACGTGCGCACGGTTGACGTACACATTAGAAGGCTTCGCGAAAAGATAGAAGCGAATTCTTCACAACCGGATTTTATTTTGACCAAGTGGGGCGTAGGATATTTCTTTAAAGATGAATAAATTTAAAATAAATACGCTATTTGTAAGCATTAGGTGGAAACTTGTTTCCACCTATATTCTTCTCATAGTAGTTTCACTTTTGATGATTAATATTTTAATACAGGAATCTCTGGTTAATCAATTGATAGCTGAGAAAAAAGAGGCGTTAATTAGTCAGGGCAAAATTGTCTCTGATCAAATTGCGCCGTCTTTGTCTTCTGCTTATAGTAAAAAGAACATTGACAAAATAAAGAATGCCGTTAAGAATCTCAGTTTGAGGATTGATTCGCGCGTTTTGGTTATGAACCCAGCATCTATTGTCGTCGTCGATTCCTATGATGAATACAGTGGCAGCGATCAAAGCGACTTAGTGGAGGTGGCCGCTGCTCAAGGTGGCGTATCTTCTACCGGACTCTATAAATTTAACGATGGCATGCAGATTGTCTATGCTGCTACGCCGATTAACTACGAAGGTAATCAGGTCGGCGTACTCTTGATTTCATCCTCCCCCGATGATATTTACAATCGCATCGATCAAATATTTCGGCGCGTTAGCCGCGTTTCGTTGGTGGTCGTCGTCATTACGTCGATAATAAGTGTGATATTTGCCGACATCTTATCAAAACCGCTGGAAAAGTTAACTGAGATCGTCAGGTCAGTTGGCAAGGCGAATATGAATCAGCAAGTCGACATTTCCAGCAATGACGAACTGGGCGAATTATCCGATTCGATTAACCAAATGGTCAGCCAACTCTATCGGGTAGACGAAATGCGTAAACAATTCGTGTCAAATGTTTCGCACGAGTTAAAGACGCCGATCACTTCACTAAAAATCATTGCGGAGACATTGGTTGCCAGCAAGCCACAAGACATTGCCGTATACGATGATTTTATGCGCGACATCAACGGCGAGTTGGATCGCTTAAATGAAATTATCGATGCGCTCTTGACATTGAGTAAGCTGGAGCACGACAACGTCGTTTTGGATTATAAATTGACGTCGATTGGCGAGGTGGTCTCGGCCAGTGTCAATATGTTAAAGCCAATTGCCGAGAAGAAAAACGTTAAATTGGTCGCCGAGTTAAAAGACGATGTTACGATATACTGCGACAGCGTAAAGATCAGGCACTGCATTGGCAATATTGTCAACAATGCCATCAAGTACACGGCGCCGGGGGGGCGCGTTTGCGTGTGCCTATCTGTCGATAAGACGGACGTTTTAATAGCAGTTGAGGACACTGGCATTGGCATCCCGAAAGTGGCGTTGCCCAATATATTCGATCGCTTTTATCGCGTCGATTCGGCGCGGTCGCGTCAAACGGGTGGAACTGGTTTGGGGCTTAGCATCGCCCTAAAATTGGCGCAACAGCACGGCGGCAGTATTACAGTTGACAGTGAAGAGGGGGTGGGAACGACTTTTGTGATCGCCATCCCCAAGAAAATGGAGCTCCAATATGACGCGTAAAAAAATACTGTTAATTGTGTTTACAATAGTCAGTTTAGCCTATTTTTCTACTAATCAAGTCAATCGCTTAGAGTATTTACCTGGTAAGAAGAAGATATTGCCCTATCCATCCTCATTTACGATTGAAGCCGATATTTATTATGTAAATGGTGAAGGTAAATTGGAAACCGAACCGAGAACAATTTCAGTAGAAGGCAATCACTTGGTCGAGGCCGTATTTGGCGCACTAAAAAAACAGCCGGCAATGCCGGGCTGTTACAGCGTTATCACTGAAGATGTCGATATTATATCGTCCAGAATAGTTAAGAAAAAATTATATCTCAATTTAACCAAATCTTTTGTCGAGTCCGCTTATTGGAAAGGTGACAAACAGATGCTATGCATTTATTCACTGGTCAATTCCATTACACAATTCGATAAGATTGAGAAAGTTCAATTGCAAATAGAGGAAAAAGATATTTTTCACTATATGACGGAGCGACATGATTACGCCGATTTTACCTTTAATGACGAAATGAATTATAAAAAACCGGAGAGTCCCGAAAAAATTGTACTCGGCTTTTTAAACATGATTTCGCTGGAGCGCTATGATGCCGCTTATCAAATGATTGAAAAAAGCGGTAGCTTGTCCAAAGACGGCATTATTGAAGAGATGAAGACGTATCGGCAGGCCAAGAAAAACTACGAAATACTGCGGCCCTTTTCGCGCAAGCGAGGCGATTTGATAGATGTTTATATACGTTATCATTATTACGATAGCGTGCGCGATACCACTTATGATGGCGGAACGAGAATATGGCAATTGAGAGAAAAAGAGGATGGCGAATATCGCATTGTTTGGCCGGCCGATTAACGCATTGCGGGTTTAAGTTGGCAGTTGAATGTGTTATAGTGGAAGTGGATGTTGAGCAGTTGGCGTTAAATGATTTGAGAGGTGAACTATGAATCATGATATTAAAATTTTTGCGGGGTCTTCCGGCGAGGACTTTGCGCAAAAAATGTGCGAATACTTGGGAACAGAGTTAGCTGATTCGACGATTTTTCAATTCTCTGAAGGGAACATCTTCGTTCGCATAGAAGAAACGGTTCGGGGGGAAGACTGTTACTTGGTACAGAGTATCGGCATGAAACCAAATGAAGAATTTGTCGAAATACTATTTTGGATCGATGCCTTTAAAAGGGCCAGTGCCAATTCGATAACCCTAATTATGCCGTTTTTTAGTTATGCCAAGGCCGATAAAAAAGACGAGCCGCGCGTGTCGATTAGGGCCCGCGTCTGCGCCGATTGCATAGAGGTCGTCGGCGTCGATCGCGTCGTTACGATGGATTTGCACAGTCCGCAAATTCAGGGCTTTTTTAATCGTCCAGTCGACAATTTAACAGCGCATCCGGTGTTTATTAATAAGATAAAACAGATGGGGTTGGACGATTACGTCGTCGTTTCACCGGACGCCGGATACGCTAAAGAAGCGCGTAAAATTTCCAGCTTGCTCGGCGTGCCGACGGTCATCGCCGATAAAATGCGCGCCGACCATTCTGAAAACGCTGAAATTTTAGAGTTAATTGGCGATGTGGCAGACAAGCACTGTATGATATTCGACGATTTCACCTTAAGTGGTGGTACGATTATCGAACTGGCTAAGATGCTCAAGAAAAAGGGCGCCAAGCAGATTTATGCCTTTTTATCGCATGTCATGTTGGGTGAAAAGGCGATGCGAAAACTAGACGAAAGCGAAATAGAGATGCTCTACACGACCGATTCAGTGCACAATCCGAATATCGCGCTCTCTAAAAAAATAACCGTATTTTCGGTTGCGCCGCTCTTTGCCGAGACGATCGAGCGGATTCACTCTAAGGATTCGGTTAGCGTTATGTTTGAAACGTTGCCGGAGTCAGTAGAACGCGGCATAGATAAAATAAAATAGGGAGCGGGCATGGATTTATCAGTACTAAATGACAGGCAGCGTCAGGCAGTTACCACCATCGACGGGCCACTTTTGGTCTTGGCGGGCGCCGGGTCGGGTAAAACGCGCGTTTTAACGTATCGAATCGCGCATTTGATCGACCGTTACGACGTGATGCCCTATCATATTTTGGCACTTACTTTTACCAATAAGGCAGCCAATGAAATGAAGCAGCGCGTGGCCGACTTGGTCGGTTATCGCGCTGAACAAATTACAATGGGCACCTTTCACAGTTTTTGTTTGCGCGTCTTGCGGCGCAATGCCGACCGGGTGGGTTATCGGTCGGATTTTTTAGTGTACGATGCCGGCGATCAACGCACGCTCGTCAAAAACGTCATGAAGGCGCTCAAGATCAGTGAAAAAGACATCAGTATTTCAAATGCCAAGGCGGTCATCTCCGACGCCAAAAATAAATTGATGAGCGTCGAAAAATTTCAAGATTTATATCGCGACGACTATCACAATAAGCGCATCGGCTTGGTGTACGAGCGCTATCAAGCGCACCTACGCGAAAACAACGCCATGGATTTTGACGATTTAATCGTCAATGTCATCCAGTTGTTTCGCAATGCACCGGATGTATTGGAATACTACCAACACAAGTTTAAGTACATTCACGTCGACGAGTACCAAGATACCAACTACATTCAGTATCTATTGGTTAAACAGCTGTCGGCACACTATAATAACATTTGCGTCGTCGGCGATGGCGACCAGTCGATTTACGGTTGGCGCGGCGCCGACATCGGCAACATTCGCGATTTTGAAAAGGCCTTTAAAGACGCCAAAGTCGTCTTGCTGGAACAGAATTATCGCTCCACCCAAAATATTTTGGATTTGGCCAATGGCGTCATTAAAAACAATGTGGTGCGGCGCGATAAAAACCTTTGGACGGACAACGCGGCGGGCGAATTCATTCAGTATTATAAAGCGGCCGACGGCGACGACGAAGCGCGCTTTGTGGCCAATCAAATCTTGCATGATGTCGAATTGGGTGGCACCTACGGCGAGTACGCAGTACTCTATCGCACCAACGCGCAGTCGCGCACCTTTGAGAACGCCTTTAATCGAGCGGCGATTCCCTACAAAATCGTCGGCGGCAGAAAGTTCTACGAACGCATGGAAATAAAGGATTTAATGGCCTATTTACGCTTTGTGGCCAATCCGAGCGACGCCGTTTCGCTGCGCCGCATCATTAACGTGCCAAAGCGCGGCATCGGCGCGCAGACGATGGCGCACGTCGAACAAATCGCCGAGACCAGACAGCTGTCACTTTATCAGGCGATTGTCTACGCCGTCGACAACGCGGCGTTGTCCGGTAGGGCGCTCAAGGGGCTGAAGGGCTTTGTCGATTTTATTCAGCCCTTAATCGACGTGCGCGCGACGTCGGCCGGTTCGGTCATACTAAAAGAGATTATCGATGGCAGTGGCTATCGCGCCAACTTGGAAATGGAGCGTACCACACAGGCCGAAGCGCGACTTGAAAACATCGACGAACTGTATAATCAAATCGTCGAGTTTGAACACAAAAATGAAAGCACAGAATTAAACTACTTCTTACAGGAAATAAGTTTGCTGAGCGATCAAGACGACATCGCCGAAGACGAGTCGGGTCAAGTGCTGTTGATGACCATTCACGCCGCCAAGGGCTTGGAATTTCCGGTCGTGTTTTTAGTCGGCTTGGAAGAGCGGCTCTTTCCATCGGCGCGCGCATTGGAAGATGACGACGGCTTGGCGGAAGAGCGGCGCCTCTGTTACGTGGGCATTACGCGCGCGCAGCGGCGGCTCTATCTCAGCCACGCTGCAATGCGCAGCCAATACGGCGGCCTGCGCGTCAATCCGGTATCGCGTTTTATCGAAGAGATGCCGCATCACATCATAAAGAGTCACAGCGGCGACATTGCAACTAGAAAGAAACGCGGCGCTGAGATGGCGTTAAATTACAAGCGCTATGCGGCCAAGCCGATTGCCAAGGGCGACGACAACGATTATAAGCCGGGCATGCGCGTGCGCCATCAACACTTTGGCGAGGGCGTCGTCATCGCCGCGACTGACGAGAAGACGTTGACGATAGCCTTTGATAAAAAGGGCATAAAGAAGCTGGCCATCGGCATTGCGCCGCTCAGCGTCATCGAGGAGTAAATATGGACAGACGAGCATATTTGGATTTAGTCGAACAGTTGAATTTGCACAATTACAACTATCACGTCTTAGACCATCCGCAAATAGACGATCGCACTTACGACGCCTTGATGGCGCAGCTACTTGAAATCGAGCGCTTGCATCCCGAATGGCGCGTCGACTATTCGCCGAGTTTGCGCGTGGGCGCCGAGCCGCTCAGTCAATTTGAGCAAGTGACGCATCCGGTGAAATTACTCAGCTTAGAAAACACTTATTCCAAAGCCGACGTCGGCGCATTTGTCGAGCGCTTAAAGCGCGAATTGCAAGGCGATCTCGATTTTGTTTTGGAATATAAA
>PDWI01008528.1_pt1 | contig 12049 bp, 12 predicted proteins | sample 1430891 | NCBI WGS metagenome assembly PDWI01 (sample SAMN01162508, study PRJNA174530) | Oral metagenome, whole genome shotgun sequencing project. | biome: Marine environment; feature: Marine mammal; material: Swab sample of the gingival sulcus; isolation source: swab sample of gingival sulcus...
CTCGATATAGGTGTCATGAGGTGGCATCATAGCGATAATGGGTTGACACAAACCCGATGTTGCCTTTGATCCAAAATAGCTGTTCATGGCTGTTGAATGTTTTTATTGTTTTTTTGGGCCTAAGAGCCTGTTTGATAATTGATGAATCGGCTGCAATCCCATCAAAATGGCTCCAATTCCCCCAAATTTTATGTCAATAGTCCGGCTATTAACACAAAATTTGTGAAAACTGGTTCTCATTTTCATGAGATTTCGCTTCGATTCCCTAATTATCAAACAGGCTCTTAAAGACTCTTCAAGCCTGTACAGCGGCGTTCTTCCCGTAAACGTATCAAGTATCAATGCAAGGAGCGCATCGCCAGGAGTCAGATCCATCTTGCTAGGAACCATGGTGTTGATTGTTTCTACCAAGTTGATCCGTTTAGCATATTCTTTAGATAGGTGACCCTTGGTCCAAACACTATTTATCAGAATTCGGGTTTTAAATTAAGGATGAATCATGTACATAATGGTCTGGCATTCAATTCATTTTCTACGGACAGGTTCCATGAAATTTATAGCAGATCTGCATATTCATTCAAAATATTCCCGGGCCACAGCCAGAAATCTGGACCTGGAGCATATCTATCACACCGCCCAGGTAAAGGGCATTGCCCTGGTGGGCACCGGGGATTTTACCCATCCTGCCTGGATCCAGGAGATAGAGACAAAGCTTGAGCCTGCCGAACCCGGGCTGTTTGCATTGAAAGATGAGATAGCAAGACAGATTGACACCCAGGTGCCTGGCCCGTGCAAAGGGCCTGTGCGTTTTATCCTCCAGGCTGAGATTTCCAATATCTATAAAAAGGACGACAGGGTCCGCAAAAACCATAATTTGATTTATATGCCGGATCTGGACACGGCAAAGCAGTTCAATGCCCGGCTGGATGCCATCGGCAATATTAAATCCGATGGCCGGCCCATTCTGGGGCTGGATGCAAGGGATCTGCTGGAGATCATGCTGGAGACATCCGACCAGGGTTTTTTTGTACCAGCCCATATCTGGACACCTTGGTTTTCCATGTTCGGGTCCAAGTCCGGGTTTGATAGCATTGAGGCGTGTTTTGGTGATTTAAGTGCCCATATCTTTGCCTGTGAGACCGGCTTGTCATCAGACCCGCCCATGAACTGGCGGGTGGAAAATCTGGACAGGGTCCGGTTGATATCCAACTCCGATGCCCATTCCCCGGGATTTTTGGGCCGTAACGCTTCGGTGTTTGATACGGATCTCGCCTTTGATGCGGTGCGTAACGCCCTTGAAACCCATGATCTTAAGGCATACAAAGGCACCCTGGATATGTATCCCCACCAGGGAAAATATCATTATGACGGCCATCGCAAATGTGGGGTGTGTCTCAATCCCGATGAGACTGCGGCGTTGGATGGAATCTGCCCCGAATGCCAGAAACCCTTGACCCTGGGCGTGCTTTACCGGGTCCGGGAACTTGCCGGCAGGCCCGAGGGGTTTAAACCTGAAAACCGGCATCCCCACGCCTATGTGGTGCCCCTGGCTGATATTTTATCCCAGATTTTTGGGGTGGGTCCCAATACCAAAAAGGTGAAAACGTATTATGATAAGGCGGTCAATGCCTTGGGCCCGGAACTTGCCATACTCACACAGCTTTCGCCCGAACGTATTGAACGTGCCGGTGTGCCCTTACTGGCCAGGGCCGTACAAAAGATGAGAGACGGGGATATTCACATCGATCCCGGGTATGACGGTGAGTATGGAAAGGTCAATATTTTTACCCAGGAGGAAAAAGAGCGCATTCTGGGCGAAAAAAGCCTGTTTGGCAAGACGTTGTCCCGTAAAAAAACGACAAAAACGGCTGGTAAACCCCCAGCCCGTAAAAAGCCAAAAAACAGAGATGAGGCATTACCTTCATCTGAAACAAAGAAGACCAGTACACCCGTTGCCCCCAGGCATATCCTGGAGGGGCTGAACCCGGAGCAGGACAGGGCGGTTCAATCCCCATCAAGGGCCGTGGTGATCCAGGCAGGGCCGGGCACGGGAAAAACCCGTACCCTTACGGCCAGGATCGCATGGCTGCTCAAGGAGAACAGGGCTGCCCCTGAAAACATCCTGGCGTTGACCTTTACAAACAGGGCGGCCGGTGAACTTGCCGGCCGGATTGAATCCTTTATTCCCCAGGGCGGGCAGCGTGTTACGGCGGCGACGTTTCACGGATTCTGTCTTAACATGCTCAAACGGTATTCAGATTTCAAGCGCGGACTTATGGAAGATGAGTTGCGTCTGGAGGTGCTGGGCCAGGCTGCCAAAGCAGTGATAGGCGAAAAAAAGGTGACCAGGAAAACCGTGTCAAAACTGGATGCCTGGATCAATCAGCAAAAGCAGCAATTGAAAGAGCCTGGGGATGAACCTCAGAAAAACTTTGACGGTCATCCCATTGAAGATTTTGACCCGGTCTGGCCCAGGGTGTACAAAACCTATGATCAGATGCTTCAAGAACGCGGACTTGCAGATTTTGAAGATTTAATTTTTTTATGTTTCAGGCTTTTTTCCAGGGATGAACCCCTTCTTGAGCAGGTGCGCCAACACTATAAGTTTATTTTTGTGGATGAGTACCAGGATCTGAACCTGGGTCAGTACCGGCTGGTGAAGCTGCTTGCACAACACAGTCACATTTTTGTGATTGGTGACCCCGATCAGTCCATCTATGGATTCCGAGGCTCGGACAGCCGGTTTTTCAACCGGTTTGCACAGGATTTTCCCGGGTGCGAACAGATCCGTCTGCGCCACAATTACCGGTCCACCCAGACCATCCTGGACGCCTCTTTCCAGGTGATTTGCGCCGGTGATGATCAGGATAACGGGGCGCGTAAAATTTATGCAAGCCTTGACGGGACACAAAAGATCTCCATCAATGAAACGGCCAGTGAAAGCGCCGAGGCCGTTGCCGTGGGAAAGATCATTGAAAAGGGGGTGGGCGGGCTCTCTTTTCTGTCCATGGATAAGGGTTCGGGCCCGGATGCCGGGACGGACAGAGAGTATTCTTTTTCCGATTTTGCCGTGCTCTACCGCACCCGGCAGCAGGCCCAGGCCTTTGTCAACGCCTTTGACAAGGCCGGCATACCGTTTCAAACGGCAGACAGGGAAAACTGGATCGACATGGCCGGTATAAAAGATTTACTGGCGCTGGTGCGGATTTCGCTTAACCGGAGTTGTGATGCAGACCGGCAGCAGTTTGCACAATTTTTACCCAGGATTGAGATGCTTTCACAGCCCATGGACACCTCTTCACTGCTTGATACCCTGGCTGGCTGGCTGGATATCAAGACCCTGGGGCAAACCGATGAAAAACTGGCAGCCGCATGGCAGCGGCTCAGGGTGCTGGCAGCGCAATATCCCGTTCCTGGTGAGCTTCTGGATGCCCTGAGGCTGGACCAGGATCCTGATTTCCTGGATAAATCAGTGGAAAAGGTCTCTTTAATGACCATGCATGCGGCCAAGGGGCTTGAGTTCCCCGTTGTTTTTCTTGCCGGATGCGAAAACGGCACCATCCCCTTTGCAAGGGACGGGAAAACCGTGGAAAACCCGGATGAAGAACGCCGGCTTTTTTATGTGGCCATGACCCGGGCAAAGGAGATGCTCTATTTGACATATTCACGAAAAAGACGCATATTCGGCCGGGACCAGCAAAGAACCCGGTCCTGTTTTATCGATGATATTGAAAAGGAACTGGCCCGGTACGAAAAGGGAAAAACCCGGGTTAAAAAACAGAAACCCAAGGATATTCAGCTGGAATTGTTCTAGCCCCATGGAAATGTGAAAATGGAACGAACACCTTATAAAAAACTGGATTTCAATCATGGTCACTGCCTTGAAATTTTTGATGATTCAAGAAAGATCGGGGCGGATGCCTGGGTCGTGATCATGACCGCGGTCATGAAGATTCCTGTGGAAGCCTCATTGTTTAGAGCTGAACCGTTGTCTGAGAGTAAATTCAATGATATTCTGAATACATTAGGGTCGCCCATTGAATATCGTTACCGGCTGGAACGGAACATGATCATGGATCATGAAAAGGATGCCGTGCTGGAAAATCTGGTCAATACATTTCTTGAAAATACCGGTCGATATGTGGGGAACCCTAAATTTCCGGAGAAGCTTGCATTAAAAGCGTACAGGGACCGGGTTCCTCAACCCAACCTGCCAAGATAGAGAACGGGAGGTTTTATTTTGATCTTGCGCCTGAGGATACCTCGTTTTTGGGCGGTGTTTTTTATTTTTATTTGCCTGGTGCTCATCTGTCCCTGTACAGCCTTGGGGGATATATACCGGTATATTGACGCTGAAGGCGTGGTGCATTTTACCAATGCGCCTGCGACCAAACAGTATACCCTTTATCTCAGGGAAAAAAAGCAAACCAGGGCGCAGGCCCGGACAAGAACATTCAAGGCCGGGCCTGAAATATATGACAAGATTATCGTGAAAGCCGCCAGGGCCTTTGGGGTGGACCACGCATTGATCAAGGCCGTGATCCATGCAGAGTCCAGTTTTAACCCCAATGCTGTGTCCCGCAAGGGAGCAAGGGGGCTGATGCAGATTATGCCCCAGAATGATGCCCTTCTGAATATCTCAAATCCCTTTGATCCCTCCCAGAACATCATGGGCGGGACTCAGTATCTGAAGTGGATGCTCATTCGGTACAATGAAAAAATTGCACTGGCGCTTGCTGCCTACAACGCCGGGCCTTCGGCTGTGGACAAATACAAAAGAATTCCACCCTATGAAGAGACCCAGATTTATGTACAACGGGTGATGTCTTTATATTCACAGTATAAACGCAGCTAATGTTCGAACGGCACCTTGGGTGTATTTCTATATGAAAAAAATGAAATAATTGTATGGAGAAAATACAATGTTTTTATGTAAAAAATTTCACTTCAGGTGTGGCCATGGAACCAGAAATATAACATTGGGTGCGGCAATTATAGAACCCAAAAGATTTAGGTTTCACATCATGCAGGACTTTAACAGGATACAAAATAAGATGCAAATGTTAAGTTTGTTATAGGTAATAATCTATACAGTGACTTTGTTTTTTTGTTCAAAAAGATCTATCCCGAAATTATCCCAATCCAGATCGTTAGAAATATGAGATTAATGCAGACGTGGTATATTGTTTGCTTCAATTTTATTTGTTTATCATTGCCGTTCGAACCGGTCTTTAACAATAAAAAATAGTATAATGAGAATTATACAAACCAAAGGAAAATGATATGAGGAAAATTTTTTTGTTCAGCGCACTGTTGTCGTTACTGATATCCGGCATGGCCCATGCAACGCTGACAACCATCGGCACCGCAACTTACAACGGAAGTGATTACAACTTAATCTGGGATGATAACAACAACGGCCAATCCGTGGTGTGGCTGGATTATACCAATGCAAATGCCTCTTTGCCGGATCAGTTGACTTGGGCAGGTAGCCTTGACAGCGAACTGACCATCAATCTTAATGGGTACACTGTTGAATGGGATGGCTCCTGGCGCCTGCCAAACACTGTCGATGGCATAGCTGTCCCTGGCTATGAAGGTGATCCCGATGGTGATGGTATTTACACCTATACGTATGGCTACAATTTAGCCAACTCCGAGATGGGACATCTCTTTTATGTAGAACTGGGCAACAATGGGCGTTACGATACGGACAATAATGAGCAAACTGAATACGGTCTGAAGGAAACTGGCGATTTTGATAATTTAGTTGAAGGCTGGTATTGGTCTGGTACGAAGTATAGCGCCTACACAGCACAGAATATCTACTGGGATTTCGACACATCGGATGGTAATCAGAGCAACGCCAACGATTTCTGGGACGATAACGGAATTGCCTTGCGCACCGGTCAAGTTTCTGCGGTTCCCGTCCCGGGAACGATATGGCTGTTTGGTTTCGGGCTTACCGGTCTGGCAGCAGGCCTGAGAAAGAAGAGAAACCACAGTTAATGATTTGATCTTGGAGGTACCAGGGATCTCCCACCTGTCGAACTGTTTTAAAATTCGATGGATGTATTCAAAAAATGATCGGTTCGCACATCTGTCTATTTTAGAGCCTGTTTGGTAATTAGGGGATCGAAGCGAAATCTCATGAAAATGAGAACCAAATTTTCACAAATTTTATGTTAATAGCGGACTATTGACAGAAAATTTGGGGGAATTGGAGCCATTTTCATGAGATTTCAGCCGATTCATCAAATATCAAACAGGCTCTTCGGGACAGGCAAGGAAATAGTGTCCCATTTGCGTCAAGTTTCTATTCGTGTGTAAGGCGCGGATCAAAAATGATATACCCCTAAGGCCCAGGGTCAGAATTAACAGAATTAAATCACCCACAGCTGCGCCGGATTTTAAGTTGTCATCAAGGCACGCCAATGGACGCATACTAGATATATGTGTTCCATTGGCGTAACGCCGGGGGGCTTAAAAGACAAGCAGATGGGTGATTTTATTTTGACCCCGTAAATGGGTACGATATTGCCTGTAAAATTGCAGATTCTGGCGCCATGTACCTTAAGTGTTCTGTTGTTAACAAGGCCTAGTCGACAGGGCTCGCCTTTCCCTGACTACATATGAAAATCAAAAATCCATTGACAATACAGTAAGATAGTTATATTATATAAAATTTTTTTAAGTACCCGATATATGATGTCAGATTGTAAGGAGATAAACCCATGTATGCAGTAATCAGAACCGGAGGCAAACAATACAAGGTCCATGAAGATCAAGTCTTAAAAGTTGAAAAACTTGAAGGTGGTGAGGGATCGGAAATTGAGTTTAATGATGTCCTTTTATATTCCGATGGTGAGACCGTAACCTTAGGCGCGCCCCAGATTGAGAATGCCAGCGTCAAAGCGTTGATTGTGGAACAGGGTCGGAGCAAAAAACAGCTTGTATTCAAATACAAACGGCGCAAAGGCTACCGGAAAATGAAAGGCCACAGACAGCAGTACACTGAAATCAGGATTAATTCGATCTCAGCTTAATTGTTTGTCCCTATTTTATCCTGAAGATATATTTAAGCCCATGATCAAAATAAAATCGCCCATCTACTTGTCTTTTAAGCCACCTTTGGCGTGCCTTGATGGTGACTTAAAATCCGGCGTATCTGTGGCAGATTTAATTCTGATTATGGGCCTTAAATTTGTAACGTGTTAATGAAGGAGAGCAAAACATGTCACATAAAAAAGCAGCAGGCAGTTCAAAAAACGGTCGCGATTCAAACGCCCAACGGCGTGGCGTGAAAAAATTCGGTGGCGAACAGGTCACCGCCGGTAATATTATTATCAGACAGTGCGGCACCAAAATTCATCCCGGAAACAATGTGGGTATGGGAAAAGATTACACCATTTTTTCCAAAATTGATGGTGTCGTGACCTTTGAAAGAAAAGGTCGTAATAGAAAAAAAGTCAGTGTTTATGGCGCGTGAAATTTGTTGATGAGGCCATTGTTACGGTCAGGTCCGGAAACGGCGGTGCAGGATGCGTCAGTTTCCGGCGTGAACGTTTCATTGAAAAAGGCGGGCCCGACGGTGGTGACGGCGGCGATGGGGGGGATGTCATCCTCCGGGTGGATCCCTCAAAACGGACCCTGTATGAATATCGCCGCCAGAAACGCTTAAGCGCCAAGAACGGATCCCCGGGGCTCGGTCGTCAGAAACATGGCAAAAACGGCAGTCATTGCTATCTGACACTTCCACCCGGTACCATTGTCTTTGATGCCCACACCTCACAGGTTCTTGCAGATCTCACCGATCCCGGCCAAACCTTTGTTCTGGTCCAGGGCGGCATGGGCGGACGAGGCAATAAACGGTTTGCCACATCCACCAACCGGGCCCCCAGATTCGCCCAGCCCGGAATTCCGGGCGTTGAGATGACGCTTCGCCTGGAGCTTAAACTCATGGCGGATGTGGGCCTTGTGGGTCTTCCCAATGCAGGCAAGTCCACCCTGATTTCCGCCATGTCTGCGGCCCGCCCCAAAATTGCAGACTATCCTTTTACTACACTGACACCCACCATCGGCATGGTGGAAGCACCCTTTGGCGAACCCTTTTCCGTGGCCGACATTCCCGGGCTGATTGAAGGTGCCCATGACGGGGTGGGACTTGGGATAAAATTTCTTAAACATATTGAACGTACCGCTATTCTGGTGCATCTTATTGATTCCGGCGGTATTGATCCGGAAAATCCATTGGCACAGTTTGCGCTTATAAACAATGAACTATCAATGCACAGCGATACCCTGGCAAGCAAAACCCAGGTTGTGGTGCTCAATAAAATTGATCTTACGGGCACAGAAAACCGGGTTGAGGCCTTTAAAAATGCGTTGCCTGACCAGACTGTTTTTACCATTTCCGCAGCCACGGGCAAAAGCGTCAAAGCGTTGATCAAACACCTGGCTAAACTGCTTCAAGGGGCAACACCTGAAGATAAGAAATAGTGTCGGATAACGTTTAACGGATACAGCCAATGAATGCAGGACTTTTCGGCGGTACATTCAACCCGATTCACAATGGCCATTTAGGCATTATCCAATATGTCAAGGTACATTACGCCTTTGACACAATCATCCTTTATCCGTCAGCCCTGCCTCCCCATAAACCAAACCGGAACCTGGCCAGTGCCCAAGACCGGCTTACCATGGTAAAACGGGCAGTAAAAAATATGAAAGGGTTTCAGGTGTCTGACATTGAACTGCAGCGCAAAGGTCCATCATTTACCATTGATACCATATCTCAGTTCAAAACCATCTTTGGCAGCCACACCCGTTTCCATTTACTTTTAGGCTCTGATGCCTTTTTCGACACACCCTCCTGGAAACACGCCCGTCAGATATTCGAGGTACTGCCCGTCATCGTGATGCAGCGCGGTGAAAAGACCGGCATAGAACCATTTGCATCCTTTATTGACGAATACGTTTCAAAAAGCTACAAGTTTAAGAACGGCAATATATTTGTCCATGACCGGCTTTTTCCCATCCGCATCTGCAATGTGCCAAGAATTGATATTTCATCAACACAGATCCGCAACCGAGTCAAATCCGGTAAATCGATCTCAGGACTTGTCCCTGAAGATGTTGAGACTTTTATCAGAACAAAGGATTTATATAAATGATCACCCTTGAAGAGGAATATCTACCCTATCTTACTCCCATATTTGACCGAAAACCCAAAGGTGTAACCGCACTGATGGTCAGTGAATTAACTTCCTACACAGACATGGTGGTCATTGTGGAGGCCGGATCCAGCAGGCAGGTAACCTCCCTTGCCGAACATATTATAAAAACCCTTAAGGCTGAAAAAATAAAGGCCGCAGGTACAGAAGGCATCAAAGAGGGCCGGTGGGCACTTCTGGATTTCGGGCACCTGGTCATCCATGTCTTTGAATCCGATACCAAAGCGTTTTACGACCTTGAAGGATTGTGGAGTGATGCCCAAACGGTTGACCTGAGTGAATATAATACCCAGACCACAACAAATATGGGGGATGACAATGGGTTCTGAAAAGCAGCCGGTCAATATTCTTATAATACTTGATGGATGGGGCATCAACACGTCGGAAAAAGGCAATGCCGTGGCTGCCGCCAATACGCCGTTTCTGGATTTGCTTCTGGCCGACTTCCCAAGCACAACCCTGAAATGCTGCGGTGAGGCTGTTGGCCTCCCCGACGGTACCATGGGGAACTCCGAGGTGGGACACATGAACATCGGCGCCGGCAGGATCGTTGCCCAGGATTTTGTCCGGATCAACACGGCGATTAAGGATAATACATTTTTTTCTACACCGGCACTTGTTTCAGTCATGGACAAGGTCAAACAGACCAGCAAAAGCCTTCACCTTTTGGGACTGCTTTCCGATGGCGGGGTGCACTCCCACATCAATCATCTGTTTGCTTTAATAAAAATGGCAAAGGACAGGGGCATTACCAAGGTTTATATCCACCCCATCATGGATGGCCGGGACACCTCTCCCACATCAGGCATTGGGTTTCTAAAACAGCTTGATGAAAAAATCCAGGACATTGGCACAGGAAAAGTGGCGACCATGACCGGACGCTTCTGGGCCATGGACAGGGACACCCGCTGGGAACGGATACAAAAAGCCTATGAACTTTACACCCAGGGCAAAGGCGTTGATGCGTCGAACCAGACTCCTGTTCAGACCATCCAGGCCGCCTATGACAGAAAAGAAACGGATGAATTCATCAAACCGGTATGCTTCTGCCCGGGCAATGAAGGAAACATTGAACAAGGGGACGGCGTCATATTTTTTAATTTCCGGGCCGACCGCGCCAAGGAGATCACCCGGGCATTCACGAAAAAAAACTTTGACGGATTTAAACGCACCGCAACACCAACACTTTCCGATTTTGTGTGCATGATCCAGTATGACGCGCACTTTGATCTGCCTGCCGCCTTTGGTCCCCAGCATCTGGACAAAATTTTCGGGCAGATCCTGAGCGAACATAAAATCCCCCAGCTTCGCATCGCAGAGACTGAAAAGTATGCCCATGTCACCTATTTTTTCAATGGCGGAGATGAGGCTGTTTTTGACGGGGAAGAGCGTATACTCATCCCCTCTCCCCGGGATGTGGCCACCTATGATCAGAAACCTGAAATGAGTGCAGTCAAAGTGGCGGATAAAGCCTGTGAGCAGATCAGTTCAGGCAAATTTCAATTTGTGGTGCTCAACTTTGCCAACATGGACATGGTGGGTCATACCGGTATATTTGATGCCGCAGTAAAAGCATGCGAAACCGTGGACAGCTGTGTAAAAAAAGTAGTGGAAGCCATTTGGAAAACCGGGGGCACCGCTTTTATCACGGCAGACCATGGCAACTCCGAACAGATGCTGGCCCAGGATGGATCTCCCCACACGGCCCATACCCTAAATCCGGTGAGGTTTATTGTTGCCGCCAAACCAGCCCCTGTCATCACGCTTCTGGACGGCAAGCTTGGAGATATTGCGCCGACCATACTCAAGGTTCTTGGCATAGACCGGCCTTTGGAAATGACAGGTCAATGCCTGATCCGTTGAAAGTCCGGATAATGGTCCAAGACCCGTCGCATCCATACTCGTGATCGTAAATGTTAACGAAAGCAATAAGTTATAGATTATGATACTTGATCAAGTTACCGACTATATTACCGGCAAAGAGATAGACAATGTCGGCGCTGAAGCCAGCCGCCAGCTTTTTGAAAAGTTTCTAGTGGAGACCAAAGGATACGCCAAATCAGACATTCTTGTAGACGTCCCGTTAACCGTGCAGTTCAAAGGCGAAGACTATCCATCCGTGATTGATCTGATTGTAAATGTAGAAGACCGCCCTTTTATGGCCATCACCTGTGTGGCAGGGTCCATTGGATCCTACGAAAGGGAAATCCTGGCCGGGGCCAGACTGGTCTATGACCATATCGTTCCTTATGCCGTATCCACGGATGCCAGGGACGCCATTATCAAGGATGCCTGCACAGGAGCCACCACCGGACAGGGACTTGATGCCATCCCGGATCATTCCCAGGCCCAGGCACTGTTAAAAAAAACTGAAGATACGCTTCTTGATCCGGTGAAAAGAAGCGGTGAAATGATTATCTATCGCTCCTTTAACCTGGAAAAAATCAATAAGTGAAAAAATCCCTTATTCAATAGGCCGTTTTGAGCAAATTATCAATGATGGCTTTCATTAATCCCCCAAAAAGATGATTACTGGAGGTTGTAAAATCCATTCGGTCCGACATCTGGGACTTATATGCTTCCCTCAAAGATTTCAAAGCGTAGCCGGATGAACGGAAAAAAGCCGATATTGAGGCTCAATTCGATAAAATTTTCACTCAAAAGACCTGTTTTGCATCCCTGAACAATGCCTTGAGGCGAATTTATCGAAACAAACGTGAATTGCTCAGAGTTTTGGATTTTCCGGATATTCCTCTTCACAATAATACCAGTGAAAATGACATACGAGATTATGTCAAGCGTCGAAAAGTCAGCGG
>PDWI01008529.1_pt1 | contig 12048 bp, 10 predicted proteins | sample 1430891 | NCBI WGS metagenome assembly PDWI01 (sample SAMN01162508, study PRJNA174530) | Oral metagenome, whole genome shotgun sequencing project. | biome: Marine environment; feature: Marine mammal; material: Swab sample of the gingival sulcus; isolation source: swab sample of gingival sulcus...
TCTAATCCAAAAAATAATAGTACGTTTGAATTTATGCTTTTTTTGACATAAAAAACAAAAAATTCAAATTATGTACGCACAAAATCAAACAATCAACATCGATGAATCCGTTAGTAAATCGTGGCTACAATGGATACAAGAAACCTACATCCCAACAACCATTCAGACTACTGATTGCGTTAAAATATGCCTTTTCAAGGTGTTGATTCAAGAAGAAATGGGTGGCATCACCTACTCGTTACAGTATTTTGCTGAAACACAAGAAAAACTACACGCTTTTTACGACAAAAATAGAACCTCATTTTTACAAGAAATGAATGCGAGATTCCCTAACAAGTTCGTAACTTTTGAAACTGAATTACAATTACTTAACGAAGTTACAAAATGAAGGTAAGAGCAAAAAAACATTTGGGACAGCACTTTTTAAAAGATATCAATATCGCCAAAAAAATAGCCGACACATTGACTGAAAACGGCTATGACACCGTGCTTGAAATAGGTCCAGGAATGGGCGTGCTTACCCAATTTTTACTACAAAAAAAACTGAATGTACACGTTATAGAAATTGACAAAGAATCCGTAACTTATCTCAACGAATATTATCCTGATTTACACGGAAAAATCCTCTCGGAAGATTTCCTAAAATACGACATTGTCAGTTATTTCTCTAAAAAACCTTTTGCTATCATAGGAAATTACCCTTATAACATTTCTTCTCAAATCATTTTCAAAGCACTTGAAAACAAAGAATTTATACCAGAATTAACAGGAATGTTCCAAAAAGAAGTTGCAGAACGAATTGCAGAATCCCCTGGAAGTAAAACCTACGGAATCCTATCGGTTTTGACCCAAGCCTTTTACGATGCTGAGTATTTATTTACCGTTCCACCGAGCGTTTTTAATCCACCACCAAAAGTGGATAGCGGTGTTATTCGTCTAGTTCGGAAAGAAAACTTCACACTCCCTGTTGATGAAAAACTATTTTTCAGAGTGGTAAAAACAGCCTTTAACCAACGACGCAAAATGCTACGAAGTAGTCTAAAATCATTTAACCTATCGGACAAACTGAAAGAAAGTGATTTTTTCACCAAACGCCCTGAGCAATTATCAGTTGAGGAATTTATAGAGTTGACTCGGATGATTGATGGTCAGTAGTTGTTTGATTTTTTTTGATTGGTTGATTTTAATTTAATGGGAATTTTATAAAACTTACAAATATTTGCAATGTAAAAACTTGATAAGGTTTGGAACATTTCTTACCTTTGTTGAATATTACTTAGTTTAGTACAACTAAAAACCACAGAATTATGAAATTAAAATTATTTTACATTTTATCACTAACTATTATTTTATGTAGTTGCAAAGGAAATTCAAACACAAAAAATGGAGATGGAACAAACGGAACTCTAAAAGCAAAAATTTTCAACCCAAAAGATGATTTAGTTGGAGAATTTACAACTAAACCAAATGGAAAAGCAGAATTAAAAATAACTAAAAACAAAGGAAACTATTTTGCTCAAATCATTGAGCGTGGAAACTGGTCAGAACCCGAACAACTTGAAAATATAAAAAACTCCGATTTTCAAGAATTATTTGGAAAAAACTGGAAAGAGTATGTTGAAGCTGGACTATATAAAGACTCATTCGGAATTTTTAAAGTTAAAAAGGGATATAAATCAAAAGACCACACCTTTAAGACAGGTTATTTTATGTTTTTTCTGATAACCTCTGGAGACATATACAAACTGGATTAAAAAACTGAAAACAAATAGTTTTTCTCCTCTTTTTGCTTTGAATTAAAATCAACACACCGAAAAGATACTATTTACAAAAAAACACCTTAAATTTGCAACGATAACTTAACAATTATACAATCAGACTTAGGATTTTAACACCCAATCACACTATTTACAAACTTTCTCTTATTTAATTAAAAGAAAAACTCTACTTTTGCATAATTGGCGATTAACCATAACACTATAAAACAATGGCAGAATTTGAAGTAACAAAAGAGTTATTAGAGCAAGTAATTGCACTTATTGACAAGAAAGAGAACTCAAAAATAGACGAGTTACTTTCCGAAATGCACCACGCTGATATTGCCGAAATATTAGACGAGTTATCGTTTGATGAGGCGGTGTATATCATTCGTTTGTTAGATTCAGAAACCACTGCCGAAGTGTTAATGGACGTTGATGAAGACGTTCGTGAAAAGGTCTTAGAACAACTTTCTGCCAAAGAAATTGCCGACGAAATTGCCGAATTGGACACCGATGATGCTACTGACGTCATCTCCGAACTTCCTGAGGAACGAAAGCAAGAAGTTATCCAAGAAATTGAGGACAAGGAACACGCCAAAGAGATTGTCGAATTATTACGTTACGACGAGGATACTGCTGGAGGTTTGATGGCAAAAGAGTTAATCAAAGTAAATGAAAATTGGTCAGTTCTAGGATGTATTACAAAAATGCGTGAACAAGCCGAAGAGGTAACTAGAGTACACTCCATTTACGTGGTTGATGACGACGGAAAATTAATAGGACGCTTATCATTAAAAGACGTTTTAATGGCATCCACCAAAGCCAAAATTGCTGACATTTCTATTCCTAGAGTGGATTTTGTAGACGTTCACGACACAGCAGAAGAAGTTGCACATAAAATGCGAAAGTATGATTTAGAGGCAATTCCTGTAGTCGATGAATTAGGAATTTTAGTAGGGCGAATTACCATTGATGACATTGTCGATGTCATTAAAGAAGAGGCCGACAAGGATTATCAGATGGCAGCAGGTTTGACCCAAGATGTCGATTCTGAAGATAGTATTTTAGACCTTACAAGAGCACGACTACCTTGGTTGTTTTTAGGGCTTTTTGGAGGTATTGGAGCGGCAAGTATTATGGGATTTTTTGAAGGAGCATTAGAAGAAAATGCCGTATTATTTATGTTTACTCCATTGATCGCCGCAATGGCAGGAAATGTTGGAGTACAATCTTCTGCGATTATTGTACAAGGTTTGGCTAACGACGAGGTAAAAGGTAGTATTTCAAGTCGTTTACTAAAAGAAATGTTGTTAGCAATGCTCAATGGACTTATTTTATCCATTATGCTTTTTGGTTTTACCGCTATATGGAAAAATAATGTATCTGTAGCCTTTGCCGTATCTATTTCACTCTTTACGGTGATTATTGTTGCTGGACTTGTAGGAACGTTTATTCCTTTGTTCCTCCACAAAAAAGGGATTGACCCCGCTATGGCGACAGGTCCTTTTATTACTACAAGTAATGATATTTTTGGAATCTTAATTTACTTCTATATCGCTAAATTAATCTTAGGATTTTAGAAAATTCGCATTATAAATCAAATTATTTCATAAGATTTACGCTTTTACTTTTTCGACAGTCGAAAAAGTAAAACACTCACTTATTCCTTGGATATTATATTGTTTTTCAATATATTCGTAACTTTAAAACCCTTTCTTATGAAAACCAAAATTTTACTATCCTTAATTTTATGTATTTTTTGTGCTCAAATATCAGACGCACAATGGAGAAATCGTTATCCAAAATCAAATGGAAATGGACATCACGTCTATTTAGAAGGATTTGATATGCCTATAATGAATGCTGGGTGTACAGACCCAACACCGTCACCTGTTTCTTCTGATATCCTATTTGCATCAAAAGGATTCCTATGGCTCTTAAACGAAAATGGAACCGCAAAACGAATTACCAAAACAGGCTCAGTAGATGCCACACCGAACTGGTCTAACGACGGAACTAAAATTGTTTTTGTAAGAGATAACAGTTTTGACACCACCATTGTCTTAAAGGATATGATTTCTGGCAAAGAAAAAACATTAGTCAATTCAAAAGGAATGGAATTAGATCCTATTTTTTCGAACGATGATCAATATGTGTACTATGCCTCTTCCGAGAATAAGCATTTTGACATTTGCAAAATCAATATCAACACCCTACAAATCACAAAAATTACAAATCAAAAAGGTATGGAGCGATTGCCTGTACCTGTAAAAGGAACCGATGATTTTATTTTTCTAAAAAAGACAGGATTTTCTGATGATTCTTCTGAATATTACAATACGAAAACCTCAACTTATTCTCCAATTTTATCAGAGAACTTTATGTCCCAAGCCTCATTTAATATGAGTTCAGACGGAAGAACAATGGTTTACGCTTGGCCAAATGACAGAGTTTACGAAATCCGATTAACCGATATAAAAAAACCTCATCAAAGTTTATTGCTAACTGAAGGGAATGGACTACCATTAACGCCTAAATTCTCTGCTGATGGTAACTGGGTGTATTATTCTCAACCAAACTCTAACGAATACCACGAATTAAAGAAAATCAGAACCCACGGAGGAAAAGTTCAAGATATCGTCGTAAAAAAATGGGACTGGGAAACACAAACTTACCCTGTTAAATTCACTGCAAAAGTAAATGGCAAATTAGAAACTGTAAGAGCAAACTTAGTAGATGAAAAAGGTCATCCATTTTTCCCTAAAAATATAACGGTACATCAAGAAGGACAAAGCGGAAAAGTATTTTTCTACATCTCAAAACACACCTCTATTGAACTTCCAAAAGGAAATTATACATTAACTGCCGTACAAGGTTTTGAGACAAAAGCAAAAGCCATCCATTTTGAAGTAGCTGAACCTAAAATGGTTACAGTTAATTTAGATAGATTTTGGGATGCTAAAAAGCATCATTGGTATGCATCAGACAATCATTTTCATTTGAATTACGGAGGAACAAGTTTACTTTCTCCTGAAGATATCATTCCTGAATTAAAAGGAGAAGGTCTTTACTTCGGATTTCCATTAGTTGCAAATCTTCACAACAAATTATTAGACAGAGAATTGATTAACTGGGAACGAAAAGAATTTCCTATGATGAAATTTGGACAGGAAACTCGCTCTCACTTTTTAGGACATCTCAATGTTCTTGGGGTAGACGATGTATTTTGGCCGTGGATGTGGGGACCAAGTTATTCTGTTTACGGCAGAGAAGACATTACAAACGCTGAAGTTTCAAGGTTTGCCGAGGCGAGCGGAGGAATTGTCGGTTATGTTCACCCTCTAAACAATCGTGATTTGATGAGTGAAAGAGGAATGCGTGGTGTTCCTACTGGCTTAGTAGCAGATTTTGTACTTGGTGACATCAAAATGCTTGAAATTGCTTGTTTATGGACAGATGAAATTGCCACAAGTAAATTATTATACAAGTTTTTATCTATCGGACAACCTGTCGTTTTATCAGGAGGAAGTGACGTGATGAACGACTATTACCGAACTATGGCAATAGGTTCTGCAAGGACTTACGTAAAAATTGACGAAACACCAACTATGGCAAGTTTTATAAAAAATTTAAAAGCGGGTAAAACGGTTGTAAGTTCAGGGCCTATGCTTGAATTTAAAGTCGATAACAAAGACATTGGAGAGGTTGTAAAAACATCAAAAAAAGAGGTTACCTTTGAATTAAAAGTACATACAGCAACTCCTATTCAAAAAATTGAACTTATTTCCAATGGTAAAATCATAAAAAATATCAGCCCTAAAAAAGGAGAAAACACGACTTACAAAGGACGTCTCAAAGTACCTGTTGGTGGTTGGATTTTAGCACGAGTAATTGGAGATAAGCCACAATGGCCAGTAATGGAAAGTTATCCTTTTGCACAAACGGCACCTATTTGGTATCACAACATAGGAAGCACTGACCCTATTGCCAAAAAATCAGCGGCAAAAGATCTATTAAAAATTTTAAAAGTGAGCGAAAAAGATTTGATTAAAGGCTATAAAAACAACAATATCCCTAAATTAAAATCACATTTTTCAAAAGCTCGAAAAAAGCTCGAAAAGATTATACGCGAGTAATAATTGCTTAAAAAACATTACAAAAATAATGCGTTATTGACCTTAAATTAATCAATAACGCATTATTTAATTATACTTTTATCTTTACAAAACTACCTCATAAAGACTGATTATTTCATTACTTATTCCCTTCTAAATTCTTAGAAAAAATAGTGTATTCCTTATACATTTTAAAGTTTTTGAGTCGCTCTATTTCATTACGCATTTTAATATTATCACGCATTATAAGATGACTATCCATTCGTTTAAAACCAAGGTCTAATGCAGATTTTATCAAATGTATCGCTAATACTCCGTCCAATCCTTTTCGCTGGTAATCATTGCGAATTGCCCCTAAAAGCAACATTAAAACATCCGACTTCCTTGAAGCTTTTAAAATATGGTACCAACCTAATGGGAACAAACGTCCTTTTGCTTTTTTCATTGCTTTACTCAAATCTGGCATTGCAATCACAAAGGCAACAACCTCTCCCTTTTCATTAGTAATAATTTTGATCAACTTAGGGTTTAACAGTGGTAGGAAACGCTCTCCAAATTCGTCTGCCTCCTCTTGAGATATTTTTGTAAACCCATAAATCTCTGTATAAGTAGAGTTAATCAACTCAAAAACAGGCCTTACAAAAGGTTTTACGTCTTTGATTTTATTGAATTTATGAACCTTTATTTTTAATCGTTCAGGCAAAGATGTTGCAAAAATCTTGTACCTTTCTAAAATATCCTCTGATAAAGGTACATCATATTGGCATAATTCTACATAAGGATCATAACCTGATTGAGTAACGAATTTCTGCATAAATTCAAAACTACAATTGGTTACCAACATCGTTTTTTCGTCGTAACCTTTCGTTAAAAATCCTTGTGGTTCCTTATCTGAAAATCCAATAGGACCAATCACTTGATTACAGTTATTTTCTTTTGCCCAATTTTCTATTGCTACCAATAAAGCATCAAATATTTCCTTGTCCTCATAGCACTCAAAGTAACTAAACCTCGCCGTATGAACGTTATTCATCTCATTGAAATCCAACGGAATGACCCCCATAATACGCCCTACTGGCTTATCATCTCTAAAGGCAAGTAACAAAATGGTTTTATTGTGATGAAAAGCAGGATTTTCTTTTTCATCGAAAAACTTTTTCTCGTCTATATACAATGGATGTACCCAACTTTTGTGGTTTTTATGAATTTTCTCAGGAAGATAGATAAAAGTTTTTAAATCCTTTTTATCCTTTATTTCTTTAATCGTAATACTCATTGCCACTCTTTCTTATTTTTCTTAATGCTTGATTGCTAATATAATAAACGATAGGAGCCGTCAAAAAGCCGGCAAAAACGTCGATACTATAATGTGCTTTTATATAAACAGTTGCTAAAATTAATAAAATTATCGGAAATATGAAAAAAGAGAAGAACTTTTTTGAGTTTTCCCATAGCCAAATTAAGATTATAATCGAAATTCCAACGTGGGAACTTGGAAAAGCAGCCGTCTTTGCCTCCCCGTTTTCTTGAATAATTTTAATGGCTTTACCAAAAAAGCCTTGTGCCTCTATGTAGTTCTGAGGATATTCAAGGTAAAATTGAGGTCCAAAAGCAGGCAACAAAACAAAAATCACATAATAAATTAAAAAAGAAGTAATTAGAATAAATCCAAAATCTTCTATTTTTTTATAATTCGCTTTATAAACGATAAAAATAACTGCTAACGGTGTCAAATAATAAGAAAAATATCCGAAAAACATCAACTCACTAAACCACTTACTACTAAACACTTCTGAAAATCTGAGAGAGGGTTGAAATCCCCATATTTTTTCGTCTATCAACAATAATTTTTCATCTATCTCTGGCTGAAACATTTGATTAAGCAAAGCCGTTTCTTTATACAGTCCCGTTAAACCTGCATAAATCAAAATCACCGTTAACAAAGCCCAATTTTTCTGACTTAATTTAGGTTTTAACCAATAACTCAAAAAGAAAACCCCAACAAAAACCATTCTGTTGATGAATATTTCTGTATTCAAAAAAAGTGCAGGCTTAAAAATAAGTACAAATATTTCTACTAATAAGAAATAGCAAAAAAGACTTGCAAAAATAATAGATGACCTCGTTAAAATTTTATTCATATTGCTTGTGACAAATAATCCGTCGCAAAAATACTATTTTATTTATTCTTTCAGACTCTTTTTCACAAAATTCGCCTATTTTCGAATAATACGCTCTTAATTATTCCCCTTTTGATACACCAACTTCCCTCCTATGTAAGTCTCCAATACATTTGTTTTCGGTATTTCAGAAAAAGGCACTTCCATAATATCTCTATCTAACAAAATAAAATCAGCAACTTTCCCTTTTTCTAAACTTCCTTTTTCATTCTCTTCAAAATTGGCATAAGCACCCCAAATAGTCATTCCTTTTAGAGTTTCCTCTCTTGTCAAAGCATTTTCCATTTGAAAACCTCCTTTAGGATAACCTTCAGAATCTTGTCGAGCAACAGAGGCATAAAACGTTAAAAAAGGGCTTACTTTTTCTATAGGAAAATCCGTTCCTAAAGCAATTTTACGATGTACTTTCAGTAAATCTTTATAAGCATACGCTTGTTTTACCCTCTCTCCTAAACGCTCTTCTGCCCAATACATATCAGATGTAGCGTGTGTTGGCTGTACAGATGGAATGATATTCTTAAAATATTCAAAATCTTTCGCATCAACCACTTGAGCGTGTTCTATCCTCCACCTGCGATTCTTTTTACCTTTCAACACTTTTTGATATGTTTTTAGAATCACATAATTCGCTGAATCACCTATGGCGTGCGTATTCATTTGATACTCTGAATCAGCAATTCGCTCTGCAATTTTCAAAAATTCATCTGGCGATTTTAACAGTGTCCCTCTATGATGTTTTGCATCAGAATAAGGCTCTTTCAAACAAGCACCTCTAGATCCTAAGGCTCCATCTCCATACACTTTTACAGAACGTATATTTAGTTTTTCGGTTTTTATCACACCTTTCTCTAAATAATAATCCAAGTTTTTAGGCGAGTTAGAAACCATCGCATATATTCTTATCGAAAGAACATTCGCCTTCTGTAAACTATCAATCAACTCAATAGTATGTCGAGATAAACCAGCATCATCAACCGTTGTCAATCCGCAAGAAAGACATATTTTTTGAGCATCTTTTAGAGATTGTATCTTTTCTTTCAATGTATATTCAGGAATCTTTTTTTCAATCAAATCCATTGGATTATCAATGAAAATTCCTGTCAATTGACCGTTTTTCTTAACGATTTCTCCTCCAGAAAATGTCGTTTGAGGAGTTACTCCAGCAATTTCTATAGCTTTTTGATTAGCTAACAAAGCGTGTCCGTCAATTCGACGAATTGCTACAGGTGTATTAGGAAATAATTTATTCAGTTTTTCATTCGTAGGAAATTCCTTGACCTCCCAATCATTTTGATCCCAACCTCGCCCTGTGATGTAAGGAACATTTTTCTCTTTCTGGAAAACGACCAGTCTATCCAAAACCTCTTCAAAACTTTTCGTTCCAACAAGATTTACTTTTTGTTGCTGTGAGCCCAAACCGTAAAAATGACAATGAGAATCAATCAATCCTGGAACTATGGTCTTTCCTTTTACATCTTGGCTAACACGTCCTTTGTATTCTTCTAAAATAGTAGTTGTATTTCCAACGGCAATAATTTTGCCTTTATCAACAGCCATTGCACTCCGCTTACTAAACTGGGCATCAACTGTATAAATTTTCGCATTATAGAATACTGCATCGACCCCCTTTTTTGAACTACAAGCACAAAAAGCCAATGCCAAAAGAAAAATTCCTATAGTTTTTGTAAGTATTTTTTGATGTTTCATTTTTTGGATATTTTAGAAAGTTTTAAAAGCCTGCAATAGACTATATTAATTACTGTGAAACACAAAATAACTGGTTCAATTTTATCATTCAAACCTGATAATTCGTCTAATTCACTACACTAAATGACCCTACAACTACTTACTAAAAATCTTTCTATTAAATAATAATAGAACTCCAACACCAATGGTAATTGCAGAATCGGCAATATTAAAAATGGCATTGAAAAAAGTAAATGGTTTTCCGCCCCAAATAGGTAACCAATCAGGTAACATTCCTTCCCACATTGGGAAATAAAGCATATCCACTACCTTTCCAAAGAAAAGCGTTCCATAAGGATTTTCTGAGAACATTGTAGCCAAACCATAAGGTGGCGTGTCAAAAATAACTCCGTAAAAAATAGAATCAATCAAATTACCTAATGCCCCTGCAAAAATCAAGGAAAGTCCAACGATAAAACTCGTAGCGACTCCTTTTTTAATAGAACTAAACAACCAATACCCTATTCCTGTAATAGCAAACATTCGAAAAATCGTTAAAAATAATTTTCCTGCTTTGCCACCAAATTCTGCCCCCCAAGCCATTCCATTATTCTCAATAAAATGAATGCGAAACCAATCAAACACCACAATTTCCTCACCGTAAGCAAAGTGCGTCTTGATATAAATCTTACTGATTTGGTCTATCAATAAGACTCCAATAATTATTAATATAGATTTTTTCATTATTTTAGTTGAAAGTTAAAAGAGGAAGATAAAAGTTTAAAGACGAAAGTCCGAAGGCAAAAGAGTGTTTCAATTATGAATTAAGAAAATTGAATATAAAAAATCAGTTCTCAATTCAAAAAAACTAACCTCCACCAAAACTCTAAACTCATAACTCCGAACTCTAAACTTGTACCCTACTGCCTCTTCTTCGCCTCAATACTCAATGTTGCGTGAGGAACAAGTCTTAATCGCTCTTTTTGAATTAATTTTCCTGTCTCTCTACAAATTCCATACGTTCCATTTTCGATACGTAACAAGGCATTTTTCAAATCTCGGATAAACTTCTCCTGGCGAATAGCCAACTGTACATTTGACTCCTTAGACATTGTTTTAGAGCCCTCTTCGAATGCCTTAAAAGTCGGTGCTGTATCGTCCGTACCATTGTTTGCATCATTCTTATACGACTTTTTCAAAAGTGCTAAATCCTCTTCTGCTGTCGCTATCTTTTTTAAGATGATTTCCTTGAATTCTTGTAATTCTTCTTCTGTATATTTTGTCTTTTCCATAATATTTTACGCTTTTTCAATTTTCATTTTCGTAACTATATCGTCAAATGTTATTTCTGTTTCTTCATTTAAATTATCAACAAAAATTAAGCCATTTGTTAATGTTTCTGTTTTGATATAAGTTTCATTTACTGAAACTGCTTGTTCTAACAACTCATTTTTCTGAAGTGTCAAATTAATTTTATCTGTCACATCAAGACCTGTTTCTTTACGAAGATTTTGAATACGATTCACTAATTCACGAGCAATTCCCTCTTTCTTCAATTCATCTGTAATCGTAATGTCTAATGCTACGGTCAAATTACCTTGATTAGCAACCAACCAACCTTCAATATCTTGTGATGAAATTTCTACGTCTGATAAGGTTAAAACAACCTCTTTGTCATTTACAGAAACCGTTATTTGTTGTTCTTTCTCGATTTGAGCAATGTCGTCTTGTGTGAAATTTTGAATTGCTTGAGAAACAAATCGCATCTCTTTTCCAAATTTAGGACCTAATACCTTGAAATTTGGTTTAACAGTCTTCACCAACACTCCAGACGCATCATCTAACAACTCAATTTCCTTAACATTCACCTCTGATTTTATCAAGTTTTCTACTGCTAAAATCTCTTCTCTTTCTTCCTCTGTCAATACAGGAATCATAATGCGTTGCAACGGCTGACGCACTTTTATCATTTCCTTTTTACGTAATGACAACACCATTGACGAAATCTTTTGAGCCTGTTGCATTTTATGCTCCAATTTACTATCAATCAACGATTCATCACATTTTGGAAACTCTGCTAAATGCACTGATTCGAAAGATTCTCTTTTCGTAACTTTCGTTAAATCTTTGTACAACTGTTCACTGAAAAACGGTGCTATTGGCGATGCCAATTTTGCTACGGTTTCCAAACAATTATAAAGCGTTTGGTAAGCCGATATTTTGTCTGTTCCGTACTCGCCTTTCCAGAATCTTCTTCTGCTCAATCGCACAAACCAATTACTCAAATTCTCGGTAACAAAATCTTGA
>PDWI01008530.1_pt1 | contig 12048 bp, 10 predicted proteins | sample 1430891 | NCBI WGS metagenome assembly PDWI01 (sample SAMN01162508, study PRJNA174530) | Oral metagenome, whole genome shotgun sequencing project. | biome: Marine environment; feature: Marine mammal; material: Swab sample of the gingival sulcus; isolation source: swab sample of gingival sulcus...
GCCAGCAGAAGAAAAGCTATTTTCTGAAATAGAAAAAGAACGGGTTAAGAAAATTGAATTCACCAATCAAACTTTTGCCACTTCTAAAAATCCGCTAGCCAAGCCCACTTGGCAAAAAAACCAAAATCAAATAATTATCTATCGAATTAATGAGTAACCCAAAGCCTGACTTAAAATACATTTACGCTTTTTCTCTCATTCCCAGTGTTGGAGCAGCTACTTTCAAAAAATTAGCTGCCAATTTTCCCAATTTCCAAGCCGCTTGGCAAGCTGATGTTAACACTATCGTCAAAAAAACAAACCTCAGAGAAGATTTAGTTCAAAAAATTGTTTCCACTCGTGCTGAGATTGAAGTGGAAGTAGAGTGGGAAAAGTTCTCAAAAACCAATCTTCACTTAATCACCCTTAATGACGAAACTTACCCTTCTCAGCTAAAAGAAATCAAAACTTGCCCCTTTTTACTTTTTTGTTTGGGCGATAATTTGGAATTGCTTGGGAAAAAACAACTGGCAGTGGTTGGTTCACGAAAGTCCACTAAATACGGTCAATTAGCCACCGAGAAAATCGTAGGCGATTTAGCCAATACGGGACTAGTCATCACTAGCGGCTTAGCTTTCGGCATTGATCAGGTGGCTCATGGCACCGCTTTGGAAAATGGAATTGAAACAATTGCCGTTTTGGGCAGCGGCATTGAAGAAGCGCTTAACCGACCGGCAGTTAATCAAATTATTCAAAAAATCATCCAACAAAATGGGCTAGTTATTTCGGAATATCCGCCCAATTTTTCCTCCAGTCGCTTCACTTTTCCCGCTCGCAATCGAATTATTAGCGGCCTAAGCTTGGGCGTATTAGTAGCTGAAGCAGCCGAAAAATCAGGTGCCTTAATTACCGCTCGCTATGCCTTGGAGCAAAATCGAGATGTTTTGGCTATTCCCAACAGCATTTTCGCCCCGCAGTCAGCCGGCGCTCTGAAACTAATCAAACAAGGCGCGCAAATAGTCACTTCTGCTAATGATATTTTGGAAAATTTCAACTTTTCCTCCTTAAACGAAAAAACTGGCTCACCTCAAGCTATAAATTTTGCCGACAAAGAAGAAGAAAAAATTTACAAAGCCCTCTCCCTTGACCCACTCACCATTGATAAAATCAGCAAGAATACGGGACTTTCGCCGCAGACAGTTTCCGCCAAAATCTCCCTTTTAGAACTAGGCGGACTAGTCAGCAATATTGGAGGCGGAAAATTTATCCGCAAGTGAGCCAATTTGACAAGCACCGCCAAAGCTTTATCATCAAAATAATTACCCTTTAATTTTTAGTCATCTTAAAAATATGAAACTTGTTGTCGTTGAGTCCCCCGCCAAAACCAAAACTATTTCTAAATATTTAGGCAAAGACTATCGCATTACCGCTTCTATCGGGCACATTCGAGACCTTCCCAAGAGCAATAAAGAGGCAATTGATATTGCCAAAGATTTTAAACCCAAGTATGTTATCAGTCCGGACAAGAAAAAAGTAGTGGCGGGAATTAAGCGGATGGCTCAAAATGCCGAAGAGGTAATCCTGGCAACTGACCCCGACCGTGAGGGCGAAGCGATCGCTTGGCACATTGCGGAGGCCATTGGTCTCAAAAACCCCAAAAGAGTGGTTTTTAATGAAATCACCAAGGGGGCCGTGCTAAACGCTATGAAAAATCCTCGCCGAATTGACCAAGATTTAAAAACGGCTCAAGAAGCCAGACGAGTACTGGATCGCTTGTTTGGCTATGATTTATCCGGTTTGATTTGGAAAAAAATTCGCTATGGCTTGTCAGCCGGACGAGTCCAGTCCCCCGCTTTGCGAATTATTGCCGAGCGAGAAAAATTAATTCAAGCCTTCAAGCCGGAAAAATACTGGGTCATTACCGCCGCCACTAAAAATAAGGCGGGTGAAAAACTAACTCTGGCTTGCGAAAAAAATATTACCGACGAAAAACTGGCTGATAAAATCTTACTGGCAGGAGAAAAAGAGCTACTTAAAATTTCCACTATCAAAGAAACTAAAGCCAAGAAAAGAGCACGACCACCTTTTATCACTTCCACCTTGCAGCAAACTGCTTCCAATCTCTTTGGCTTTGCTCCCGCCCGCACTATGATTTTGGCACAAAGATTGTATGAGGCGGGACTAATTACCTATATGAGAACCGATAGCACTAATCTAAGTCAACAAGCGCAAGGACAAATCGCCAAGGAAATAAAATCCAGTTTCGGGGAAAAATATTACGCCCCCAAAGTCTTTGCCCGCAAAAGCAAAAACGCTCAAGAAGCACACGAAGCAATCAGACCAACTAATATTGGTCTTAAATCCGCCGGCAAAGACTTGGCACAAACCAAACTTTATCAACTAATTTGGCGACGCACCGTTGCTTCGCAAATGGCTGACGCTCAGATAATTCGCACTAAAATTACCGCCTCACTGGAAGATAAAAAATTGCCTAAATTTGTAGCCAAGGGCTCACGAATTACTTTTGACGGCTGGTATAAAGCCGATCCAGCCGCTCGCTCGGAAGATGTGACGGTGCCAATCTTGGAAGAAGGAGAAATTTTGAAATTAGTAAAAATGTACAAAGAAGAAAAAGAAACGCAGCCACCCAAGCGCTACACTGAAGCAGGACTAATTAAGGAGCTGGAAAAAAGAGGCATTGGCCGACCATCAACTTACGCTCCCACTGTCAAAACCCTCCTAGAAAGAAATTATGTGGAAAAAATCGACGCCTCCCTACAACCAACCGACACAGGGTTAGTAGTCAATGATTTTTTAGAGAAACATTTTGAAAACTATATTAGCGACACCTTCACCGCTGAGATGGAAACCGATTTGGACAAAATTGCCGAAGGCAAAAAAAGCTATTTAAAAACTTTGAAAGAATTCTATGGACCATTTTCCAAAGATATCGCTCAAAAAGAAAGCCTGAAAAAAGCCACTGACTTAGGCAAGGCCGATGCTAAGTTTAAATGCCCCAAGTGCAAGGGTGCGATGCTGATTAAATTGGGCAAGGCGGGCAAATTCCTTTCTTGCAAAAAATTCCCCAAGTGTGACGGTGCCTTGACTATTGATGGCAAAAAAATGGCTGAACCCAAAACGCTAACCGAAAAATGTGAAAAGTGTGGCAAGCCCTTAATCGAAAGAGAGGGTCGCTTTGGTAAATTCATCGCTTGCAGTGGTTACCCTAAATGCAAGTTTATTAAAAATGACCCCAAGGAAGAAGCCAAAAACAAAACAGGCGTTAAATGCCCTCAGTGCAAAAAGGGAGAAATGACTGCTCGCAGAGGAAGATTTGGAGTTTTTTATAGCTGCGATCAATATCCCAAATGTCGCTATGCTATCAAAGCAAAGCCTACGGGCAAAATTTGCCATTACAAAAAAAGCGGTCAAGAATGTGGCGCACTAATGATGGAAGGCACCAAAACCATCCCTGAAAGGTGTTCCGATAAAAATTGCCCCAACCACCGACCGGATAAGATTGAATAAGGACGACAATCGAATCATGTAACATATATCATGTAGCACGCAGCATGTAGCATATAACACATAGCATGTAACAAGACTTTTTTTGCTGGGTCGCATTTGTAATGCGACCCTTAATGTTTTTACGGCGGAATGAACGGAGAGCATGATTAAAAAAGCTTTATTGTTTGATTTCAAGCTGTGCTTTATTAAAAATCACCAGTTGCCTTTTGACCGCATTTAAACTCATGGTTCGCATTGCAAATGCGAACCAGCCATAAGAGAGTACTGCGAGAGCCTTGAAATATACCTAAATAATAAAAACCTGCACACTATATAAGCATGCAGGCCACTCCATAAAAGTTAATCCTACTTACCAATCAATGCCTTATCCAAGGGGACAACGCTGACTGAGTGAGATGCGTTTCTTCCACTCAGTTTTTTTGTGTATGAAAGGTAAATTAAAACGTTTCTTTTTTTGTCATAGAAACGATCAACAACTAACTTTTTGAAAAAAGGGTTTTTTGCTCGACTAAAAACATTCCTCTTTGAAGAGGGCCGTCCCCCGAAAGGCCCGACTAGTCTGCAAGCAATTGACGAATTTGAAGGATTTTCTAGATTTGGACCTCCGATTTCAATGTCAGTTGTGTAGCAAACAACATTCTTAAAATCTGGGTCATCTTCAGCATGGACAGTCAGGGTGTCTTTTAGTATCATACCTGAACTTTTGGCTGAACCAACGACCTCAGCCATTGAAACTGAAACAAAAGAAAAAAACAATACAAAAATCAAGCCCGATAATTTTCTCATAACATCCTCCTGTTTTTTTTGAAAAGGGGATTATCCCCCTGAACTTCTAGCTATTACCTACAACTAGAATGACCAATTATAGCAGAATTATATAATTTGTCAAGCAAAAATCCCTACACTCTACTCCCGATCTTAATTCCCCCTACTAATAAATAGTTACATCCGTAGATACATCCATGGATGCATCGATATTTTTTGTCATTCCGAGCTTGTCACTTACGAGAAGCTGGAGACAAGAGGCGGGAGGCTGGATTTATGTAGTTGGTTGATTAGCAGCTAAAATTATCTTATATTCTAGCTTCATGCATCCAGTCTCATGCTTCCAAGTAACAGAAAGAGATTCTTCGACTTCATTCCACTCGCTCCGCTCGTTCCATTTCGCTCAGAATGACAAAAGGAAATTACTTCTTTCTTTGCTCTGCTGTGAAAGTGCCATATACTACATGTTACATGTTATGTGCTACATGCTGCGTGTTACATGTTATGTGTTACATCCTTTACTGTTTTACTGATTACTATTTTACTTTTTAACTAGTTTACTAATTCACTAGCAATTTACTTCCCCCACAACGCTAGCCAAGAAAAACTAACCACCGAATGCCAAATTTTTTTAATTCTTGAAAAAACATTACTCCCCTTAGGATGAACCAGCAAGCGCCAAAGCCATTCCAAGCCAATTCTTCTTAAAAAATAAGGCACTCTTTTTTTCTTCTTGGTCCAAAAATCAAAAGTCCCACCAACTCCCATCGCCAAGCGAAGTTTTGGTAGGTATTTTTTACTTTTTACAATCAGTTCTTCTTGCGCGGGTACTCCCAACCCCACCAAAAGCACTTCAAGGATAGTAACGCTATGGTCGCCTCTTCTTAATTTTCTCTCAAATTCATCTTGATAGAAAATCGTTACTTGTTTTAATTCAAAATTATTCTCGGCAAAATCACTTTTCTTACTTAAACCACCTCTTTTTATAACTAGAACTATTTTTAAGTTTAGGTTGAGACTAGTTTTTAACACTTGTTCCGCCAAATCAACTCCTGTGATTCTGTCTCCCACTTGCCTATTCTTGAGCCAAGCCCAAAGCTTCACCCCAAATCCATCCACCACTCTTAAATCGGCCTGATTGATTATTTTTTGATATTTCCTATTTTTACTGGCGAACAAAATCATCTCGGGATTAACCGTCACCACCATTTTTCGCTGAGGCTTATTGTGCAAAATATTGCTGATAAGATCACATATCTGATGCTTAGTTCTATTTTTAAACTTAATCCCTAGAAACATTTTAACGCTTAAGACTTATCCTACTGAACTTTGATTCTATTATTCAAAACATCGCCGACAAAAACTCCAATGGCAGTGGGTAGTGGCAACGCTAGAATAAAGCCGATTACTCCGCCCAGGCGAGCACCTACCAGCAAAGATAAAATGATGATTACGGGATTGAGCCCGACCACCTTTTTCATTACCAATGGCACGATTAAATGATTTTCCATTTGCTGCACTAAGATATAGCCCAAAATGACCAACGCTCCCGCCCAAGGAGAGATGGTTAGACCCAAAAGAGAAGCAGGGATGGTGGCGGTAATCGCCCCAATATAAGGAATTAACTCCAAAAAACCGCCCATTAAGGCTAAAACGGTGGCATAAGGAATACCCAAAGCAATCAGCACTACCCAATACAAACAGAAAATCACGAACATCAAAAACATTTGCCCCAAAAGCCAACGCCCGATCTTATTCTGAATGCGTGTGACTAAACTTAGCACATAAGTTTGATACTTGCGCGGAGTTAATATTTCCACCAACTGCTCCGTTCCATTCTTTTTGATTAACATATAGAAAGACAGGGAGAAAACAATAAATATTTGAAAAACTTTCTGCAAGGAGTAGAGCGTGTTGGAGAAAATCTGCGGCACAAAACTGCCCACTTGAGCGGAAATCTTTTTGGTCAAATCACCCTCCTGAGTTAGCCCCTCACCCAAAGAAAAGGGTGCTTTTGAAATTATGCCCTGAATTTCATTCATTCGCTGCGGCAAGTTAGTGGCAAGCTGCTTTGATTCATGCAGTATCTGTGGTACTACAATGTAGAAAATAAGTCCCACTAAAGTAAAAAACAACAAATAGACCACCATTGTGGTAACTACTCGCGGAATGCCTCTTTTCTGCGCTTTGTCTACAATCGGCAAAATTGCACTGACTAAGACAATAGACAAAAGTAGGATAAATAAAATATCTCGAATGAAAAACAAAAACCAAAGCAAAGCAAAAATCCCGATAATTCGCCAAATAGCTCCCGTGGAAATATCAAAAATCACTCTTTGTTGTTTCATTTTATTTGATTAAAAATTATCTAAAATTTTATTTAGCTCATCTGCCTGATGAAAAGCAGGTCCAATTAGGGCGAGATTTAGCTGTTCCGAGCGAATGATTTTTTGAGCTACTTTCAAAATTTCATCTAAACCGATAGCATCAAACTGCGCCAAGAGCTCTTCCGGCAAAGTAATCTCCTTACGATGAAGTTCCTGTGAGCCCAGGAAAGATGCCACTTGATTGGATGATTCCAATCCCATCAATAGTCCGCCCCTTACTTGCTCCTTAATTTTGACTAATTCTTTCTGGTAGAGCTTCCTTTCCGCCACCTTTTTAAATTCTTCCAAAATCAAAGTCAGAGCTTTTTTCAGATTTTTATTCTCCACTCCTGCATAGGAAACCAAATAGCCCGTGTCAGTGGTCTTATCAGCCATAGTTGAAATGTAATAAGCTAATCCGTGTCGCTCCCTTATTCGGTCAGACATCCGACTGCTCATCCCCTTTCCCAACGCAGTAGCCAAAAGCGATTCAGCGTAACGATCGGGACTAAACATATCAAAACTACGAAAGCCAACTACCAAGTGAGTTTGATCGGTTTCTTTGGCTACCAACTTTAACTTTGGTTTACGCTGACCTTCTTTAACCTTAGGCTTATTCTTCTTTTTAAGCTGAGATTTGGCGCTAAAAGTTTTCTCAATTAATTGCAAAATTTTATCTTCGTCAAAATTACCTGCCACTACTACTACCGTTGAGCTGGGAAGATAATGTTTTTTCCAGTAATCAAGAAAATCCGCCCTTTTGACGCCCTCAATTACTTTTTTAGTGCCAATAATTTCCCAGCCAGCAGGCTGATCACCGTAAAGCAGCTGCTCAAAAACCTCCCAAACCTGCCGCTGAGGCAAGTCTTGATACATAGCTTTTTCTTGCAAAATCACTCCTCTTTCCACATCAATATCCTTCTGACGCAACAATGAATTAAGATAAATATCGCTGACAATGTCTAGCGCCAACTCAGCTTTCCCCGCGGGGACTTTAATGTAGTAGCCGGTTTCTTCCTTGCCGGTAAAAGCATTGGAAACACCACCCGTTCCATCTAGCAGTTCAGTGATAATCTTGTAATCAGGTCTTTTCTTAGTGCCCTTAAACATCATATGCTCTAAAAAGTGAGAAATGCCATTATTAGACTTGTTCTCATATTTGGAGCCAGCCTCCACCATCACTTGCACCGTGACAGTTTGGGTATTTTTCATTGGTGCGAGAATTACTCGCGTGCCGTTTTTTAAGATATGTTTTTGATAATTCATAATTTTAAATCTAGTTATAGCGTGTTTCTATTTGTTTAATTTTATTCTCCAAAGCCAGTTCAAAATCAACATCCACCGACTTAGCGATTAAAAGAGTAACAATTAAAACATCAGCGATCTCATTAGCCAGCTTTTCTTTATCAAAGCTTTTCAGTTTTTCTTCCCTCTGCTCACCCAGAAAACTTAGTACTTCATTACAGAGTTCACCCACCTCCTCATTTAATTTAACTGTTTCAGCTAAAATATTTTCTCTCGGAGAAAGTTTATTTCGAGAATATTTCTGCTCCAAGCGCCTACTCTCTTCTGTTATAAATTTTTTCAAAACTGATAACTCCATTTAACTTCTTTTTACTCTAATTAGTCCTCCAAAGGGAATAATTTCCGCTCCGCTTTTCTTCTCAATCTCATCCAAAACCAGATTCATCCCAATTGAATCAGAAGAAATATGCCCCGCTACAATCACATTGATATTAGCTTTTTCCGCCTCCTTACGATGCGCTTCACTCTGATGCATACTGATGATTGTGCCCACACCCGCATTGGCCATTACTTGATAAATTTCTTTAGAACCTTCCGTGCCACCAGTCACTTCACTGACTACAATTTTTCCCGCTCTGTTTTTCTCGCTACCGGCAAAAATCATAGGGCCACTACCCTGCCTTTTTGCCACTTGATATTCTTCTACTTCCATTAGCATCTCCATAACTTCACTAATATAGCGCGGCTTTTTCTCTTCCACTAGCTGATTGATGAACTGATAAACACAATTATCAGCCGGAGTATGAATATTAATTAAGCTCTGCTGAGCCAACTTTGCCACATCTGTTAGAGCATAGTGGTTAATCGGATTGATGCCGCGTGCCACTTCAGTTATTCTTTTGTGAATTAACTTTTCTGCAATATTAACTGGCACACCTAGTTTCTCCATAATATCAACTTGCAAATCCATTACATCATCCAAACCCGCCAAAGCCAAACCGACCGGATGATGATTAAAAATCAAATCCGCTCCCAATTGCTTGGCTAACAAAATTGAACCCTCATTGACATCAATTGACGCAAAAATCTTCTTCACCTCTTTTTTGCTGTCAAAATGAATGCGACTATCACTGTAAGGATTAACTAATTGTTCTTGATCAAAATATTTTTGTTTTTCCTTAGGCAATTTTTGATAAAACTCCTTTTTTCTTCTGAAATAAGCCTTAATTTCAGCAGCAGAGCGAATATCGTTTTCAATGCCAATGCTTATCGCTAAGTTATAAATTTCCTTTGTTTTCATCATAAATAAACTAAGATTTAACGACTTAATCTTAGCACAAGTAAGAGCAAAAACAAGGAATTGCTAACAAGCAATATTATTACATCAATAAATTAGGGCTGTAACTCACCTTTCAGTTTCCCCTTGACCATCATTCGTTTCCAACTGGTTCCCAATGGCCAACAAGTAACCAGCGTGACCTCTGAGTCTTTGGTACTTTTGAATATTCTATAGTCATGTGGTGTGACCACCTCACCCTCAGTGCTCACTTCATAAATCACTTTCTTGGAGTAATTGTCACCAATCTTTAGATGAAAAATAATTTCTTCGCCCAGTTTTAATTTATTAAGATTTTTTAAAATGTCTTTATAGCTACTTTTGCTCCAAGAGTAATAACTACTATGCCCAGTAATATAAACATTTCCAGGAAAACCGGGAATAGCAGTGCCAGGATAATGAATCAATCCACTCTCCAGCTGATTAAGAATCTCGCTTTCCTCAGTGCTTTGAGACCAAGTAATGGGAGCATCAACGCCAATGCTGGGAATAGACAAGTGCCCTTCAATAAAAGCCTCTCCCTTTTTCAGTGGATCATAACCACGAGTTAATTCACGATAATCGCTAAAGCTATCTTCATCGGTGTCAGCCATCCCTGGATCAGTTCCAAAGAAAATCTCCTGTTCCAAGGACAATCCGTCCTGGTCTTGGTCATTAAGATCAACCTTTTTCAACTGATCTTCCAGACTTCCATCTTCAATTGGACTTAGTCCCTTCTCAACTTCCTGTCCATCACTGACTCCATCGCCGTCAGTATCTCTTTCTCTGGGATTAGCGCTATAAAGAAACTCCTCCTTGTTGGTTAATCCATCCTGGTCGAAATCATCTTCCGCATCATCGGGATTATTTTTATCTAACTGATTTTCTTCCTCCCACCAATCAAGCAGCCCATCACCATCTGTGTCAATTCGCCCAAAACCCTTGGGATTGTTGCCATTTCTTATTTCCTCTCCATCAAAATAGCCATCATTGTCAGTATCAGGATGATTTGGATTAGTGTCAAACTGATTTTCTATTAAATTATTAACGCCATCATTGTCTCCGTCCAAGACAGCATCGCTGGGATTATTTTTGTCCAAGCCATTTTCATCCTCCCATTGATCAAACAGACCGTCGCCGTCCGAATCCTTATCAGCCAATTCAAAAACAGTTCTATTATCAAAATTATCACTAGCCTTGGCATCAGCCACTTGAGCTCGAATTATCTCATAATTAACTAACAGAAAAACCACGCCAGTAATTGTCAAAAAAACACCAGTTGTTTTCATTAAAAAAATCAATACCGCCCTCAAGCCAGTCTGACTGGAAATAGTCTTGTTCATTTGGGCAACCTCTAATTCATAATAATCATAAAAGTCGCTTGCCCCTTGCTTACCCATTTTGATTTACTTAACTAAATAATTAAAACTTTTCACCCTGCCTAAAATATTATTCCTGCGCCCGCTCTCTCCTGGCTTCAAAACTAAAGAACGATCACGATTCACCTCGATAGCGCCAAGGCCCTTTTTGTCTAAAACCAAAAAATCAATTTCCGCAATCACCTCATTCTTATAGTCACCCCGAAGTAGTTCTTGATTATCAAAAAAGATTATTTCCTGACCTGATAATTGATTTTTGGTTTGATTAAGGGAAAATGAGCTATTTTTAACCTCCTTAACCTCCCCCAACTTAACCATCTCGGCATCATAATCCAAAAATAAATCAATCTTTTCCACCGGATCAGATTGAGTAGACAGTTTAACCAATAAATTGATTTTTTCTCCCTCACTATATTCATTAGAATTATTAACTGCCTCTAAGTTAATAGTTGCTAAATGAGGCTTACCAGGCAAAAGAGAAAGGGCAATTTTACCCAAACCAAAAGGAGTGTTAAAAACCAAGGAAGTAAAGAAAATAGCAGCTGCCACAAAATAAGTCAACACGACTCCATAAAAAGCAAACTGTTGCCAAAAATTAGACTTTTGCATTTGCCTATTGGCTTCCACACGACTTTCCTGCATTACCTCCTGGAAAGCGCCAGCTACCTCCTGCTCAGCCATTTCTTCTGTTTGTTGAATTTGCCCAGAAACATTTTCCTGAGATTTCTTGCGACTAACTCGTACCCTGCGTGGCAAGATCCCCCCGGAACTCTTTCCCCACAGCGCAGTAATATTAAAAAGACTCATTCCCAAAAGAAAAACTGCCCCCATTCGAGAAAAAAACTTTTTAGTTTTGTTTTTCATGACATTAACTAAATAATAATCCTCCTACAATTAATAATATTTATTTAGATAGACCTCCGAATCACCCTTAACATTGCTCTGGCGATTACCTTAGGCACCAATGCAAACATTCTGCGATAATTTTTTGCCATCTCTATTTTATAAATCTCAAAAAAATCAGAACGATTTATTGAATTGATCAAGGCAGACTCCTGCAAAATTTCGACCTCCCTTTGGTGATTAACCCAAGCTAAATCAAGCACTTTTAAGGTAGTAATCTTTTCTAATTCCTGCGTTTTTTCTCTCCCTCCTTTTTCCTCAAATAAAGCATAGTATTCATCAATTGCTTGATAAATATCAAGAATTAGATTACCAACAGAATAACCTGCACCATAGCCCCTAATCACTAGCTTAAAGTTATCACTCCCTATCAGCTTATTTAACTTCAAATAAACAGCCTCAATCTGTTCTTTAGTTAGAATATTCTTTTCATTGAAATTATTAGCTAGTTGATTAGAAGCAAGTTGATAGAAATATTTTTTTAGTAATCCCACGGTCTCCTCTTTTAAATTCTTGTCCTGCAAAACCCTCCTTCTTTGACGATAAAAAGCCTCCCTATGAATTTCCA
>PDWI01008532.1_pt1 | contig 12046 bp, 11 predicted proteins | sample 1430891 | NCBI WGS metagenome assembly PDWI01 (sample SAMN01162508, study PRJNA174530) | Oral metagenome, whole genome shotgun sequencing project. | biome: Marine environment; feature: Marine mammal; material: Swab sample of the gingival sulcus; isolation source: swab sample of gingival sulcus...
CAAAATGAGGGAGGAATATATGTACCGAATGACCGTGGAAGATGAAATTAGACATGATGCCATGCAACTTGGCATGCAAAAGGGCATGCAAAAGGGAATGCACAAGAAACAGGAGAACATTGTACTGAACATGTTTTCCAAAGGTTTGGATATGCAAACTATTTCGGAATATACTGATCTTGATATTGCAGAAGTACAGAAGATTAGAGATAACTCTTTAGTAAGCTCCAAATATTGAACACGGTAAAAGATGTAATTATCTTTGATTTTTAACTCATTAAATTTTCTCATCAAAGGATTGCCCTCAGAATTATACTGTTGCCATTAATTTTGATAGGAGTTACATCTCCACTTGAAGTGCAACAGTCAAAAAAAATAAAAGAAATTCAGTTCAATGGTAAAACAATATTCTTGACTTTAAGAAAAAGATAGAACCTTAGTAATTTTAGAGACTATTAAATAAAAAGTTTCAAGAAATGCAGTAAAATTGGAAAAAGATGAATCTCAAAGAATGCTATGAACAACTGGGAATATCTCCTAACTCTTCAAATGAAGAGATAACCAAGGCCTACAAAAAGATGGCTCTCCGCTATCATCCCGACAGAAACCGAGATAACCCTCAGTGGGCAAATCAAAAAATGGCATCTTTGAACACAGCCTATAATAGTATCATGAGTTTCAGATTCAGCGATGAGCAGAATGGTCATGGTGAAAAATCATATCGAAATGAAACAAATAGAGACCGTCAGAAGCAGGCAGAGGAAGAGGCAAGAAAAAAGAAATTCAGAGATGAACTTAAAAATTTACGAAAGGAGGCAAAGAGAGAATACCTCATAGATAGGTTCGCAGAAATAAAAGATTATGCAAAAGATGCCCTCTATCAATACTTTCAGTATAATTTAAATAATTTACATCAAAGAGACCGCAGAGAGAATACCAAGATTTTTCATAATATTGTGGTTTCCCTGAGAAAATCTTTCCATAGAATAAAGCAACTGGTAAATTCCACGGAAGACAGAGAACTCCTCGAACATTTCAGGGTCTTTTCAGAGATGATATTCAGTTTTTATAAATCTTCGGAATGTATAAACATAATTGACTCCTACCATGACCAATACGAGGTAGAGGCATTTCGCCTATACAGACAGGGAGACGAGGCTCTCCACTTTGTCGAAAAGGAACTCTTCTTCGAAAGACACAACAGAGGCAAATTCATGGGCTCAAAAATAACGGCCGGACTAAGCGAGGCGACAAAGCTGTTCTCGGCACTCATGGCATCCTACCCAAAATCTTCATGGACTGTGGAGACGAACATAAAACTGGAATATATCTCCAAACTGAAACAGTACCTCAATCTTTTTTTTACCCCATAGAAGATTTTACTTGAAAGAAGAAATGTCTCCCTAAACAATCAGAGAAAAAAAATGTTTTGCCATAATAAACTGGAGAAAACCATGCACCATAGTGAGACCTATCCCCGTGTGGAAATAGATGTTTCGGCATTTCGGCATAATCTGCATGAGGTGCGGAACAAAATTTCGGGAGACACAAAGATTATTGCCATGGTCAAGGCAGATGCCTATGGGCATGGAGCGAATGTTCTCGCTGTCGAGGCTGAGAAGTTTGGAGTTCACAGTCTTGCAGTTGCGCGAGTTCACGAGGCAGAGGGGCTCCGTAAATACGGAGTTAAGCTTCCCATTCTTCTCTTGGGAGCATGTGAAAAAAATGACCTCAAAAAGTATCTCCAATATGAAATTATTCCAAGTGTAACATCATTGGAAGATGGTCAAGAACTCTCCAAGGCATGTGGAGATTGTAGGAGTAGTATAGCTGTACATGTTAAGGTAGATACGGGAATGGGAAGGCATGGCATACACTTGGAGCCCGGGGAATCGGCAGAAATAATCGAAAAAATATCTGCATTGCCAAATCTGAATGTTCAGGGTATTTATTCCCATCTGGCAAATGCAGATATTTTTGACAAAAGCCATGCCCGTTCCCAAATAGAAAAATTTGCTGAAATCAAAAAGTTTTTAGAAGTCCATGAAAAACAAAGATTTCTTTACCACATTGCAAATAGTGCGGGAATCATGGATTTACCGGAGAGTCACTTTGACATGGTTAGACCGGGAATCATGCTCTATGGGTTATATCCATCGGCTGAAATCTCAAATTCCGAGATAAACATCTTGCCGGTCATGTCTTTTAAAACAAAGATAACACAGATAAAGGAGGTTCCCTCGGGTTTTCCCATTAGTTATGGCTCCACCCATATCACAGAGAGACCATCGAAAATCGCCACAGTTCCTGTGGGATATGCCGATGGATACAGTCGCCTCCTCTCTTCAAGGGGAGAAATGCTTGTTCGCGGTGGGAGAGCCTCTGTCGTGGGAAGGGTCTGTATGGATTTAACCATGTTGGATGTTACGGATATACCGAGGGTTTCTCTCGGAGATGAAGTTGTAGTTATAGGCAGGCAGGAGAAGGACTCTATTTCCGCAGATGAAATAGCTCAAAAAACGGGAACCATAAACTACGAAGTTCTTTCCAACATCTCACATCGTGTGCCGAGAATCTATAGGTAGAGTGTTGCAAAGCATCACGGCCACTGCTTTTAATGCCTACATGTAAATAATGCCATGCTTTAAAAATAAGTTTAAACTCCTATAAAAAAATAATTTGTTTTCCCGTTGACATTGCTTGAAAACAATATTATATTCTTCTTGGTTGATATGTCTTTAAAACTTTATGATATGAAAGGAGGTTGATTCTTTGATAGCCCAAAGCAGGGTAACTTGTATTAAAATTTAAAAGCCCTTGACTAAAATTGTATATAACAGAACAAATGGCATTTTCTTTTAAAAAGAGAGCGAGTTAATATAGAACTGGGGGCGACCATGAAACTATCATTTAGAAAAAAGTTAATCTTTTCCATAACACCCGCAATTATTTTAGGCATGGCGATACTGGCGACCCTTTCTTATCTTGAAATTAAATCCATAGTTTCCCAAAATCTCTCAAGCCAAATGCTTGCCAAGACAGAACAGGCAGGTTTTTCTATTAATACATGGCTAGAGGGGATTAGTTCGGAAGTTCGCTCAATGGCTCTCACTCAGGCTGCTAAAAATGTAAATCAATCCTTTGAGGAAATGGACAAGTTGAATATGGCAAGGTTTAAATACCTTGAAAAACTTTTTCCCGGGATGTACACCGTTATATATACAACAAAAAAAGATGCAAGCTATCATGGTGTTGGTAAAAAAAATGGGGTTCTTTCCATAAGGGCAGGGAATCTCAGCAAGAGAGCATATATAAAAGAAGTTCTAAAAACGGGAAAACCCATGTTTTCCAAACCTTTAATCTCAACAAGTACGGGAAAACTTAGTGTATATTCAGTTGCTCCTATAAAACAAAATGGAGATACCATTGGAGTAATGGGGTCTGGAATTTCTCTGTCTCGATTTGAAAATTTAACAAAATATCTGAATCTTAATTTTGGTAAGTCCGGGTATGGAATGATAATAGATAAAGATGGGACTTTTATTGCTCACCCTAATAAGAATTTTATAATGAAAAAGAAAATATCAGATTTAAAATCTCAATCATTAAATGAATTAGGGAAACTGATGGTAAGCGGTAAATCGGGAATTTACCAATATACCCTTGCAGGAGTAAAAAAAATTGCATTTTATACTCACATCCCTGTTTCAGATTGGAGTTTGGTCTCAGTGGTTAATTACAATGAGTTTTTTAGCTCAGTCCATAAAATGATAAGGGCAAGTGTCATTGCCATTTCAATAATTCTTATTCTAATTATTCTGGTAATTATCTTTGTTTCAGCAAGATTATTGAGGCCTCTTGAAGACCTAACTGTTTTTTCAAATAAAATGTCCGAGGGAAATTTATCCCATGAATTAGATAATAGTGCAGGTGGAGAGTTTGGAGAGCTTGCAAATCATTTTAATGACTTTATGGAGAATTTGCGAAATATAATTTTAGAAATTATAAATATGACATCCGAGTTAACTTGCTCCATGACGCAGATGGCAGCAACGAATGAAAATTTTACTCAAAACTCACAGTCTCAGGCAGCATCTGCCGAAGAAGTGACGGCAACAATTGAAGAAGTCTCCTCAAATATGGAGAATATTGCAATTGGGGCAAATGAGCAGAATAATAGAATTACAGAGCTTGTAAAATTGGAAGATAGACTTGATAATCTAGTCAAGACCATGGAATCTCATGTTGGAGGAACCCTTGAAATGACCGATGAAATCTCCTCCAATGCCCAGCTGGGAGAGCAGGCAATATATGATATGACCTCTAACATGGAAGTGGTGGAAAAGAGTTCAGAAGAAGTTGAAAATATTGTTCGCATAATTACTGATATTTCCGAACAAATAAATCTCCTATCTCTAAATGCAGCCATTGAGGCGGCAAGGGCAGGAGATATGGGGCGTGGTTTTGCCGTTGTTGCAGATGAAATTTCGAAGTTGGCAGATCAAACAGCTGCAAGCATCAAAGACATTGATACTCTTTTGAAAAAAAATAGTGATGAAATAAAGAGTAGCATGAGTAAGGTTCATAATGCTGTTCAGATCCTTTCATCAATTATCAATAAGGTTGATGATATACGTTTGGCAATGCACGACATAAGTGGACTCATGGAACAGGAAGTCAAAGTTAATGCTTCGGCTCGAGAAGAAATTAATACTATCAGTGAGAGAAGTGAGCAAATTAATAATGCTTCAAAGGATCAACAAGAATCTATGTCGGAAATAGTGAAAGCCGTTAGCGATATGAGTAATATGACACAGTCGAACGCCTCATGTTGTCAGAAGATGAGTGAAAATGCATGGATGCTCACAGAGTCGGCAAATAAATTGAAGTCGAAAATTGATTTTTTTAAGATAAAGTAAAATTTTTTACAATGGAGCATACTTTTTTATAATGCTATTGACATTCTACCTGTAAAGTAAAACAATCCCCAAAGAAAATTTACTGCACAGGAGAATTAAATGGAATTACTTAATTTTTTAGGAGGACTGGTTTGGGGGCCTCTGGGAATTACGCTCCTCGTTGGTACGGGAATATTGATGACCCTCCTCCTAAAGGCTATCCAGTTCAGAAAAATCATCAGTGCCTTTAAGTTACTTTCTAAAAAACATGATACACCTGAAGAAGACGGGGAAATTTCTCACTTCCAAGCCCTCAGTGCTGCCCTCTCGGCAACCATAGGAACGGGCAATATTGCAGGAGTGGGAACGGCCATTGCCCTTGGTGGTCCCGGGGCTGTTTTCTGGATGTGGATTACTGCACTATTTGGAATGGCAGTAAAATATGCGGAGGCACTCCTCTCATTAAATTTTAGACAGATAAATGAAGATGGCTCAATCAGTGCCGGACCAATGTACTACATCGAAAAGGGGCTGGGACAGAAATGGCTTGCCATGTTATTTGCATTCTTTGCGGCAATTGCCTCCTGTGGAATAGGAAATATGGTTCAGGCAAATTCCGTTGCAGAGCCGGCACTCACCTCCTTTGGAATACCCAAAATTGTAACGGGAATTGTTCTTGGAATACTTACATTTTTTGTAATAATCGGCGGAATACAGAGAATCGGACAAGTTGCCAGCAGACTTGTTCCTTTCATGGCTCTCTTTTATGTTGTTAGTGCCCTAATAATACTTTTTCTGAATATTGATAAATTGGGTATGGCATTGGGCTTGATCATTGAACACGCCATGTCGCCCTCTTCTGCAGTGGGAGGTTTTACCGGAGCAACAGTGGCTCAGGCTATTAGGTTTGGTGTGGCAAGGGGAGTTTTTTCCAATGAATCGGGTTTGGGAAGTGCTCCCATTGCACATGGTGCTGCCAAAACTAAAGAGCCGGTGAAGCAAGGACTTATTGCAATGATTGGTCCCTTTATTGATACCATTATAATATGTACCATGACAGCATTGGTAATTATAGTCACGGGAGCCTATACTTTCACAGATGTCGCAGGAAAGGGGCTCACCGGATCGGTTTTAACAAGTACGGCATTTAATACCGGTCTCAACTTGGGGAATACTGGTCAGTATATTGTTGCACTGGGTATAATTTTCTTTGCCTTTTCAACAATTATAACATGGTCTTACTATGGAGATAGATCTATTGAGTATTTACTTGGGGCTAAGTTTGTCGTTCCCTACAGAATTTTATTCTGTATTTTTATTCCCATAGGAGCATCTATCAAACTGGACCTTGTTTGGGCATTGTCTGATATTGCAAATGGTTTCATGGCATGGCCGAACTTGGTGGGAATAATTTTTCTGTCGCCTGTTGTTATGAAGATGACAAAGGATTATTTCCAAAGACATTAAGTTTATTTTTCGAAACTCCACCTGTCTTCTTTTGGTAGGCAGGTGGAGTGAAATAATTTATAGAGTAATTTTATGCATCATAAAGAAAAAGGAAACTCAATCAAAAATGAATTGGGGTAAACTAAAAGAAGAATTATATTATTTAGACGGTTCTTTAAGAGATATTTATGTTAAAGAAACAAATATTGAAGATAATCAAAAATGGATTGAATATGTAAATTCATTTTTCAGAATAGAATGTTTTGATGAGATAACCAACAAAATAGAAAATAAAATTAATTTTAAAAGGGTTGATAAATATTGGAAAGGAGAAATTGAATCTATTGTTTGTGCTAAAGTATTTATTGATGAAAACATTCAAATTAACAACCATTTCTTTTGTTATAGTGAAATAGAGAATGATATCGACCCAACAGAAATAAAATCAATAGAAGACCATAATAGAATTGTAGATTATATGAAAGGAATGTCTAAACTATTGAATAAGCGTGTAATTCTAACGCCAGAAAATACACCAGAAATAATTTTAATGAAAATTGAAAATGATTTGATAACTTATCTATAAATAAAATAACAATGCATAACATGGTGTATAAATAATAGCGGGTCAGGAGCTTAACCGAAAGTTTAGTGTTGAAATTAAAGTTTTTAGGCTTTTAAATCCGCTACTGTTCAGCACCCGACCTGAAAGAATGGAGTAGCAAATGATTGAAAATACAAGTCTTCCACAAAAAGAGTTAGATTATCCCAGGGAGGTTATTTTTAAAGCGATCTTTAGAAATAATGATGATACTTTAAAGTCCATAGAATCTATTCTCAAAGAAAATGAGATTGATGGAGATGTAACAAGTAAAGCCAGTGGGAAAAGTAATTTTATTTCATATACAGTTAGGGGGAACTTTCCTTCGGAGGAAAGGTTAAACTCCGTTTGTGGTGAAATTGTGGTATTAGAAGGCTTTATGTCTCTTTTTTAAGAAAAGTTTCTTTACTGAGCCATTCCTGCCACTGCTCCTGAACTCCATGCGAACTGAATGTTAAACCCACCGCTATCCCCGTCAATATCGAGCAGTTCTCCCGTAAGATAAAGACCTCTCTGTTTCAGGGACTCCATGGTTTTGGGATTAACTTCATCTGTGGAAACTCCTCCCGAGGCAGCAACAGCTTCGGCGAAACCTCTGTGATTACCGGGGTGGAGAACTGTTTTTTTAAGAGCTTGCACAACCTTATTCTTGGTCTTTGCGGAAAGTTCACCTGTTCTCATCTCAGGATTAAGTCCTGCCATTTCAATAATTACCTCGGGCATTCTTTCCTTTAAGATTCCACAGAGAGAGAATGAAAGCTTTTTTCTTTTATCGCTCCACAACTCCTCCAAGAGCTGTTTCAGAGATTCTTCGGAGTGGTGGGGGAAAAAGTCAATTTCCACAAAAACTTCTCTCCGGGAAACAACAGATTTATTTACCATACGGGAAATGGCAAGAGCCACCGGACCGGAAATTCCATATCCCGTGAAGAGTAGCTCTCCCAAATGACTGCCCAAGACCTTACCTTCCGACACAACCGAAAGATTACAGTCCCACTTGATTCCCTGAAGTCTGCGGATTTTTTTATCATTCATGTTTAAAGGGAGAATTACCGGAAATGGGGGATGAACTCTATGTCCCAGAGAGTTGGCAAGCTCATATCCCATATTTGTCCCCCCCAGAGAGGGATAGGCACAGCTCCCTGTTGCCAAAATAACAGAGTCAAACTTCGCAGAGTTCCCATTATTTTGGACTATAGTAAATTCATCTTTTTCATGGCATATCTTTCGAACAAAAGAGTTGGGGCAAACATCAACTCCTCTTTTCTTTAACTCATAAACAAAAACATTCATCACAGAGGAGGCCTGCAAAGATGCGGGAAAGAGTTTGCCCTCCTGCATTTCAACAATGGGGAGCCCTATTGAGTGAAAAAATGCGATGGTCTCCTCAACCCCATAAGCTCCAAAAAGATTATTTACAAATTGGGGATTTTTCCCGTGATAGCGGTTGGAGCCGATGTTTCTATTTGAAATATTACAACGACCATTGCCCGATGCAAGAACTTTGCGACCAAGACGCTTTTCCTTTTCAAAGAGAGTGACCTGACAATTCTCCGCAGCGTAGCAGGCTGCCATGAGCCCGGACGCTCCTCCTCCAATAATGGCGACCCTTTTATGCTTCACACTATTTATCTGCTTTCCAGTTGTCCTGAGCCCCAAGATATTGATAATAGCCCTTTATTCGGGAAAAGTCCGGAGAAAAAATACCATAGAATTTTTGTTTAAATAAAGTTCGTCCTCCATATTTTTTCAACTCCTCGCGAGTCTCCATTGACCTCTTGAAAAAAATACGATTGCCATTCAACCTCACATCCTTGAGAGGGTGAGGAACTCCATTGCCCCAGTTATGAAACTTCAAGGTTCCCGATATAACTCCTGCTTTTTCACTCAAGACGAGCTCGCCCCTATATCCGGACATGGAAAACTTAAAGCGACCGGTTCCTTTAAAAGCTTTCTGCTTAGAATTTTTCAGCGTATCAAGATTGGGCTTTTCTATTCCGCTTATATGACTGCTATTATTTTTGTTGGAGGAGTTGTTCGCCTTATGCTTGCCCCCTTGAAGGGGCTTTTCTGAACTAGAATTTTTTTGGTCTATCTTGCTGTGAATTTTTTCCTTATGTTTATTATCCACCAAGGAATTTCGATGGGAAGAACATGAGAATAGCAATAGAACTCCTATGTTTAGCGCTATAAAAAATTTCATTTTTTTACCTCATTTTTTAAATTTTTATTTACATGTTTTTTTATGAGTCCGGCATAGAAAAGTATAAAAATTCCAACACCCGCCCAAACAAAAGTTCTAAACCTTCTAATAATCCCCACGGAAAGTCCTAAGGCAGGATTAAACCCTAACATTCCAAGAGCAATGGAATAAGCCCCCTCGCTGGTTCCCACATTTGCCGGAACAAAGAAAAGAGCACTGGTAGCAATAAAACCAAATATATAAACAAGCAAGCCCTGAAAAAGAGACAGCCCGACCATGGGACTAATATAATTAACAATGAGATATATTTCAAGTGCTCCTGAAATAATTATCGCAAAGTAGTGCATGGCAAGGGAAATATAAAAGTGGTGTAGATTATCTCTACTACTAAAAATATAGCTTATTTCTTCGTCGATTTTGTTAATTCTTTCAATATTTTTTTCAGAGAGAAGTCGCTTCCTAAAATATTCCGGCAATTTCTTAAGGAGATTGAGAATAAATCCCTTCTTCTGGTTTTTTAAAGCTTTAAAAGAGAGATATAGGAGAAGTAGAAAAACCAAAAAGACAGAAACAAAGACAATCACATTGCCCTTAAATTTATCATCCAAAACAAAAAAAGCAGCAAACATTCCCGTAAAAACCATAAATACATTTGAAACTATATGTATCATTCGATCAAGAACCACTGAAGCAAGTCCCTTGCGAAAAGGGACAATATCCTTCACATATAAAGCCTTTAGAGGTTCACCCGCAGCGGCTCCTAAGGCGTTGATAGAAGAAGTCGAATCTCCGGCAATTCTAGCAAAGAAAAATTTATAGAAATAAAATTTAGGAATGGGATAGTTTATAAGAACCCTCCAACCATAGGACAAGAAGATATTACTAAAGAAATAAATGCTACAGACTATAAAAAAACCTCTCCATCCGATGTCTTTTATATTATCAATGGTTGATTCCACCCCGAAGGAACGAAACATGAGAAACAATATGGCGATTCCCACAGCAAGAAAAATATATTTAGTTTTTTTCATATTTAATAATTTATCCTATTGACCTTATTGCAAGAAAGGATTATAAATTTATCATAACCTTTGATTGATCTTTAGCCTCAATATCGTTAATAATCATTTTATAAAAAAATACTCTGATCTTGAAATATTGAACAAGTATTATTTTTAATTAAAACTAAAGATTTTTAAAAGCTTATCACTTAAAATACAGGCTTATAGTCGAATCTATGTGTTGCATCTATAAACCTCACCGTATGGGTATGATGCCTAATTACCATGGACTTGGTTTTTGCTCCTCCGGGAAAATTCTGAACTCCCTGTAGCAAAACACCATCTGTAATTCCCGTCACTGAAACAAGAACATCATCCTTCCGAACTAAATCTCTGATTTTATAAACCTTATTAGGGTTGCCTCTGCCCATATCCTCGGCAACCTTTTGTTCAAAGTAATTCCCATAATAAACCTTTGCCTGTAAATCTCCTTCCAGACATTTAAGAGACGCAGCGGCAATTACACATTCCTTGGCTCCACCAATCCCCATTAACATATCAATGGAAGAATCCTCAACGGCAGTGGCAATTGCCCCCGATATATCTCCATCTGTAATATATCTTATCCGAGCCCCGGTATTTCTTATGTCTTCCACCAGGTTTTTATTGACCTCTCGGTCTAAAACACAGACAGTTATATCCTCTATATACTTTCCCTTGGCTCGTGCGACCCTTTTGATGTTTATATCGGGAGAATGGTTTATATCCACAACTCCTTTACAATCAGGACCAACTGCAATCTTATGCATTAAACAGGGGGGCACCTTCATAAAACTGCCCCTTTCGCCAAGGGCAACAACGGAGATTGAGTTATATCCTCCGATAGCACAGGTATGCCTTCCTTCAAGAGGTTTTAGGGCAAGATCGACTTCTATTCCCTCTCCGGTGCCGACCTTTCGACCATCGAAAAGATATGAATCTTTATTTGCCGCTCCAATGATAACCTCTCCGTCAATATCCATTTTTTCTAAAATTTTCCACATCGCCTCATCGGCGGAGTTATAGCAGAGCTCTTTGTCTCCCTTGCCAAGAAACCTACTGACATTAAGAGCCGAAAACTCTGTTAACCTGGCAGCTTCCAGGGTTAAATTTCTATCCATTATATATCTCCAAACAAAAAATCCCAGAATTGACACCTTAATTAATTTCAAGGTTTCTTTCAAGCTATTTTAAAGTCCACGTCTTTTTTTAATGGCTGAATTCAGACTTGGGCGAGTTTAAGTTTGAAGTTCAATACTAAACAAAATAATAAAAATGAATTTATAAAAGCATATAAATACAGGTTGACTTATTTAATTACATATATAATCTAATCAAATGGAGTATTGGAATATATAAGTTTCCAATCTAGGAGGAAAGCATATCACCATACAGAGAAAGTCGGACTCATCACATAAGGTGATTCTTTCTCATCCTGCAAGGTGCATCACTCTCTTACTATGGGGTAAGTATTATAAAGAACATAAGCCCATAAAATATGGATGCAGAATCCCATAAATCATGGGTACATAAGCCCACAAAGGATGGGTGACCTTTGAAGAGATAAAAAAGCCGATTATTTAAAAAAGGAGAATAAGCGATGAATAAAGAACAAGAAGAACAAATAAAAGAGAGGAAAGGCAAAAAAATATTTTCTATAAAATATAAACTGATGATAATCTTTGGGTTGCTGGCGATAGTTTCAACAGCCACTTTAAGCTTTTTTGTCATGACTATTTCTAAAGATGTGGCAATGGAAAAGGTGGAGAGGCAACTTATTGAAAAAGCCAAAGACACAACAAAAATCATTGATGCCAACATAGAAAAAGAAATTTACTATTTAACAATGCTGGGGAGA
>PDWI01008533.1_pt1 | contig 12045 bp, 8 predicted proteins | sample 1430891 | NCBI WGS metagenome assembly PDWI01 (sample SAMN01162508, study PRJNA174530) | Oral metagenome, whole genome shotgun sequencing project. | biome: Marine environment; feature: Marine mammal; material: Swab sample of the gingival sulcus; isolation source: swab sample of gingival sulcus...
GGATCAGATGCTCAATATCTGCCGGATGCAGCCCGGTTGTCGGCTCATCAAGAATATATACCGTCTTGCCACTGGCTCGCCCGGAAAGCTCCTTTGCCAGCTTAACCCGCTGCGCCTCGCCACCGGAAAGTGTTACCGATGACTGCCCCAGGCTGATATAGCCCAGCCCCACATCAAAAAGTGTTTGTAGTCTGTTTTTAATGGGCGGCACATTTTCAAAAAAGAGCAGTGCCTCCTCTACCGTCATAGCCAAAACTTCGTGAATATTCTTGCCCTTATAGCGAATTTCCAGCGTCTCGCTATTATAACGCCTGCCCTTACACGCCTCGCACTCTACATAAATATCGGGCAGAAAGTGCATCGCTATCTTTTTTACACCATCGCCATCGCAGGCCTCACAACGCCCGCCTTTAACATTAAAGCTAAAACGGCCCGGCTTATAGCCTCGGGCACGGGATTCACCAAGCTGGGAAAAAAGCTCACGAATCGGGGCAAAAACCCCGCTATAGGTGGCCGGATTGGAGCGTGGCGTACGGCCAATGGGGCTTTGGTTAATATCAATAATTTTATCAACCTGCTCTGCGCCAGAGAGCTTTGCCCCCTGCAAAGTAACATTTCCCAAACGTTTTGCAACCGCCGATTTCAAGGCAGGAAAAAGGGTTTCAATCACCAAAGAACTCTTGCCCGAACCGGAAACCCCGGTAACACAGGTAAAAACACCAAGGGGAAACGCCGCCTCTATATTTTTTAGATTATTGACAGCACAATTTTTCAATACAATTTTATTTTTCTTGCCCGCATAAACCTTACGCCGCTTTTTCGGCACGGCAATCGCCCTGCGGCCAGAAAGAAAGTCGCCAGTGGCGGAACCTTTTTTTTCAAGCAGACCGTCAACCACACCACTATAGATAATCTCCCCGCCATGAATCCCTGCACCAGGACCAATATCCACAATATGATCAGCAGCCAGAATGGTATCGGTATCATGCTCGACAACGATAACGGTATTGCCCAGATCCCGCAGCTCTTGCAGGGTGCCAATCAGCTTCATATTATCCCGCTGATGCAGGCCAATACTCGGTTCATCAAGGATATAGAGAACCCCCGCCAGACGGGAGCCAATCTGTGAGGCAAGGCGAATCCGCTGCGCCTCGCCGCCAGAAAGCGTCCCCGCCCGCCGATCAAGGCTTAGATAGCCCAGCCCTACATCTTCCAGGAAAGAGATACGATCAACAATCTCTTTTAGAATCGGCTCGCCAATCTGCCGCTCCCGGCTGGTTAGCGGTAAAACGGGCAAATTTTCCAGTAAAACACTAATCGGTTGCTGGGTAATTTCATATATAGACCACTGCCCCATCTTTACCGCCAGAGCTTCCGCTTTCAGCCGCGCCCCCTGGCAGCTGGGGCAGATCTGCTCATTCATATACTTACTTAACTCTTCGCGCACCGCAGGCGATCCCGTTTCATGAAAGCGGCGGTTTAACTGGGGAATAACCCCCTCAAAAGGCTTGATAGAGGAGACCAGTCTCCGTCCTTTACGAAAGAAAAACTCAATCTCTTCATCGCCGGAACCATAAAGCAAAATATCCTGCACTCTCTCTGGCAGCTTATAAAATGGTGTATCAAGGGAAAAATTATAGTGCTTTGCCACCGACTCCAGCATAAAACCATACCAGCTATCCTCCCGTCGCCAGCCCCAGGGGGCAATAACACCTTCCCGAATAGACTTGCCCTCTTCGGCGATAATCAGCTCAGGATCAAAAAACTGTTTTACCCCAAGCCCGGCGCATTCTTCACAGGCTCCCTGCGGATTGTTAAACGAAAACAACTGGGTAGAAATCGCCGGCAGGCTGACACCGCAGCTATGGCAGGAGGCGTGTTCGGAAAAGAGCTGGGTGCGGCCATCATCAGGAAACAGCACCAGTAAAAAGCCCTCTGTCAGACGCACTGCCGTCTCGATCGAATCCCAAAGGCGACGCCGCACACCCTCCTTTATCACCAGACGATCAACAACAATTTCAATGGTATGTTTTTTGTTTTTTTCAAGGCTCTCCACATCATCGGTATGCAGCATCTCGCCATCTATGCGCACCCGTACAAAGCCCTCCTTGCGAATCCGTGCCAAGAGCTGCTCATGCCGCCCCTTTCTCGCTGTTACCATTGGTGCCAGCAGAATAATTTTTGTCCCTTCCGGCATTTTCAAGATGGTTTCCACCATATCCTGCACCGACTGCGCCTTGATTTTCTCACCACAGATGTGGCAATGAGGGCGGCCACAGCGAGCATAGAGCAGGCGCAGATGGTCGTAAATTTCGGTAACCGTTCCCACCGTTGAACGAGGATTTTTACTGGTAGTCTTCTGCTCAATGGAGACAGCGGGAGAAAGCCCCTCTAGCGCATCGACATCGGGCTTATCCATCTGCCCCAAAAACTGGCGGGCATAGGTGGAAAGAGACTCTACATAACGCCGCTGCCCCTCGGCATAGAGGATATCAAAGGCAAGGGTGGATTTCCCCGAACCGGAAAGCCCGGTAAAAAGCACCAGCTGGTTGCGGGGCAGATCGACATCTATATTTTTCAGATTATGCATCCGTGCACCACGGATGCTGAGAGTTTGTGGTTCCATATATTTTGTTTAGCGAGAAGCAGAGAATACCCTTGTATTCAATGTCTTCTATAGTTTTTCATGCTCTATCTTTATACACTTATCCATCACCACGGCCATTCCCGCAGCTCCTGCCAGATCTGCCGCCTCTTTATTGATAATGCCTTGTTGCATCCAGACAAGGGCGGGAGCTGAAGAAAGTTGCAAAATCTCTTTAACAATGGGGAGAATATCTTCCGATTTCCTAAAAATGTCGACAATATCAACATGCAGACCAGCCTTACCCAGCGCAGTAAGAGAAGGGTAGCATTTTTGCCCCAAGATCTCCGTCTGCCCTGGATTAACGGGAATAATGCTATAACCTGCCGCCAGCAGATATTTTGCTACCATATTACTGGGGCGCGCCTCTTTTGGTGAAAGCCCAACAATGGCGATGGTTTTCGCCCCATGCAGTATCTCATTAACGCTTTTTTCCATATTCTTCCCCTCTCCTTTTAGTTTCATAGACAAAAATCAACTTTATCGCTATAGTGCACTCTCATTTACTGTAAACATTTCTTAAGGGAATAGATATGAATTTTCAGGATATTATTTTTGAGCTTGGCAAATACTGGGCAGAGCAGGGCTGTGCCATCCAGCAGCCCTATGATATGGAAGTGGGAGCAGGCACCTTTCATCCGGCAACCCTGCTGCGTTCTCTTGGGCCGGAACCGTGGAAAGCGGCATACCCGCAACCCTCCCGCAGACCGACAGACGGCAGATATGGCGACAACCCCAACCGCCTGCAGCATTATTATCAGTATCAGGTAGTGATAAAACCCTCACCCCAGAATGTGCAGGAACTCTATCTTGGTAGCCTGCAGCGTTTTGGTCTTGATCTGCTGGAGCATGATATCCGCTTTGTTGAAGATGACTGGGAATCACCCACCTTGGGTGCCTCCGGGCTTGGCTGGGAGGTATGGCTTGATGGTATGGAGATCACCCAATTTACCTATTTTCAGCAGGCTGGCTCCATTGAGCTTTATCCCACCACGGTAGAAATAACCTATGGGCTTGAGCGCATTGCCATGTATCTGCAAGGGGTGGAAAGCGTTTATGATATCAAATGGAACGACACCCTTACCTATGGCGAAATTTTCCATCAGGCAGAGGTGGAGTTTTCCACCTTTAATTTTGAACATGCCAATGTGGAAAAATTGCTGGAGTTTTTCAATGTTTTTGAAGCAGAAGGCTTAAAATTGGCAGAATTGGGGCTTATCCTCCCCGCCTATGACTATTGCCTGAAAAGCTCTCATACCTTTAATCTGCTTGATGCAAGGAAGGCAATCTCGGTTAATGAGCGCACCCGCTATATTGGCCGTATCCGCAATATTGCCCGCAAGGTGGCAGAAGGCTATGTTGCCCAGCGGGAGCAGATGGGTCATCCGCTGCTTAAAGAATAGGCAACAAACGTTAATATCTCGCTTTATCCTTGTCCACAACAGATGCAACAGCACCCGGTGGCAGGCTCTCACAATTCTGCGGGAAAATCCTCTTTTAACCCCAGAGCTCGATACGCCGCCACCGGTTCTCCTTTTCCCTTAAGGCTAAGTGCTAGTGGCTCCCCAACCACAACCTGATTCTCTATAAGTTTATAGGTTGATTCTGCTATCAGCACCCCTTGGCAAGGAGCATTGCTCTCCAGGCGTTGAGCAATGTTCACATTATCCCCTATCATTGTGTAATCAAGACGATACTTTTTGCTCCCCAAATTACCTAAGATCACCTCTCCCGAATTGATACCAATACGGATGTTAATCTCTTCTTCAATATTCGCTTTTTCTCGTAATTCTTTATTGAAAACTTCAAGTTTTTGAAGGGTTAAGAGAGCCGCTTTCACGGCATCCAACGCATCTCTGCAAGAATTACCAGAATTAAACCGGGCGACAATCGCATCACCAATAATTTTATCAATAATGGCATTATTCTCCATCATCACTTCAATCATGGTATCGAAATAAAGGTTGAGCATTTCAACAATCTTCTCTGCACTGTTACGCTCACATTTGGAGGTGAAAGAACAAATATCGCTAAAGAAGATGGTTATAAATTTCGATTCCGGCTTACGCTCCTTTACGCCATCAAGAATATCTCCAACATTTGAATGGCATCGCTGGACACATACTTGCTAATCTGTTCTTTTTCCTTCTGACGGCGAACCTCGGCAAGAGCCTCATCCACCGCATTCTGCAGCTTTTCCGGGGTAAAAGGTTTTGTTAAATATGCCGAAACCCCAAGTAAACGTCCCTTTTTAAGATCATTCTCCGAGCTTCGGGAAGTAAGCATAATAAGCGGTGTATAACGCAGCCGCTCACTTTGCCGTACCTCACGACAAAATTCCCAACCATTCATCTCCGGCATATCGTAGTCGGAAGTGATAACATCTGGAGTATATTGTTCCAAGATACGTAAGGCATCTTTCCCATTCGCCGCACTTTTAACAATAAACCCTTTCTCCTTAAAACTCTTGATCAGGATATTACGGATCACTGAGCTGTCATCCACAACAAGAGCCGTTTTCCTGCGTCTTCTTCTCGAAGGTGAAGTAATCTCACCAATTTTTTGCATATTCTTTTTGGAGTCAAAAGGCATGAAAAGGATATCATCAATCCCTGCCTCAAAAAGAGTATCAACCAGCAGGTCGTCATTCTCATGCTGGAGGGCAAAACATGGAATATGACTAACCAGAGGATCTTTTTTCATCTCCGCACACAAACCTATCGCACTCTCTTCTAACCGAGCATCAATAAGAATCAAATCAGGAAAGGAACCAAGAGCCCGCTCTTTTCCCTCTGCACCGCTTTTCTCCAGCAACAGGTTATAACTGTTGGTAAGAAGCTCCGAACAAAAGGGGCTATTCTTATCTTGGTCTTCACCAATGAGCAACACTGTCTTGGGCAGATTTAGTACTCTTCGGAGAATGGCATCAATCTGAGCGGTGATAAAAGGCACTGATAAATAAATATCGGCCCCATGCTTTGACGCAAAAACAGCCCCCTCATCACGCGACGAGTGGATAACTATGTAAATACTCCCTAACTCATCATCTTCCTTTATAAGATCGACCAGTTGACCATTAAACTCCTCAACAATTGATGCCTGAACAAAGAGGATATCAGGTTTCTCAACCCTGAGTTCTTCAAGCAGAGACGCTTCGTTATTCATAAATACGGCATGAATACCATTGGTCTCCAATGATTTTTTGAAATAATTCTTTGGAACCAGGCCTCGCTCCGCAACAAAAGCTTTTGCTCTGGAATCAATTTTCATAACTCTATACTCCGAATAGTGTATGCCCCAGAAATTTAGTAGAGGAACTTTTTTATTGGATAAAACACCAAGCTTTCAAACACGATTGAGCAATCTAACACATTGTCCCCAGATCCAAGGTAAAGTTTATGTAAAAAGATTACGCAAAGATCTCAATTTCCCTTTACTGGCAAAAATACTTCAAAGCGAGTTCCTTTATGCAAAGTGCTTACAGTTTCCACCCTGCCGCCATGGGCCTCTACAACGGCCTTGACATAGCAAAGCCCCAACCCCAGCCCCTGTTCGGTACGGCTGCGATCGCCACGGTAGAGCCGCTCCCAGATACGATTTTGTTCAGAAGGGGAAATACCGATGCCATCATCGATAAACGAAATGGCTATCCCTGCATTCTCTCTTCTCTCCTTTCTTCCAACAATAGACAACCTGCCATCTTTTTTCCCATATTTAATGGCGTTATCAATAAGATTGGCCCACACTTGAGTTAATCTGGTTTCATCAATGGCGGCAAGCAGTTCCTCTTCAAGTTGCAGCTCTATGGTAATCCGCTTCTCTTCGGCCACATATTGATAGAGCTGCACTGCCCGTAAGATACTTTCCCGTATATCTTTTTCTGCCAGTTCCAACCGCATGGTACCCGATTCCGCCTCGGCAACATTCATCATCACCTGAAGTATGCGTAAAACCAGCTCAGACTCTTCAAGACAGTCGGCAAGAGCTTCCCGCAGCTTTTCCGGTTCTTCTTCCTGCAGGCTATATTCGGCAACAGAGCGCAACCGTGCCAGCGGTGTGCGTAAATCATGTGCCACATTATCAAGCGATTGCTGCATCTCCTGCATCAGTTGGCGATTATGCCGCAGCAGGGTATTTATCTGCCTATATAAAAGATCAAGCTCGGTGCCATCGCCTTTTTCCGGCAACAGCTCAGACTGGCCTCGTATCGCCAACTTCTCCAGTCTTTTTTTCGTTGTCAACAGAGGGAAAAAAGCAGCTTTTACCATCAACAGAGATAAGAGGAAAAAAACAGTGCCGCCTATGCCCCAAAAAAGCAAGAAAGCGTTGCGAATCTGCTGTAATAACTGCCAGCTGGTAAGGCTTTCCCGCCCCATCTGCAGCTTCACGCCACTATCAAGCGTACGGCCTACCACTGTCATTGGCGGCAGCAATAATCCATCTTTTCCTTGTAAAAAAATCCAGGCACCAGTCTGTTGCCAGGAGCTTCCTGAAAGAGTGGAAAAATCAAATGACTGCGCACCCTGCCTGCCGCCGGTTGTCAGCAGCAGCTCTTCTTTTTCCTGCAAAATACGAAGGAAACCGCTACTGTCGCCCATCTTATACGTAAATTCACGGGAAAAGGAGTGAAGGGAGGGAGGAGCCGAAAACGACAGGGAGCGGATAATATCATCAAGAAGATGGTGCGCAAGAGTCTCTTCCGCCCTGCTCATCGAATTTCCGATAAGCAGATATGCGCCATAAACAAGAGTTCCAAGGGCAAACCACAACAGCAAAAACAGAGGCAGTGCTTTTTTTAGACGCTGTTTTGAGAAATCACTGCGCCCCAGACATATCTTCTTTAAGCACATAGCCTGCGCCCCGTACAGTATGAATCATCTTACAATCAAATTCCTTGTCAACACTGTTGCGCAGACGGCAAACCAGCACATCCACCACATTGGTTTGCGGGTCAAAATTATAACCGTAAACCTTCTCCAGAATTGATGTTTTCGTAAGCACAACCCCCGGATTTTGCATAAGATACTCCAGAAGTGCATACTCTTTTGCCGGCAGCTCAATTCTCTTGCCACAACGCCGCACCTCATGTTTGAGCAGATCCATCTCCAGCTCACCAACAACAAGACGCATCGCTGGAGTATTTTTTTTATCGCGCCGCACAAGGGCATGGATTCTGGCAAGCAGCTCGTTAAAGGAGAAGGGCTTGACCATATAGTCATCACCCCCCTTTTGCAGGCCAAGAATACGATCATCCACCGACTGTTTGGCACTAAGGATAAGCACCGGAAAGTTTACCCCTTCCTGCCGCAGCCGCTCAATCACCGACAAACCGTCCAGCTTCGGTAGCATCAGATCCATCACTGCGGCATCATAGCTAGAAGAAAGCCCGCAGACAAGCCCCTCTTCACCATCATGGCAAACATCCACTACAAAACCGGCTTCCTTTAACCCCCGAGCAATAAAAGAGGCAATTTTTTGATCATCTTCCACCACCAACACTTTCATCTCTTTACCTCTTCCAGCCAAACAATAGTGCAATTTCTTCCCGTATCTTTTTGCCCCTGACGACGACTGCGGCGATAGGAAAAATAAGCAGAAGAGCAGGAGGTGCAATGGGTAAGGCTGGTAATATTTTCTCTGCGCAGACCAGCGGCAACAAGCTGCATGGTGGAGATAGCATGAAAATCAAAGTGATTTGGAGAAACCATATAGGGGAAAAAAGAGTCGGGCAGCTCTTTTTTATAGTTGATAAATTCAGCACAACACGAACCAAGGCTCGGGCCGATAAAGGCCGTTACCTCGGCGGGATTGGTGCGGTATTCTGCCGCCATTTTTGCAAGGGTTACACCAAGAATATTCTGCACACTGCCCCGCCAGCCACAATGTACCGCAGCAATGGCGACATGACGCAAGTCATAGAGCAGCACCGCCTGACAATCAGCATGCTGCACTGCCAGCCCCATCGCCGGGATGGTGGTGAGCAAGGCATCGCAGCCCTCTTCTTCGCCCAAATCGTAGCTGCAATCCGCAGAACTTTCTGGCGTTATCTCAAGAATATTTACCCCATGACGCTGCCGGGCAAAACAGAGGCTCTGCAGACCAAGCTGGCTCTGGACATACCTGCGATTCTGCACAACAATATCCCGGCTATCGCCAACATAAAGCCCCACATTAAGAGAGGCAAAGGGGGGGCAGCTGACACCACCGGGATCATAACGGGGTATCACCGCATAACGAGCACAAATTTTCGCACCTTGCGGAGATAGATAACCATGGTGCCATTGCTCCCCGGTACGCATCACTGCCCCATTGCCCAACAGGCTACACCGAAAACTGTTTGGTCATGCTCTCCTGCTCTGCAGAGATCTCCTTTAGGCGTGCCGCCTTTTCGGTAAGCTCCACCGACGATTCCGCAATTGCGGTGGATTCGTTATTTACTTGAGCAATATCCTGGGCAACCTCCTGCGCCACAACAGAACATTGTGATACATTCTCGGTAACCTCCTGAATGCCAAGGGTTGCCTGGGCAATATTGGCAACAATCTCCTTAGTAGTTACGTTCTGCTCGGATACCGCTTCCCCAACCTCAACAACAAGGGCGTTAATATCCCTGATAGTGCTGGTTATCTTGCCAATCTCTTCCACAGAGCTAGACGTTGTCAGCTGGATATTCTCTATCTGCCCCCGTATCTCGGAGGTGGCATCTGCCGTCTGCTTGGCAAGCTCCTTGATCTCATTGGCAACAATGGCAAAACCCTTGCCTGCCTCTCCTGCTCTGGCTGCTTCAATGGTGGCGTTTAGGGCAAGCAGGCTGGTTTGGTCTGAAATCTCGGTAATGGTCTCGGTAACCCGGCCAATACGTTGCGCCGCCTCCCCAAGTTTATCCACCTCTTTTGATGAAGACTCCGCCTGATCCACCGCCTGGGTAGTAATCTCTCTGGTCTTTTCGGCACTACTTGCGAGAGTGTTAATGGTTTCAGACATCCCTTCGGCTGCAGCAGATACCATTGATATATTGGTTGCGGCTTCCTCGGTTGCAGCAGCAACACTATTCATATTGATACTCATCTCTTCTGCAGCAGCACTTACGGAGACAGAGCGGGCACTCATCTCTTTTGCACCATCAGAAAAAGATTCTGCCGATAGACCCAAATCATCGGCAGCACCATCGAGTGTTTTGGCATTTGCAACAAGGTTGCCAACCAGACTGCCAAGATTTTGACTCATATCTTCCAGCTCACTGGCAATCTGCCCAAGCTCATCTCGGCTGTCAAGATCACATTTGCTCCGCAAATCTCCCGATGTTATCGCCTCGATATAGCGGGATGTTTTCCCCAATGGCTTAACAATTGACGTCTGTAGCAGCCACCAGACCACCGCCATAATAACAGCGAGAATACCCACCGTCCATAAGAGCACCGCTATTTTCGTTTTCCATATCAATGCATTGGTTGCATCAAGCGAACTGACAATCTCGAACGCACCGTGGGTTTCCCCCACATGCCAACCCTCCAGCTTTCCCCCAGTAGGATCCACCTTCCCCTTGGGATCACCATGACAGAAAAGGCACTCTTTTGTCAGTTTAACAGGGCGGTAGTAGCGAACTTCATTCTCGCCAACAACCACAAGCTCATCAAGATTTTCTTTTTTTATTTGCTCCAGAGCGGCCATTTCCTCCTTCTCTGGGGCATTATTACTGTTTCTTGGTTCGACCTTGGGTACCCTGAATGTATAACCGGCCTTATCCGCATTAACTGCAGCAACTTGCATGGCAGTAACCACTGGCACTGCTTCCAGAATCTTATCTGCCTCAAGCTCTGTAAAGGGGACAATGACACCGGCTTCCAGTTTCTTTCCCATTTCCGTCCGTGTCGCTTCAGCCATAAGGACAATGGCCTTACTTTTGTTAATGATATTTTCAATGGCACTGGTCTTGATATCTTCGACTCGCTGCCAGGCAAGAATAAAGGCAACAATCACCGGGCCAACAAAGGCAATAATAAAGATTTTTGTTCTAATCGACATATTACTCAGTTTCATCCCCACACCTTTCAATAAGGAAATATAATAAATTCAAATAGTTGTACAGAAAAAATCACAGTCATAACAAACGATTATACCATACAAAGGAAGAAAAAGAAGTTTTTCTTTTTGCGAAATATATTGCCTTCTCTGCAATTCGTAAAAACCAGCAACATGACAAAAATCTAATAAAAAATAAAATGGTCTGCTTTTTGCATCAAAAGTCGACAAGAGAAACTGCGGGCAATTTATTGGCACCTTCTGAGCATTTTGTCTGGTTTAGCTTCCAGAGAAAAGAAGGAAAACAGTATAAAATCATTTTACTTGCAAAGAACAATGGACAATACAATATCTTTTCCCACAAAGAGGGAAACAAATCCGATCCAAAGACAGAAGAGTTTACCAGTAAACAAGACGCAACAATCGGCCTCCTTTGCAAAGGTTATGACCGAATCCACCAGTGGCAAAACAGAGAGGTCAACCTTAGACAAACAAGGCCAAACCAGACAGACACCCGCCTTAAAACAGATCAGGAAAATAGCCATACCCAATATGGTCAGACAGTCGCCTGCAATAAAGCAGGTCAAAAAAGATCCTGATATGGAGAAAGCCACGCAATCACCTGCAGTAGAGCAAATCAGGCAGTCGCCTGATATGGAGAAGGTGAAAAAGTCGCCTGCATTGCAACAGGTCAGACAAACGGCAAAGCCGGAAGAAACCAGATTGGCAGCACCAATAAAGCAGAGTGAGCAGGTCAATACTGCAGAAAAAACACCCCCGCCTGCTGTAGAGAAACAGAAGATAGAGGCCAACATCACCAAAAAGGATGCTCCTGTAGTTGCTGTTGAAAAGAAGGTTGAGGCCAGCACCACTAAAAAGGATGCTCCTGCAGTCGCTGTTGAGCAGAAGGCAGAGGCCAGCATCACCAAAAAGGATACTCCTGCAGTCGCTGTTGAGAAGAAGGTTGAGGCCAGCACCACTAAAATGGATGCCCCTGCAGTCGCTATTGAGCAGAAGGCAGAGGCCAGCACCACTAAAAAGGATGCTCCTGCAGTCGCTGTTGAGAAAAAGGTTGAGGCCAGCACCACTAAAAAGGATGCCCCTGCAGTCGCTGTTGAGAAAAAGGTTGAGGCCAGCACCACTAAAATGGATGCCCCTGCAGTCGCTGTTGAGAAAAAGGTTGAGGCCAGCACCACTAAAAAGGATGCTCCTGTAGTTGCTGTTGAGCAACAGCAGGAAGTTCACACCATCAGGAAAAATTCCCCGGCAGCAACGGGAAAACATGCCAAACGCCCCCCTACACTGCTTGGCCAAATAAGCAAGGAGAATCCCACCGTTTCCGATGTAATGATAAATAGCGGCCATCTTGGAGATAAAAG
>PDWI01008534.1_pt1 | contig 12045 bp, 9 predicted proteins | sample 1430891 | NCBI WGS metagenome assembly PDWI01 (sample SAMN01162508, study PRJNA174530) | Oral metagenome, whole genome shotgun sequencing project. | biome: Marine environment; feature: Marine mammal; material: Swab sample of the gingival sulcus; isolation source: swab sample of gingival sulcus...
AAAAACCGCCGAAAAATTAAAACCTTCTGCAACAATCGTTAAACTATTTCAACCAAAAATCTCTATTCTTCTAGGTTTCAAACCATACACCCCCCTACACCACACCCCCGTGAGGGGGTGACATTTTATGTTCACAAATGCTGAAATATTACAAATGTTTCAATCCACACCCCCGTGAGGGGGTGACAGGGGGAATTTCTTTGTGATTTTTCCCCTTATTAGTTTCAATCCACACCCCCGTGAGGGGGTGACTGTCAATCCATAACGTTGCGAAAGGATTGAGTTAAATTTACCGGTTTTGCGATCCTCATAAAAATAGCAACCGCACTCCATTCAACGAACAACAAAAATACAAAAAAAACACAAAAACAATATCTGCGAACCTACAGGACTTTTCTGTCTATAGAGGGTTCGCAGTCACCTTTACACTCATTAAATAATCAGCGTGCCTTCCTGATCAATCCCCTCTTTTGCTCCTATATGCTCCATTCGTTTTCGCCAATTTGCCCCAAGAAAATAGAACCGAAGACTATCTGAGGACAGATCAATTTCCTTAATCAATTTTTCTCTTAATACAACCCATTGAGCAGGATCAACAATACATTCAAACACCGAATACTGTACCCGCTGCCCATAATTAACACAAACTCTGGCAACTCGGCGGAGACGTCTGGCACCGCCGGGGTCACTAGTCTTTACGTCATAACTAACTAAAACCATCATAATTTATCTCCAAATCATCGGAGGATACCCATCCAGATCACCACGAAGAAAGCGGGCAAGTAAAAGTGCCTGGGTATGGAAAAGCAACCCTATCGGCATCTTCTTTTTTATGAATGGATGTTCCAGAACATCCTGTTTGCGACTTTGCCAGGCAGTTAACAGCTTCTTTCTCGGTTCCTCTTTCATCCGCACGGCTCCAGACTCGCTGATCTGGAAATCCTTTCCCTGTAATTGACCAAGATTAACCAAAGAAAGAGCCAACCTATCTGCCAAAGGACGGAACTCTTCCATTAAATCAAGAGCAAGGCCTGACCTTCCGGGACGATCCCGATGGAGAAAACCTACAGCAGGATCAAGCCCAGTACATTCAAGGGCTGAACGAATATCATGCATAAGCAAAGTATAAAGAAACGAGAGCAGGCAATTTACCCTGTCAAGCGGTGGGCGTCTATTCCGTTCACGAAAGGTAAAATCAGCCTTGTTACGAATAAAAAGATGATCAAATACAGAGAAGTAAATATGGGCTGCATCTCCCTCAACTCCCCGAAGCTGATCAAGATCGAGCTTCCCCTGCAACGATTGCAGGGAAGCAGTCAAATGATCTACAGCAACAGAAACCGCGTCACTATTGAGCTTTTCACTATGATCCCGTATAGCCCGTCGTAAAAGGGTTCGACAATTTGCTACCTTGCCAATAAGAAATGCCCGACCAATCTCCGCTGACCACATCATATCATCAGCTTTGCGGTACTGTTCCCTTCTTAGCAAAACATTACCAGAAACCGGACCAACAACCCGTGCCAAAAATCGCCCGTATTCTGTCAAAAAAGAAATTGTTACATTACGTTCACCGCAAAATCCTAAAAGATAGGGGCTGCAACCAACATTACCAAAACAGACAATACCATCAAGAGTATGAATAGGTGCTCTTAACTTTATCACCCCTTCAATACGCACAGCAACAGTTTCCCCATCTTTTGCAAGATAAGCTCCCTGGGTAGTAACAAAAAGAGTATTGAGATGTTTTTTCATAGGCAAAATATATTTTGTAGATACCTGTCAACACTCCCCTTTTTACAAACGATATCCGGCAGACAATCGGCAAGAAACGAACAGTTCTCACAGCGTTTATCAGCAATAGGCGGGGGAGTTTTACCACTGCGGAGTTGACGATGAAGTTCTCGAGCAACGTCCTTCGTCTCCCCGCGTAATTCTTCAGTAAAGGCTACTTCCAACCGCCTTTTCTTCTTGCCATAATATAAGGCTCCTGCGGGAACTTCGGTATCAAGCATCTCTTCAAGCGATAACGCTTGAGCGCAAAGCTGAACCTTGTCGCAGTTATCTTTCTTCGGTCTTCCTCGCTTATATTCCACCGGAAAAGGCCGCCACTCCCCATCTTCCAAAAGATGAAATTCCACAATATCGCCCCTACCAACAAGACCAAGCTGCAGAGAACGCAGGGGAAGGTCAAACTCTACCCTGATTTTACTTCGGAACTGCCTCCCCGCTGTATGCACCCGTTCATGTAAAACTCGGCCTTCTGCGGTATAGACATTCTCCTCCCATTGCTGTTCAAGATGAATCAACGCACACTGCCTTGGGCAAAACAGATAGTGCTGCAGGGCAGAGATCATAACAAGGTCGTCTTCGGAGTACACTGGTTAAAACCCATCAATTTCTTCCGGTAGCAATCCCTCAAGAGTGTCCAAAGAATAGGTTCCATCACTGTTAACGTGCAGGGTTCCATGCACTTTTGCTGAGGAATGTTGACCGGCTTTACTGCTGTGTTGCCACCAAATCACTTTCAATACTTGCATGCTTCCTTCAGGACGTGCAGACGAAGCATCACCTTCAAACAATTTTGGCAAAACTTTTTTAATTGCCAATGCGTCATCATCACTAAAACCAGTACGTTCGGCCAATTGAGGTGTCATGGCTCCAAAGGTAACATAGACACTATCTTTAACGGAATATTTCATGCCCATTCTGGCTTTTTTGCCGGCCTCGTCCTCGCTATCCACACTTTTTACTATTTGCTTGTCATTTGTAACAATAGGTTCAACACTATACGCGTTTTGGATTGTAACAGGTCCTCTTACCGGAATAGAAACACCGTCTGCATCATCCTTCTTGCTACTAAAGGCAAAAACCTGTCCAAAACTTCTCACATCCATCCATTTTGCACAGGCTCTTTCCCGTGTTTCGTCCTTCTTCTTACTGAGATTTTCATCTTTTTTTTCAAACTTCCAAGCATCTTTACCAAGACCAAAATCTTCTGATTCTGCTCTACTTTTTAGGCTAGTCATCCCGTCAATTTTCTTTTCATCAGACTGTACAAAAATAGAGAACCCTTCCTCTTGCAATCTGTCCCGAATTTTACGTTTCAAACAAACATCAGATACTTCCCCAACACCATTGTAGTCGGCACGGGGGCGATTACCGTTAAGAGGGTCTCCATTAGGGTTAGCATTTTTGACACTAAAGATAATGGCAAAATCGATTTTCTTGTCGAGGCTCATAATGTCTCTCCTTCTTCTTGTTTTGTATTGGTCCAATATTGCTTCTGACAATGATATCCAAGCAAAAATTCTCCAGACAAAGGACGATCAACAGTAAAATCTTCCGGTTGAAAGAGGCTCATAATTTCATCAATCTCCTTCTTGCGATTAACCAGAAAACCCTTTCTGGAATTTTGCAGCCGCTGCATATAAGGCTGTAATGCCAGTTCAAGCGTTCTCCATGCAGAACATGGTTGATCTGCAAAACGCTGCATTATTCTGGCGGCATTGGTTGGACGATTTTCTCCGGCAATGCTGAGGGCAATGTCCTCAATGTATTCCGCAACCGCAAGTAAACGACCAAAAAGATAATCTCTTGAGGTATTATTGTGTTCCAATGACATACTGTAGTTCCTCCGTTGTTGTAAATCAGGATGACGTTTATAGCAGCCTCTATAAAGGGCACAAGTTGTTCCCAAATTTTGTTCCCATTCCCATCGTTCTATATTGTTCGGATTACAACATTTACGCACAGCAGAAAGTAAAATATCTTCGGGAAAAGGTTGACCATCGACAATGCAGGGCAAAACTCTCTCAACAACGCTATTATAGAGCTTTTCGTTACTTTTCAAAATATTACTATATGCTGCCTTGGCAATACGTTGTGGTGCAGGGGTTGTTACCGGCCAAATGATTTTGTTTTTGGGTTTCTTTTTTCCTGCGAGATCAGGGATCTCTTGCGTATATCGTTGCGGCCAGGAGAATTCATTATGCCACGACTCAAGGCGTTCCAAAAACTCACTTGCAAGTAATTCCCGATAGTAAATAATTCCCATTCTGCCGGGAGTTGCAGAGTCTACTCCCATGATCACAATCTGCTTATTGACCTGAAGCAACCTGCCGTACCCGCCGAGATAACGTTTCAGCTTTTGCGCAAAACTATTGCCAATATCGACACTATAGTCTATCTGTTGCGGCTGTTCCTGCTCACCGCTTACTTCTTCAAGTTCAAAGTTATCATCTGCAAAGAGTTCCCAAGAGTTTTTTAGTGGTGAAGGCGGTTTTTGACCAGTTACAGCCCACGCAACATAAACTTGATCTCCATTGCGATATCCTTGATTACTGATAAGCCAGCGGAGGGCATTATGGGCTTTTTGGGAAACATCATGGCTTACCCCAACGGCTTGAGCTCCATATGTATCAATTGTTTTTTTACTGTCAGTAAATCTTCCTCGAAAGGTAAAACCTGAACTATCATTTGATGATAACAACTTCGCACCATCACCGGGTCTGCGTATAAATCTGGAGTGATTAGTTGCTCTGCGAGCTTCCTTCCCTAAAACATAACAAAAAGATGTTTCTGTATTTTTGTATTGATCAAAACTAACCCAGGATTCAATAAGACTTTCATCTTCCCAAGTTCCACTTTCTGGAATGCCTTGTTCTTCTACTCTCCAACGCAAGAAAACTTTACTATTATCTTTTATTGTTTCTGTTTTTTTCTTCCCTCCCTGCATACCCTCTATCTTAATAGGAAAGTCAATTTGTTGAGACAAATCACGCCAAAGACGCTCTTTCTGTAAATATGCAGTTATCGCATCAAGTTTTGAATGAGACCATCGTGATTTTTTCCATTCTTTAAGCTGCACAAGATATTTAGCAACCTTTTCCTTGTTAACGTTTGGCAAGTCAATTGCACAATATCCTAGTTCATCACAAAGAGGATGTGGAGCATTCTTTTTCCCTGATCTTCCTGCCGAAGCCTCTGTCGCCGGAATTAACGTAGCACCTTCGTCTCCATGCAAAACTCTGATCCGCTCTTTAAGCAAATTACCCTTGCAATCGATCACAATTTCAACATGAGCCTTTTTTACGAAATGAGATAACGGCCATAGTAAATGCTCTTTATGAGGCAAATTGGAAATATTTCCATATGTTTCATACAATTTTTGCATCCAACTCATAATTCAGCCTCCTGCGCCACAGGTTTAACATTTTCTTCGAGACCAAATACTTTTGGCTTCATCGGACGGATAAACCGGCGCCGGCATTCCTCCGGCCTGGGAAAAGATAAAACCCCCTTTTTCATTGTTGCCTGCCAAAATCTACTTGCCAGCTCTTCTATTCCTGTTTCATCAGGGTAATCAAAACTGTGAAACATCAGGCCAAAGCTCAGCTCATCAATATCATCATAGGCACCAGCACCTTCTCCAAAAGTGCAAGGTTCCACATATCCCTGGCAATCGCGGGTACCAAGAAAGATATCCTGCCGTCCTCCCTTTTCAATCATTCGTCTAGCAATACTGAAATGTTTGCCGTCAATGCGGTCTTCTGCCAATGCGGGCTGATGTTCGTTCCATTCAAAATGCGCTTTGACCTGATATTCTACATCATGGAGAAAAGTATAGATAGCGAGACTATTCCCCCCGCCCCATACCAGCGGCTTAGTTCCCTTAGTTTGAGTACGCAAGGGTTTCATTATGCGCACAGCATCAATATACCAGATAAAAGTGGGCTTCCAGTAAACGCTTTTCAAAATACCTTTTATGGCTTCATATGTCGGCACATGATAGGAACATTTTTCTCCACCAATCTTGGTTATCGGATCAGTGAAAAGGGCATATCGGCCAGAGACTTTAAAATTAACACTATTTCTCATAGAAGCTCTCCATTCTTGATTTATGTCTTAGATAGCCTGCAAGGACATGATACCAGATGGCTCAATATCAAGTCCAAAATTTTCGTTATAGTACTGCCCTCTTACTGCGTAAATTTCCAGACCTTCCTGGACTTGATATATCGCACCAGCTTTACATAATTTATCCCAAATATGCGGAAAAACATTTACAGAAAATTGTTGTGCTTTTTTTAATAAATCAGTTGCCTTAGCCGGTTCAAAAGCTGAGCATAACAGGCCGATAATTTCTTCACCTTTACCATAAGGGACAATAACAGACTTTGTCGGTGCATCAATTACCGCAAAAGCATTGCCTGCAGTTTTGAAAGATTGTTGAAGAGAGTAAGGGTCTTCCCTTCTTCCGGGATTAAAAGGATTGCCGGACAGCAAATTAAACAAGTTGTCATTGCTACGCCCGGCCTGCTGAACAGAAAGGGGATAAACCATCTCTGCTGCCCGTTTATAAAAATAGTAGGAAAAATACCTTGTCATAACCTGGGGAGAAAGGAAGTCTTGTTTTTTATCTTCCCCAAAAATCCGCCACGAACTATCAATGCCTTGGCGAATATCTTCCAGCATCGAAATATTTTCTTTTTCCGGGTTAATAACAAAAACTTCTGCCACCGTTTTCTGCTTTCCATTTCTATTGCAGCGTCCTGCTGCCTGAGCAATGGAATCAAGGCCTGCAAGAAAACGAATAACAACATTAAAATCAACATCAACACCCGCTTCGATAAGCTGTGTAGAAATACATAATACCGGCTGGGGGCGTTCAGCATCAAGGCGAAGTCTTATATCGCCAAGCAATTTTTTTCTATGAGCGGGGCATAGGCTTGTACTAAGGTGAAAAATATCCTCTTCATTTACTTGATTTTTACATGATTCATATAATTCCTTTGCCCAGGTCTTTGTATTAACAATAACAAGGACATTTCCCTTCTTTCTGAATTGACTACATATCAACTCTGTAATTTCATCTATGCTCCAACCGCCGGGTTTGCAGTTGTTGATAATTTCAACTCGTTTCAACTGCTGAAAGAGCCGGGAAACATCAGGAATAATTTCATTTTCCGGCGGAATATTCAAACCGCCAAACCTGTCACTCTCTTTAAGGTTATTGAGTAAGGGTTGAGTAGCGGTACATAACACGGCTGTTGTCCTGCAATGCTCAATCAGGAAATTAAGAGCATTATTAAACAAATGAACGCATTTTACCGGCAGGCATTGAATTTCATCGAAGATTATGACACTGTTTGCCAGATTGTGCATTCTGCGTGCCCCGCGTGTTCCTCCGCCAAAAAGAGCTTCGAGAAATTGCACCATAGTGGTGAAAATAATTGGAGCGTCCCAGTTTTCTGCGGAGAGCTTGGAATGCCAAGTCTGCTTCTCCGGTTCAAGATTTGAATGATGTTCCAGCACCCAAGGGAAAGTATCGTCATTATTTGCTAGAATATCTTGTATTGTTTCGGCATTCTGATCGATGATTGAGGTATAAGGAATTACATAAATGATATGGTCAAGATTATGTTTTTGCGCATGATGGAGAGCGAAACGCATGGAAGCAAGTGTTTTACCTCCACCTGTTGGTACAGTAAGGGAAAAAAGTCCCTGGGGAGCAAAGGCTTTTTGGTAACAGGCATCGGAAACATCTTTACGAATTTCTGAGATATAGGACTTCTCTGAATCAGCGGAAGCAGAGAACGTTGCAAGTTTTTTATTAAGACGTTTTACTGCTGTATCCCAAGGGATTTGCTGCGCTGGATTTTTTCTTTTTGCCCTGTTCTCAGGGACTTCAAAATCAGCACTGTCAATACGATCTGCATCAATCAGGCAACTAAAAAGAAAGCGGGTAAGTAGACCGAGATGGAACTGTTTGATATGGAGTTGTGGTAAATCCGTAACAGAATTTGTGGGAGGAGCAATCTCAATAATTCTCTTGCCAAACTTTTTTAAAATAGCAACAGAAGAAAGGTCTTCGAGTCTTTGCAAAACTTTTTTATCAACCCGTTTCAAGCATTCTTCCAGATGAGTTTTTTCATCATCTTTCTGTATTCTTTTCTGGAATAAATCACGTCCATCATCAGGCTTCAAGCAATCAATAAGTCCACCGTGGTGGGAGGCAATACATACTGCAAGCATCTTTCCCATTGCTTTGCACTCCGGCTCAGGCTTATAGCGGCTAAATTTTTGCCATACCCACTGTGCCCCCGCAGTGGAATGGTCAATTTTTCCTTTTTGGGACTTGGAATCGACATAATCGTCATCAAGGTCGGGATCAAGAAGACCAGAACCGGATTGGATATAATTTTGAAATGATTGGCTGTATTTACCAAGATCATGAAGAATTCCCAGAAGTTCCCCAATTTCACCCAGAGCAATTTTCTCTGCAAATTGGCCACATTTTTCGCTCGTACCCAAAAGATGCTCTTGTACGGTTTGTTCTTGTTGATCAGATTCTCTATAATGTGCGATAAAATGTAAATCCATTCGAGGTCTCCATTTCTTGCCGCAGAAATTCCAAGTTCAACAAACCTTTCAACAAACTCCTTTTTCGTTTTTTATACCTAAAAAAGAACTGTTAAGAGAGACGCCCTTTTTTATAATCATAACCAAAATCAGGATCCATCTTACCGAAAAGCTCAATTATTTCCAGCTGCTTTCTCCTGTTAATAAATTCTTTAAGTGCAAGATTAACCGTATCCTCCTTCGTCTTTAATCCACCAATTTCTAAAGCCTCATATAACAAAGTCTCATCAATTGCCAAATCTATAGCCACAAAAACCTCCTTCCCTATGCAGGATATCACACATAGAGATGTGTATCAAAATAAGATTATCCCTCCAACAACTCTCGAAGCCCGCTCTGCCGAACAGTAGAACGCCCCAAGGCCTCGGTAAAAACACCTTTTTCCGCAAGCAGCCAAACATTTTCCTTCGCCCTGGTTATCCCGGTATAAAGCAGCTCACGGCTCAATCCCCGGTGGATATTCTCCGGCAGCAACACCGCAACATCGGCAAATTCAGAACCCTGGCTCTTATGGATTGTTATGGCAAAAGAGGTTTCATGCTCCGGCAGCCGCCCATAGGGTACGGCAATAACCCCCTTTTCATAATGCTCAAACCAGACGACCTGATCTCCTGCGGCATTCGGCAAGCAAATCCCCATATCCCCATTAAAAAGCCCAAGAGTATAGTCATTGCTGGTTACCATCACAGGGCGACCAGCAAACCAACCGTTACTGCTCATCTGGCAAAGATTTTTGCCCATAAAAAAATGCAACAGTTTGCTGTTAACCTGCTCAACACCCCGCTGCCCTTTTCGGGTTGCACAAAGAATCTGAAAGGAACGCAGCGCCTTAAAAAGAGAGGCAACATCATTTCCGCCCATCTCCTTTTCCTCCATAGCCGCCCGCACCTTCTCCATATAAGGAAGAAACCGCCCCGCAAGAAAAGCGAACCATTTTTCAGAGAGAAGCGAGAGATTTCCCCTCTCCGCCTCCCGTAAAAGCCGCCATCCCTCACTCGCCTCACCGCTGTTTACCGCCTGCGCAAGCGCCTTGATATTGTTATTAAAGCGATAACTTTTCTCCAGCTGCACCCCGCATTCCGGCAATCCTTTCAACAGTTCGGCAAGCACTGCGCCGCTCTCAACTGAGGCGAGCTGATCCTTATCCCCCAACAAAATCAGGCGGCAGGAACGAGGCAACGCATCAACCAGCTTGCTCATCAGGGCGACATCAACCATAGATGCCTCATCAACAACCACAACCGAACAATCAAGCGGATTTTCAGCATTATGCCGAAAGCGACTGGAGTTCTGCCGAACCCCAAGCAGACGGTGCAGGGTAATCGCTGCACGGGGAATTTCCTTCTTTATCTCATCGCCAACGGCAAGCCGCTCCATACTGCCAGAAACCGACTCCCCCAGCCGCATGGCAGCCTTGCCTGTGGGGGCAACAAGTTTAATTTTCGGCGGAGCCTCCCCCTTCTGCCGAAAGTCCTCAAGTAACAGGGCAAGAATTTTCACCACGGTAGTTGTTTTTCCCGTACCGGGTCCCCCGCTGATGATGGCAAGTTTGCGCGTTAAGGCAAGCTCCGCCGCCTTTTTCTGCCAATCGGGTTCCTCTTTTTCGCAATTCTCCGCAGGAAACAACGAATCAAGCAGCCCTGCCGTCTGCGCCGCCACAACCAACTCTTCCTGTGCAAACTCTCTTAATCGCCTTGCCAGCCCAAACTCATAATGAAAATAACGGTATAAAAAGAGTTTTTTCTTAAAAAGAACAAGGGGCGCACTGGCTCCCGCCAGATACTCCTTTAGCGAAAGACAAAGCGTTTTCGGCAGCTTTTCCAAGATTTCCAAAGAATCCGCCTCGGCAGCAAGATCCACACAACTATCACCGCCATCAAGGGTAGCAGAAGAAAGCCGTTGGATAAGGGCGGCAAGATGCGCCCCGTCCTCTTTCTGCAAACCGGAAAGCCCCACAATAAAGCGGGCAAAATGGACATCCAGCAGGGAAAATTCCTGCTCATGCAATGCACTTTTCATTGTTTCCCTCCTAAAAGAGTATCCAGTTGCCGCACTGTTTCCTCTGGCGGAACGGTAAAAAAGAGACCACTACCGGGAGCCGCCGCCGTCACCCCTCTTACAAAAAGATAGAAAACACCTCCAAAATGTCTGCTATAATCGTAATCTTCTTCCATTTTTTCAAGATAACGGTGCAACGCCACCGTATAAAGCCAATACTGCAAACCGTAGTTATGGGAGCGCATACCTCTTAACAACGTTTCCCCCTGATAGTCGGCAAGAGAATTACCCAGATTGTTGGTTTTATAATCCATAATATAGTAGCGCCCCTGCCATTTACAGACAAGATCAATAAAACCGGTGAGATACCCCTCAATCTCCTTACCACTTAACGCAACAACTGCCGGGTCATCGTTAAGCAGTTCACACATTTCATCGGTTTTCACCGCCCCATGCAGAAGGTGAAACGGCATCTCTTTTATGCAGTCGCTATCTGCAAGCTGCTCAAGGCGGAAACTATCGCCATTTTCACCAGTTATAAGGGGAGCCGTTACCGTCTGCTGTACAAGTTTTGCCATTTTTTCCGGGTCGGCAGAAACACCGTATCTGGAAGCAATTTCGGCGCACCGCTCCACGCACTGTTCATCACCTGCCGCCAAAAGAGAAAAGGGATTTTTCTCCAGAATATCATGCACAACACTACCAAACCTCGCCCCTGCGGGAAGACCGGTAACGGCAATATCCGCCTCCCCGTCCCTCTCCTCTCCGCCCTTTTCTTCAAACGCATATTCACTTAATCCGGCAAGGGAGGAAAAGGAGGAGAGCCGCCATAATGAAGCAAAATCCTGCCGCCGCAGTTCCCTATTTGTTAGCGTGGTTTCCGTTGATGAGAAATCAAGCACAGTCGGCGTTGGCGGCTCATCCAGAACCTGCATAAAAACGCCGCCATCCTCATTGACCAGGGCAGAAACCCGCTCCTGCTGACAGAGATAATCGCAGCTCTCTTCGGTTTGATTGGGAAAAAGCAAATAGCCAAGAGGAGAGGCAAAACTATCAATAGCACTCCCCCTCTTCTTCACATCCGCCCACGCAAGGTAACAACGCATTTTTGCACGGGTTACAGCAACATAAAGCAGCCGTAAATCTTCTGCTTGGGCTTCCTCCCTTGCTTTTTCCAGGTATTCATCAAAATTTTCCGAACCAAGGTCTACAAAAGAATCACCATTTTCCTCTCGGCATAAAATCTGATTTTTTTCGCTCGTTAACCAGTCCGTTCTTCCCCATAAATCCACACAAAACACCACGCCATATTCCAACCCCTTGGCGCTGTGCATGGTTACAATTTTCACGGCATCCCTATCGCTTTCCAGCAGCAGTTCACTCTCTTCTGTTTCGGCTGCGCCGTTATGTTGCCGCAACAGCCATTGATACAACTCCAGTGGCGGCAGCTTGCGAGCCAAAGCCTCCTCTTCAATCAGTCTTAGAAGCTGACGAAGATTGGCAATACGCCGCTCGCCGCGCATATCTTCTGCAAGTCGGGCAACAACATTCTCTTTTTGCAGCAAAGCTGCCATCATTGAAAAGAACCCGCTCTCATACCACTGGCGGGCATATTGCGTAAAA
>PDWI01008537.1_pt1 | contig 12041 bp, 13 predicted proteins | sample 1430891 | NCBI WGS metagenome assembly PDWI01 (sample SAMN01162508, study PRJNA174530) | Oral metagenome, whole genome shotgun sequencing project. | biome: Marine environment; feature: Marine mammal; material: Swab sample of the gingival sulcus; isolation source: swab sample of gingival sulcus...
TAAATAAAAGACCTCGGGAAAAACTTCATTTCTATACTCCCTTTGAAAGATTTCAGCTAAATTTACAATAACCGTTGCACTTGATAATGGAATCTACCTGTTCTAAAGAGCTGATTGCTTCAAGTTTTCTGTAGAAAGAATTACACTAGTCGCTCCAAGCGTAATAATTGTCCCATCTTCAATCTCTCTCCACTCTTTTGGAGCAAGAATATCTCCCAAGACAAAAGTTCCCACGCGACTATCATCATCAGCAATATAAAACTTTACGTTTCCCGACTTCATCTGCTTAACTCTGATAATAGCGTGATGCCTATCCATACTTGGATCCCCAGTAATAATCGGAATATCCGTAACACTATCTTTATTACGTCTTCCAAGACGATTTTCACCAATAATTAAAGGATATTCTTGTCTTTCTCCAAAGACATTCTCCAATACAACTATATGACCACATTGTGTTACTTGCTTTTTCCTCTGTGGAGGAGTCAGACGAAGACGCAATTGATGTGTACAATTGTTACATACTACAGACACTGTCTGCAAACGCTCCTGCTTCCATTGTCTCACCTTTTCCAATGGAATAGCAATTTCATAATCACATTTTGGACAAAAAATCCTTTTCATATTTCTCTCTATTTGCTTTTACTGACTTCTTCTGAACTATTTACACTCAACAAGCTCTTCATTTTCAATGGATCGGCAAGTAGGCTATCAGCCTCTTTTACAAACTTATCACTAAGTATCTGCTTCTCTATCGAACCTCTCTTGTAATAATATCTTACTAAAATCTTTGACTCTAATAAGTCTTTAATCTCATCTTTATTACTTTGAAGATCGTGATCCAAATTAGGAGTAAGAGCAACTTCTAAGCTATCAAACAGGCTTTTCTTCTTATCGTAGTAACCTTCCAACTTAGCAACCTTCTTAAGATTATCCAAGACTTTACTACTTTGTCTATCATAGTTGAACTTCTTCTCCTTGAGCATTTCCCCAAACTTCTTATAATCGTCATCACTCAACTTAAATGCCTTTGGAGACTCTACTGATGGGTGTTCGTAATAATACTTTGTAACCCAATCAAACACCTTTGGTTCGAAAGTCAAATAATAAAGCATTGTAGGCAGAGAATCTCTCTTAATCACAATATCAGGAGTAATACCTCCATTATCCTTCACAGGACGACCAACCTTGGTATAGAAAGTCTTGGCTAAACTATCAGGGATAACGTGTTCCCCTCTTCCATTCTTACGTGTTCGGTAATCTATCTTCTGAATACAACGACCACTTGGTATGTAATATTTTGCTGTTGTTAGCTTCAAGACCCCTTCGTGAGGCAAACGCAAAGTTGTCTGAACAAGCCCTTTACCAAAACTTTTTTGCCCTATCACCACTGCTCTATCTAAGTCTTGAAGTGAACCACTCACAATCTCAGAAGCTGATGCTGATGAACTATTAATCAACACAACAAGTGGAAGGTCGGGAGCAAATGGCTCTTTCTTAGTACGCTGAGCTGTATTCTTCTTCAGCTCTGGACGAGCTTTCGTAGAAACAATAAGTTCTCCCTTAGGAACAAATAGATTAACAATTTTCACCGCCTGATCCAGAAGTCCGCCACCATTGTTTCGCAAATCAAGGACTAAGCCTTTAATCTGATCTTTTTTCATCAAAGTTTTCAAGGCATCTTTAACCTCCTGAGCAGAACTACTCGTAAAACTTGATAAAGAGATATAACCAAATCCTCTTGGGGTTAGTCCAAAATAAGGAACAGCATTAAGATGAATTTTCTTTCGCTTAAACTTAATCTTAATAGGCTTCTTATGACCAGTCCGTTTAAGTAAGAGTTTTAATTCACTATTAGGCTTTCCCTTAAGCACCTTAGTAACATCTGCACTTGTTGACTTCCTAAAATCTTGACCATCAACCTCAAGAATTTGGTCACCAGCACGGACACCAGCAAGAGCAGCTGGCATACCTTCCATTGGTTCACTAATCAGAACAGAACTATCTGGACGTTGCATAATAATAGCTCCAATACCTCCATATTCTCCAGTAGTCATTAATTTTAACTGGTCATTATCTTCCTTTGAGTAAAACTCGGTATAAGGGTCAAGGCTTTGGAGCATTGCATTAAGCCCATACTCGCTAACCTCCTTGATATTGATAGAATCAACAAAGTATCTATTTAATAAAGACATTGAAGCCCCCATCAAATCAAGAGCCTTTGCAAAGTCTTTTTGATTCTTTTCAGGGCTTGGCTTCTGTGCAAATATCTCAGCATTAACACTCAGACCAATAATAAGGATTAGAATATATTTAAGTTTATTCATTTTATAATTATTAATTATTACCACAGCATTCCTTTATCTAAAAGACCTTTTTCGCTCCTTTAGGAAACCGCCCTCGAAGCTTATCCCAACGTAGCTCTAAAACACCGAAGAAAGCTTCCCCAAAAATAGAACTATTCATCTTGGATTGCCCCAAGATTCTATCAACAAATGTAATGGGAACTTCTTTGAGTTTATAGCCCAAGCTGTGAGCTGTATATTTCATTTCTATCTGAAAGGCATAGCCCTTAAAACGAATAGCATCAAGGTCTATTGCTTCCAAAACTTCACGGCGATAAGCAACAAAACCCGCTGTTGTATCCTTAACACCAATTGCCGTTATAAGTCTAACATAAAGAGAAGCTCCATAACTCATCAAAATACGACCTAATGGCCAATTCTTTACTCGCCCCCCCTTGGTATAACGAGAACCAATAGCAACATCTGCAGAGGCATTACTGATCTCAGCATATAACCCTAAGAGCTTCTCTACAGGGTGACTAAAATCACAATCCATTTCAAAGATATATTTGTAATCTCGTCCTAAAGCCCATTCAAAGCCAGCAATATAAGCCGTTCCTAAACCTAACTTCCCCTGTCTTTGAAGGAGAAAGACCCGATTAGGATAACGCTTTTGTTGCTCTACAACAATGCTTGCCGTTCCGTCAGGAGAAGCATCATCTATTATAAGAATATCAAACTTCTTGGACAAAGCAAGAATACTATCTATCATTTTGGCTACATTCTCTCTTTCATTATAGGTTGGAATGAGAATGATGCTATCGCTATACATTATATATTATCTCTAAAATTACAGACTTATTTTGGAATGTTTACTTTCTTTACTTGACCTATAGTCAAACTTTAGTCCTTACTACTACGTATTGATTTTTCGTAAGTCTCAAATAATCTTTGTGCTCCAACAAAAGAAGATAGACTATCTGATAAAATTGCTTGCTCAATATCTGGTAGTAATTTTTTCACATCTTGATTTTCATAAAACGACCGACGCAACGCCTCATTGACACTTTCATACATCCACCATTTAGCTTGACGATGTCTTTTTTCATAAAAAAAGCCCGAATCCATCGCAAAGTGTCGGTATTGATCCACCATATCCCAAATTTCCTTAATCCCCAAACCATAAAAGCCTGAATACGTCATTACACGAGGCTTCCAGCCTGATTGCGTTGGTGGGAATAGATGTAAGGCATTCCTAAAGTGAGAAGCTGCAAGATTTGCCTTAGGGATATTATCTCCATCAGCTTTGTTGATAATAATACCATCAGCCATCTCCATAATACCACGTTTAATACCTTGCAACTCATCTCCAGTACCTGAGAGTTGAATAAGTAAAAAGAAATCAACCATTGAATGAACAGCTGTTTCGCTCTGCCCTACACCGACAGTCTCGACAATAATAGTATCATAACCGGCGGCTTCACAAAGAATAATTGTTTCTCTTGTCTTGCGTGCAACACCTCCAAGAGAACCTGCGGTCGGACTTGGACGAATAAAAGCATTCGGTTCGTGAGATAGCTTTTCCATACGAGTCTTATCCCCTAAGATACTACCTCCCGAACGCTCACTACTTGGATCAATAGCAAGGACGGCAAGTTTCCGTCCTTGCTTACATAGATACATACCAAAAGTATCAATTGAAGTACTTTTCCCTGCACCAGGGACTCCCGTCAAACCAATACGCATTGAGTTGCCTGAATAAGGCAAACAACGCTCTATGATCTGCTGAGCAATCAATTGATGTTCGTATTTATTGCTTTCAACCAAGGTAACAGCCTGACTTAGGATACTAATGTCCGAAGCTAAAATCCCTGCAACATACTCATCAACCGTATATTTAGGTCGAGAAATACGCTTGAAATGTGGGTTCATCATTGGCTTTTCAGACACACCATCATTGACCTTAAGCCCTTTATAGTTAGGATCATTTTCAAGATGGTGTAATCTTTCTTCCTTGGATTCCATAAGTTTAATGCTTAAATACGTTCAAGAACCAAATCAATCAGCCCTTCAATACTACCTTTATAATCAGTATTCATCTTTTCTGCCTTACGTCCTGCAATGATACAGCACACAGTCAATGATCTATGTCCCATAAGGTTTGCAAGACCTGTTAGAGAAGAACTCTCCATCTCATAATTAGTTATTTGACAACCATTATGATTAAAGCTCTGAATCTTCTTGTTCAAGATAGGATCTTTCAATGCCAAACGAAGTTGGCGTCCCTGTGGTCCATAGAAACCATTAGCAGCAATAGTCATTCCACGAACAATATCATTTGATTCACCTAAAATTTGCTCCACAAGAGACTTGTCAGCAGAAACAACATAAGGCTGTAGCTTATCTATTTTCCAATCCAACTGCTTCAAGAGTTCATCTTCAAGCTCCAATTCACGCATTTGCTCCGTTCCTTCATAGAAATAGATTACGCCATCAAAACCGATACTATATTCAGCCGCTACGTAAGATCCAATAGGACTAATATCTTGCAAACCTCCAGATGTCCCAACACGAACTAAAGTAAGTTGACGGAATTCATCTTTGACTTCTCGTGTCTCAAAATCAATATTTGCCAACGCATCTAATTCATTGATTACAATATCAATATTATCAGTACCAATACCGTGGCTAATCACAGTAATGCGTTTCCCTTTGTACATACCTGTGATAGTATGAAACTCACGACTCGTAATATTGCACTCAATACTATCAAATCGACTTGCAACCAAGTCTACACGAGCAGGATCGCCTACAAGGAAAACCTTATCAGCCAACTGCTCTGGTTTAACGTGAAGATGAAAGACAGATCCATCTCCATTAATAATTAGTTCTGATGCTGGAATAATTCTTTTTGTACTCATTGTCATTTCTGTATTATTTCATTTATAATATGTGATTACTTACTTCGATAAGTAATTTCTTTATTCTTACTATCGGTAAGTCTATTTTTAAGTTCTATTTTTAAACTTCTTATTTCTTGTTCTAATCTGAGCAAATCTTTATCTAAAGACTTCTCGCCGTCCTTATAACGTAAGCGAAGCTCCTTTTGGTATGCTTCTTCTGTTTGAAGTTCTTCTTTCAGCACTATAACATCTCTATAGAGAGACATTGCTTCTGCTGAACGAAACTCCTTCCAAGAGCGAATAACAACGCCATTACTTAATGGCAAGTAAATTTCATTCGCTTTTTCTTTGCATTTGGACGGAACAACAAACAACGAATCTACTTGATGCATAAATTGACCTTTTAGATTAGCAACAGTATCAACACTCCCCCCCTTATCATTCTGAAAGACTCGCTTATCAGAAATAACATTAGGGAGTCCTTCAAAGCGATATAAAACAAGGCTATCTTTTGGACAATACCTATCACTCAAGAGGTAGGATACATTCTGATCTTCATCATACGCTAACAGATAGTCGTTAGATAGAGAATTAAATGGCATACCTAAATTTTTTGCTTTATAATAGCTTTTGCTCTCATTATTATAGCGAGCATAATACAAGTCATAACCACCAAGACCAAGCTCTGCTTGACGAGCAAAAAGCAAGGTATAGCCTGTATTAAGCAAGAACGGACTATTTTCTTCCTCTGGAGTATTGATCGTTTCTGACAGCTTATACTCTATAACTACCCCATTAAGCAGAGTATCTATTTGAAACAAGTCTTTGCTTTCGTCTGAAGCATTAGATAATAATGAAGTATTATTATAGTCATTGTTATAACTAACTGCTATTCCAGTGCTATCAACCTTAAACTTCAGCATTTTAGCAAGTCGTGGACTCCTATCTGCAAAAACTGCCGTAATATCTAACTTATCAAACCGCACACTATCAATAAGCTGAATACGCTCAGCATAAGTAAGAAAGTGCTTTGCTCGTTTAATCTTAGCCTCTAAAGACAATGCCCCCTCATTAAGACGAACACGCCTACGACGAAGTTGTTTTTTATACTTCTCAAGAGACTCTCCAGCCTCTGTAAAATGATAATTTTGATAGGCAGATTGAGCATTATTCAAGATATGAGCATATTTTCTGCGAACTCTATCAGACCTCTTTTGAGCCTCTAAAGTTGGGCAAAATGAAAAGAGCGTTATCATCACAACACTTAAATAAAAGAAAATATACTTCTTACGATGCTTCATCTCTATAAACAATACTCTCTATAATATCCAACAAAAGGAGCTTAAAAGCTCCACTTCCTAACAGACAAATTTACCAAATAAAACTTAATATCCACCATATTTTGGACGAAATCCAAGGAAAGAATTAATATCACGCTAACCTAAGCGTATTTGAAGCTGTTCTAACTTCTCAATAGCCTCTTCAATTAGAGCGATGGATTTTGCTTGCTTAGACAAGGAGGGCTCTAAACAAATGCCCTCCTGATCGGTATCATTAGCAAAGCCCTTTTGGAAGTATTTTTCAACTTCCTCAAGGCTATAACGCTTCTCTTTAAGCAAATTTTGAATCTTAGCAAAAAGAAATATTACCTCTCTGCTATAAAGACGGTACCCACCATCCTTACTCCTTTTGATTTTACGATCCAATGTCTTAACAGAACGCTCCCAATGCTGAATCGTTGATTTTGGAACTTCCAAAAGCTTAGCAACTTCTCCTCTCCTAAAGAAGTGTTTAGTTTCCTTATCTAATTTTGATTGAAGTGTCATTCTACTTAAGGGATATAGGTTTCCATCAGGTTACAATCTCCTTTTGGCGAAAGCTTTACAGACGTTGCTTCTGCAGGAATCAAGACAGTCTGTCCTTGGTGCAGAGTAACTGTATAGCCATTATTATCACACAAATCTAAGGCTCCACTCATCACGATATAAACGACAAAACTATCTTTATCTGACAAGTTTCGCTCCATATCCTTCGATAAATCTAAAAGGTTTGTTTCAAAATATGGACATTCAGCAAGTTTCACCGATTCATCTGTGCGAGCGACATAATCTGTACGATAATTTTCATAGACCGTATAGTCAATAGCATCTTTTGCCAATTCTGTATGAAGCTCTCTTTCATTACCATTTTTATCTCGACGAGCATAATCATAGATACGATAAGTAATATTACTTGTCTGCTGAATCTCTGCAATAAAGCACCCAGCACCAATAGCATGCACACGTCCTGCTGGCAAGAAGAAGACATCTCCTGCCTTAACTTTATACTCCTTCAAAACCTCCATTATAGAGTTATCCGCAATACGCTTAACATAATCATCTGCAGAAGACTGCTTAGAGAATCCGCTATATAGCTTGGCTGTATCCGAAGCTTTAATAACGTACCACATCTCTGTTTTACCAAAAGAGTTATGTCTTTCTTTAGCAAGTTCATCATCAGGGTGAACTTGAATAGATAGATTATCTTGTGCATCAATAAATTTAATCAATAGTGGGAACGTTTCTCCAAAGCGTTCATAAACAGCCTTACCAAGCAATCGCTCTTTGTAAGTTTTAATCAGTTCATCAAGATTTTGCCCTGATAATGCACCATTTGCTACAACTGAATAATTATCTTCAACGTGAGATAACTCCCAGCTCTCCCCAATCTTCTCATCACTCGTCTCTAAACCTTTGAAAGGTCTAATATCTTGTCCCCCCCAAATAATCTCTTTAAGTATTGCCTCAAACGTTAGAGGGTATAAACTTTCTAAATTCATTGTCTATATTATTATTAATTTCTACAGTTTGCAAGACAAAGATAAACAAATACTATTTATCTGAGTAATTCTATCAAAATAGACTTAAGCTTAAAGCTACTGAAGAAACTCAAAAAAGTTTTCCGGAAAAGTCAAAAAAGTTTCTGGGAAAACTCCGATGAGTTTTCCCAATCATTTTTTTAACACTTCAAAACAAGATATATAGCACTGAAAACCAGCAAAATACAAAACAATCAAAAAAACTCTATTTTTCGCCCCTAATCGGCATAAGATTTCAAGAGATTAAACACCTTAATTATGACAAGAAAAGACTCATTTTTTTAATCAATTCATACAATACAATAAAAATACTTACCTTTGTAAGCAGAAACAAAAAAAATAATGAAGTAGTTTCTATTACAATCCAAAGGACTCTAAAGACATTTAGAAAACTTTGGGTTATTATTTTTATTATAGTACAAACTAAATTAATAAAACAAACAATGGCATATAACTATATGACCCAAGCAGGCTATGACAAGCTTTTAGCCGAAATTAATGAAATGGAGACGGTACAACGCCCAGCCCTTTCTCAACAAATAGCTGAAGCAAGAGATAAAGGCGACCTCTCTGAAAACGCAGAATACGATGCTGCTAAAGAAGCTCAGGGAATGCTTGAGGCTAAGATTGCACAACTTAAAGGCACTCTTAGCAACGTTAGAATCATTGATGAGAGTAAGATTCAAACTGACGCTGTACAAATGCTTACTAAGGTGCGTTTGACAAAGATTGAAGAGAATGGTAGCGAGTCTGAGATCATCTACACGCTTGTCTCTAAATCTGAAGCTGATCGCAAAAAAGGGAAAATATCAGTTGAAACTCCTATTGCAAAAGGCTTACTTGGCAAAAAAGTTGGCGAAATCGCAGAAATTACCGTACCAGTTGGGACGCTTCGTTTTAGAGTAGAAGAAATTAGCGTAGCAGACAACCTATAAGCAAGAAAAAGATGGCAACTATCTTTAGTAAGATTGTCAACGGAGAAATCCCTTCGTTTAAGATTGCAGAAACGGAAGACTTCTATGCATTCTTGGATATCAATCCTGTTCAAAAAGGACATACGCTTGTCATACCCAAGAGAGAAGAAGATTATTTCTTTGACCTCAGGGACGAAGAACTTGCAGGCATTATGCAATTCTCCAAAAAGGTAGCAAAAGCAATTCAAGAAGCTTTTCCTTGCCCTAAGGTTGGGATGTCCGTGGTAGGCTTAGAAGTTAATCACGCACACATACATCTAATACCACTTCACAGCTTGGGAGATATGGACTTTTCTAAGAAATTAGATTTATCAATGGAAGAGCTTAAGGAAATCGCCGAAGCAATCCAATCAAAATTCTCTAATAATTAGGCTTAGATTAGGGATTTCTCAGTAAGAAGTCATATCTTTGCATTTTAATATTCAGACTCAACAAATAAGATGAAAACAGTTACACTACACGGACGTACATTCGAACTATACAAATCAGCTGAAGAGATTCAAGAGGCGATAGAGGTTGTTGCTCAAAAGCTTAAAGCAGACTTAAAGGGTAAAGAAGATCCTCTATTTGTATGTATTATGAATGGAGCTTTTATGTTTGCTTCAGAGTTGTGCCACGCTCTTGATGAAGCTTATGAAGTTCGCTTTGCGAGATATTCAAGCTATCAAGGAACGCAAAGTACTAATGAGCTAAAAGAGATTATGCCTGTTGGCGTTCCTATTCAGGGGCGTACTGTAGTTATTGTAGAAGACCTTGTAGATACTGGTTACACGCTCAAGTGCTTAAAGGAGAAGTACGAGCAAGATGGTGCTAAAGAAGTTATTATCGTTTCGATGCTTAGCAAACCAGAAGCTCTTAAGTGTGATATCAAAGCAGACTACGTAGCTATGGAAATCGAAACAAAATTTATTGTAGGACACGGACTTGATTTTGACGATCACGGTCGTATGCTTAGAGATATTTATCAAATAGTAGAATAATATATATGTTGAACTTAATTATTTTTGGAGCACCAGGTTCTGGTAAAGGGACTCAAAGTGCTTTTCTTGTAGAGAAATATGGCTTTGACCACATCTCTACTGGCGACTTGCTTCGTGCAGCTATCAAGAATGAAACAGAGCTTGGTAAGCAAGCTAAGTCTTATATGGATGCTGGACAGCTCGTTCCTGATGAACTAATCATTGGTCTTATTGAGCAATTACTTAAAGAGAATACGCCTAAGAAAGGTCTTATCCTTGACGGCTTCCCTCGTACGGTAGCTCAAGCTGAAGCTTTGGACAAATTATTTGCAGGGCTAAACACAGGCGTTCACGCTGTTCTTGACTTGCAAGTAGCAGAGGAAGAGCTTATCGACAGATTAATTAAGCGTGGTGCTGAGAGTGGTCGTAGCGACGACAACCTTGAGACAATCAAAAAACGTCTTGGTGTCTATCACGCACAAACAGCTCCTTTGGCTGAATACTATGCTAAGAAAAACTTGCATTTTGCTATTCAAGGTTCAGGAGCATTGGCAGAGATTACAGATCGTATCTCGGCTGTTATTGACGGACTTAAATAAATTATGGCAGAATCAAATTTTGTCGATTATGTGAAGATCTACTGTCGCTCTGGAAAGGGTGGCAGAGGATCTTCTCATTTTAGAAGAGAGAAATACATTCCGAAAGGAGGACCTGACGGAGGTGATGGCGGACGTGGTGGACACGTTTACGTCAAAGCAAATCGTAACTATTGGACATTGCTCCATTTACGTTATGACAGACATATTATAGCTACTTCTGGTCTTGGTGGCAGTGGCAGTCGCTCTACAGGAGCAGATGGAGAAGATGTTACCATTGAAGTACCTATAGGAACGGTTATTTATGATGCCGAAACGGGTGAGTTCATTATGGACTTAACCGAAGACGGGCAAACAGAAATGCTCCTCAAAGGAGGTAAAGGAGGTAAAGGGAACAACCACTTTAAGACAGCAACCAATCAAGCACCACGCTATGCTCAACCGGGAGAACCTGCACAGGAACGTACGGTCATTATGCAACTTAAGATGCTTGCTGATGTTGGTTTGGTTGGTTTGCCAAATGCAGGAAAGTCAACACTTCTTTCTGTCCTTACGGCAGCCAAACCAAAGATTGCGAATTATCCTTTTACCACTTTAGAACCAAACCTTGGAATGGTATCTTATCGCGATAACAAATCTTTTGTTATGGCGGATATTCCAGGGATTATTGAGGGAGCTTCAGAGGGTAAAGGCTTAGGATTACGTTTCTTGAGACACATTGAGCGAAATGCTCTCTTGCTATTTATGATTCCTGCTGACACGGAACATATCGCAGAAGAATATGAACTGCTCAAGAATGAACTTTGCAAATACAATAGTGAGCTGGCAGACAAGCGTAAAGTCTTAGCCATTACAAAGTCAGACTTGATAGACGAAGAGCTACAAGAGCTTCTCAAAGCAGAGTTGCCAGAAGGCTTACCAACCATCTTTATTTCTTCGGTTGCCCAAATGGGACTTATTGAGCTTAAAGACTTACTTTGGAAAGAGCTTAATAGAGAAACCAAGCACCAAGCCGAGCACATCGTGCATAAAGCAATGGATATCCAACAGCTTGAATGGGACGATGACGATGAACTAATGGCTTATCAAACGGAAGATGGGGCTGAAGAAGATGAGTTTGACGACTATTTAGAGATTGATTGGGACGACGACAACGAAAGTTTCTAAACTCTAAAAAAGAGCTTTATAAAAATAGAATGGCTGTACCTAAATTTGGTACAGCCATTTTCATTAGCCCCCTCCCCTGCCTTTTGGCAGATACTCCCTTTAAAGAGAGCTTTGCACGAGATATTTAATAGGTTCTATTCGGTCGTTGAGCGAGTCGAAACGCAGCGCTTGGGCTAAATATAGCTATTATTTCTGCATTTCGACGCTTCATTTAGTTTTGTATTGGTAAATGGATTTAAGAAAAAAGTCTTAAATTAGAAAAGGAAGTTACAGAGAACTAACGGCGCTTCTAGTCTTTGA
>PDWI01008538.1_pt1 | contig 12041 bp, 9 predicted proteins | sample 1430891 | NCBI WGS metagenome assembly PDWI01 (sample SAMN01162508, study PRJNA174530) | Oral metagenome, whole genome shotgun sequencing project. | biome: Marine environment; feature: Marine mammal; material: Swab sample of the gingival sulcus; isolation source: swab sample of gingival sulcus...
TTATGACGTTTTCGCCTCCCTTCGCCGGTATTACCCGGATCAGGTTCCAAGGGTTGGAATTCTATGATTCCTCTCAGCATAAGCACCCCTGGCGTCTGTGGCTCTTATAAAAGATTCTTTTTGATGTTGTCAACAAAAAATTGAGCGAAACACCCACCGGACGTAATCTCCCTACAAATGATGAGGTAGCGTAACTATGAGGAGTTACTTGTTGACAAGGTATCTTCTGTTTTGTAGCGTGGGGTGGCGTTTTCTTCTCGATTTGACATGAAAAATTTTATAGCGTTTAGGTTTATGCAGTATGTTGATAAATAAAGAAGCTGGTGGTTCCACATCTTCCAGGCATTCATTGAACAGGTTTTGGTACCGGACGAAAACCTGGTTAAGTGATCCGACAATAGCTTTCGGTATACTTCTGTCGGTTTTCTTTGCCTATCTCATTCTCTCTCCCGTATTGTTGATGCTCTATGACTCTGTGGTCATTGATTTTGCTGATAAGGCAAGGGCAGGAGGAGAGGTAGGGACGTTCACCTTCTACTATCTCAACAGGGCCTTATTTTCTCGGATATCGGAGTATATATTCTGGACCCCCTTGCTGAATACCGTTATCGTTGCCCTGTGTGTCATAGGCATTACCCTGGTATTGGGGAGCGTTCTTGGCTGGCTGGTTAGCCGTACTGATTTATACGGAAAACGCTGGTTCTCTACGGTATTGATGGTGCCGTATATGGTGCCTTCCTGGACCTTTGCCCTTGCCTGGTTTGCTATTTTCAGGAATCGAACCACGGGTGGTCTCAATGGCTGGTTGGAAACACTGGGGTTTCAGCCGCCGGACTGGCTGTCCTATGGCCTCGTGCCAATCACCATTATTCTTGCCCTGCACTATGTACCTTTTGTCATCCTTCTTGTTGGCAATGCGCTGCGTCAATTTGACTCGCAGCTTGAGGATTCTGCCCGTACTCTGGGGGCAAATTCCAGGGTTGTTGCATTAAAGATCATTTTCCCCCTGTTACGACCGTCTATTATTTCGGCCTCTACCCTGGTGTTTGCCCGGTGCCTTGGTGATGTCGGTGTCACCTATATTCTTGGCGTCCCGGTAAAGGTTGATCTGATATCCACCTCCCTGCTACGGACAATCTCAACGGGGCAGACAGGAATGTCAGCGGTTCTGGCCGGTGCCATTATCTTTCTCGGTGCCGCATCGGTACTCATCGACATGAAGCTACTCAAGACGGCACAACGCTATGTAACCATTGGTGCCAAAGGGTCAATGCATCGGGTGGCTTGTTTGGGAAAATGGCAATGGCCTGCGGTAATATTTACGGCCCTTATGGTGGTGATAAGTGCCGTCATTCCTCTGGTAACACTTTTTCTTACCACGGTTATGCAGATTCCTGGGATTGTCAGTCTTGATAATTTCACCCTTGATTTCTGGATTGGCCATGACCTGGATACCACGGCCTTGCGTCAGGGAATTTTGCTTACCCGTGATTTTTGGGTCGCCGCATGGAATACTGTTTGGATGGTTGGTTCTGCATCAATTACCGCCGGTTTCTTTGGGCTCTTTGTTGGCTATATGATCGTGCGGTCACCAATCAAGATTGTTGGCGCATTTTTAAAGCAGGTCACCTTTTTGCCCTATCTGGTACCGGGGATTGCTTTTGCTGCGGCATATCTTTCGATGTTTGCCGAGCCTCGTGGACCGATTCCCTCTCTTTATGGGACGACCTGGATTTTGATTATTGCTCTTTTTGCCAGCCAGATGCCTTTTGCCTCCCGTGCTGGAATTGCAGCCATGATGCAGATGGGCCAGGAGCCGGAAGAAGCGGCAAAAATTGTTGGTGCCAGTTGGTGGCGAAGGATGTTGTCTATTGTTTTACCAATACATAAAGGATCGCTCGTTTCTGGAATCCTTCTGCCATTTATCTCAGGAATAAAAGGGCTTAGCCTTGTTATACTGCTTGCTGTCCCTGGAACAGATCTCTTGACAACCTATGCTGTTCGTCTCGTGGATTATGGTTATATCCAGGCTGCCAATGCGGTTTCAGTGATGATATGTGTCATTGCATTTGTTGGTACTTGGGTTGTGCAGAAACTGGGGAAGAGCAATCTTTCTGATGGAATTGGAGGATAAGAAGAGTGGCAAGTATAACCATTAAAAATGCTGGTAAGAACTATGGCGGCGGCTCGCCTGATGCCGTGACAGATTTCAATCTTGAAATTCCCGAAGGCGAATTTCTCTGTCTTTTAGGCCCATCTGGCTGCGGCAAATCCACCACGTTACGGATGATTGCCGGGCTTGAAAACCTAACTTCAGGCGAGATGCTTATCGATGGTTCTCCGGTGGATTCCGTGGAAAAGGGGATTTTTGTACGGCCTGAACATCGAGGCTTAGGTCTGGTCTTTCAGAATTATGCGCTATGGCCGCACATGACTATCGAGCAAAATGTAGAGTTCGGGCTCAAAGTCAAAAAAATAGATGCCGAAGAACGGGCGCAGCGCATCAGTGATGTTTTACAAAAACTTGGTCTGGAAGATTTTCGTAGTCGTTATCCTTCAGAGCTTTCCGGTGGCCAGCAGCAGCGTGTTGCCCTTGCCCGGATGATGGTCTCCCGGCCAGAGATAATTTTGCTTGATGAACCCTTATCCAATCTTGATGCAAAACTTCGGCTCAGTATGCGTGCCGAATTAAAACGGATTCATCAGGAGCTTGGTTCAACCTTTATCTTTGTTACCCATGACCAATGGGAAGCCATGACGATGGCGACAACAATTGCGGTGATGAACGAGGGCCGCTTGCAGCAATTTGCCAAGCCGGAGGATATTTATGAGCGTCCGGCAAATAGATTTGTTGCTGAGTTTGTCGGTACCTTGCCAATCAATATAGTCAATATCTCTGAAAAAAAAGAAAACAGCGCCCTTGAGATATGGATCTCTGATTATCTTGCATCTCTTGCAATCGACGCTGCCGCTGTTGCCTCGGTTGGTCTGCGACCGGAAACCCTGATTCTTCAGCCAATGGGTGCAGAAAAAAAAGAAGAGGCACTCCCTTATTGCAACGCAAAAATTATTGATATTGTTCCGACCGGCGGCAGCTGGATTGTGGAACTTGAGGTCGGCGGTGAAAGAATTCTTTGTCTGAGCAGCAATGTTGAGCGTTTTGCTACAGGTGATACGATTTCTTTTACTGTTGCACATAAGCATCTTCATCTCTTCGATGCGGCTTCTTGCCGGATCGATATCAGTTGAAGTTTACCATGAAAAACATGAGGAGGACGATGATGAGTATAGAAACTCAAGCAAACAGAAAAAGCCTTTTTAAAGTAGGCTTATTGACTTTTGGCCTGGTTGCCGGGACTATCCTTGGTGGCCAGGTTCAGGCCAAAGAACTTGGTATTTCCGACAAGGATTATTCCCTTGATGCGTTAATTGCGGCGGCGAAGAAAGAAGGGCCCATTACCGTTGTTGATGCCACGGGAAAGATCAAAAAAATGGCGGCTAATTTCACTGCTAAGTATGGCATTAAGGCTACCGGTGTCAAATTGAGTGGTCAGAATCAGGAGCAGGTCTTACAACGTGAAGCTGCTGCTAAAAATGTAACCCATGATGTTTTTAATATGAGCAATTTGCCCAGCGTTACCTCCAAGATTCTTCCTGAGGGGATCGGTGTGAGCTGGATGCCTCCCGATTTGGTAAAGACGACACCAAAAGAGTATCAAAACCCGGCTATTACCAGCCTTAACCCCTGGGTCTGGGCCTATAATAAAGAGAAGTATGGCGATAAATGCCCTGTGCAAAATATGTGGGAGTTGACAGAACCCAAGTGGAAAGGAAAGGTAAGTATTCCTGATCCACTGCTGCGCAATGAGACCATGTTCTGGTTTAATCAGATTGCCACCCACTACGATCAAGAGATGCGTGATGCTTATCAGGCCCATTTTGGTAAGCCTCTGGGCAAAAATGTAAAGAGCGCCACCGAAGAATGGGTGAAACGATTTGCCGCAAACAAGCCAAATGTTACCCGGAGTGATAGTGATGTGGGCCCTGTTGTTGGCACAAAAGGTCTCGCTGATCCTCATTTTGGTTTTCTCAGCACAGCCATTTTTAGAGCAAAATACCATTATGAAATGGGAATTTGCGGCGGTATGAAGCCCTGGGCCGGTCAGCTTACCCCCCGTGTTGCGGTTATTGCTGCGGGAACGAAAAGCCCCAATGCTGCCAAGCTCTTTGTTCATTATATGATGAGTGGCGAAGGCATGGAGCCTCAGCTTATTGACGGCAAGATGGCAACCAATATTAATACCAAAATGCCTGAAAAAGAAGGTTCTGGTGTGGCCAACTATGTTGATCAGCTTCATGTAACAAATTCAGATACAACTGATCAGGACTACGCCAATCTGCTTGACTGGCAGGATCTGTGGACAATTCACTCTCGCTAAAGACGAGTAAGACTGTTCTCGATTCGTGGTGTGCCAGCACTTTGCCGGCATCTTTTTCGATCATGCTCAATTTTTCATGAGGTGGTCAGAAAAGATGCCGGAGCTGTATTAAATCCAAAGTAATTTGAAAAAGATATTGCCTGTGAAACAAAAGGCCTGCGAAGAATTCTTTTCTTGGTCGTTCCCGTTTTCTCTAACAATCTTTAATTCTTAAAAGAATGTCATACCTCATAGGTGGTTGATGCAACATCGCCACCACGGCCTGTCCAGTTGGTGTGGAAGAATGCACCACGGGGTTTGTCGATGCGTTCATAGGTATGCGCTCCGAAATAATCACGCTGTGCCTGTAATAAATGAGCAGGTAAACGCTCTGAAGTGTATCCGTCGAGAAAAGTAAGAGCAGATGTCATGCAGGGCATGGGGATTCCCGCCTCAATTGCTGCTGCGGCGACCTTGCGCCAGTCGGCCTGGCTATTTTCTAAAATATTTTTAAAATATTCGTCATTTCCTAAAAAAATTAAGTCAGGATTTTTCTCGTAGGCATCACGAATATTGCCGAGGAATCTGCTGCGAATAATACAACCTTCACGCCATAACAGTGCAATATTGCCGTAATTTATATCCCAGTCAAACTGTTCTGATGCCTTGCGGATGAGCATAAACCCTTGGGCATAAGAAATTATTTTCGATGCCAGCAGCGCCTTACGCACCGCCTCAATCCAAAGCTGTTTGTCTCCTGCAACGGGGGTTGTTTTCTTGGTAAAGAGCTTTGCTGCGGCAATGCGCTGTTCTTTATATGAAGACAGGCAACGGGCAAATACTGATTCCGTAATCAATGTTAACGGGATACCAAATTCTAGCGCATTGATGCCGGTCCACTTGCCGGTGCCTTTTTGTCCGGCACTATCCAGGATGCAATCAATGAAACGGCTGCCGTCCTGGTTTTTATAGCCCAGAATATCAGCTGTAATGTCAATAAGGTAACTGTCCAGTTCTGTTTTACGCCACTGGGTAAACGTTGCCTCAAGCTCATCATCAGAGAGTCCCAGCCCATCTTTTAAGAATTGATATGCCTCGCAGATGAGCTGCATGTCACCGTATTCAATACCATTATGCACCATTTTGACAAAATGGCCGGCACCGGCATTGCCAACCCAATCACAGCAAGCTTCGCCACGGTCTGTTTTGGCGGCAATAGCTTGGAAAATCGGCTTGACTGCTGGCCAGGCGGCTTTATTACCACCTGGCATAATGGAAGGCCCGAATCGTGCACCTTCCTCACCTCCGGAAACTCCGGTACCAATAAAAAGAATGCCTTTTTCGTTTAATGTCACGACACGGCGATTTGTATCAGCATAGTTTGAGTTCCCGCCATCGATAATAATATCTCCTTCGTCAAGATAGGGAAGCAGCTCGTCTATAAATCTATCAACCACTTCTCCTGCACGTACCATGAGCATAATACGGCGTGGTTTTTCTAAATTATCAATAAAATCTTTTAAGGAATATGCACCGATAATATTTGTATCTTTGGCTTCATTCTTTAAGAAAGTATCGATTTTTTCAGTAGTACGGTTATACGCAACCACTTTAAAACCGTGGTCGTTCATATTAAGAATGAGGTTTTGCCCCATAACAGCGAGTCCAACAACACCGATATCTGCTTTCATTTTTTCTTCTCCGGTTTTGTCTGAGATAAATTTCGAGATTAATATGTAATATCTTTGTTTTAAGATGTTTGTAAGGTCTTGAAAGAATTGTTGAAAAGTTTTCCCATTAAACCTCCACTAACATTTTTTTTAAAAAAGTTCAAAGTGTTATAAACGGTATATCAATGGGTATATACCATACTATCAGGCTTTATTTTTCCTTTTATTACAGGAAATAAGAGTTAGAAAGGAAATCATAAAGATGAACAATTGTCGTTTTGGCATAATAATGGCTTTATAGAACAATGTCTGCGTTAAGGCATAAATAGCAATTTCATCAAGGGGTTGCATGAATCCGGTTTAGGGACTTTTTTTGCAAAAATTGTTAAGAAAACAGAGCTGTGGACAAATACCGTTCTCCAGTGTCTGGTAGAATAAATACGATACGGAGTTCTTTTGCGCTGTTTTGTGCAATAGTCTTTGCGGCATAGCCCGCTGCACCGCTTGAGATACCACAGAAAAGTCCTTCAGTTCTGGCAAGTTCTTTGCTGGTTGTGATGGCGTCCTCGTTTGTTACCGTGATGATCTCGTCAATAAGATCACAGTCCAGAATATCCGGGATAAATCCAGCACCGATCCCTTGAATTGCGTGGGAACCCGGTTTGCCTCCTGACAGCACTGGAGAGTCAGCGGGTTCCACCGCAACAATTCGCACCTCAGGGTTGTGTTTTTTCAAGGTCCGGGCACAGCCGGTAATGGTTCCTCCGGTGCCGACACCGGCGACAAACACATCAATTTTTCCGTCGCAGTCTCGCCAGATTTCTTCAGCGGTGGTCTGGGCATGGATTTGGGGACCCACTGGGTTGGAAAACTGATTCGGCATGAAACTATCCGGGATTTCGTCAGCAAGTTGTTTCGCTTTGGCGAGTGAACCGCTCATGCCCTCTGAGGCCGGAGTAAGAACGAGCCTTGCCCCAAGATGGGCCAAAATTTTGCGGCGTTCTATGGACATGGATTCGGGCATGGTTAAGACGAGGGGGATTTTTTTGGCTGCGCAGATATAGGCGAGACCCAGGCCCGTATTGCCGCTCGTCGGCTCAATGACGGTGGTCTTGGGACCGAGCAATCCCTGTTGTTCGGCTGTTTTGATCATCGCGTCGGCGAGACGGCATTTTACACTTCCTAGAGGGTTGCGGGATTCCTGTTTTGCCAGCAAGGTTGCCGGAGTGTCGCCAGCAAAATTGTCCAGTTTGATGAGCGGTGTATTGCCAATGGTATCACATATCTTCTTTGCCATAATATCGGAGTTTCGTAAAAAGTTATTGGTTTTCTTTGGATGGATTCAGGAAAAACAACGTGTTACATTTAAAAAGTATTTATGACTTTCTAAGATTTAATTTTGCAGATGTATCATTTCTTTTTGATTATTTAAACTGGGAGTTGTTCCAGGAAAAGTATTGATAATTTTTGTCGGTTTCTTTTTCTTATAATTGTCTATCATTCTTTTTCTATAATTTTTTTCAAACCACTCGTAAGAGCGTTGAAACTTGTCGAATAATTAAATTTTTCCCTTAAAAAGGGACTAATTGCTCTTGAACCAGAGACTTTTTGATAATGAGGTACCAGTTTTTTTAATTCTTGAGAAGGATTTGCTAGTTGGTCAGGGTCACGAAACTTTGCCTTACTTTGTTGCTGAGCAAGTTTTTTCATCCCGAATGCTTTGCCTACTGCCCGTAAATCACCGAGATAAAATGATTCTAACTCATGACAGGCAATGCGAATCAGTACATCATTATGCCCTGCATCAATACATTTTTGTCGTAGACTTTCTTTGATTTTAACGCAATTACCACTGTCTTTATCACGTAGAACAATAAATTTTGCGGTTGGGTCTTTCCATGCTTTTAAACGAATTGGTAAGCGTTTTTCTAAATCCTGTTTCCCTTCAAAAACTACATATCGGCAGTTAATCTGTGGTGGTAAAATGTTAGGTAACAAGCCTTGTAACATTTCTTGAGCGGATGGCTCCTCTAAAAAAAAGATGAGTTCATTCATTGAGGGTCTGCTCCTTGAAAAAAACCTTCTTTCCACAGGTAGCCCATTTGGTCACCCTCTGCCATGAATAATTGTAATTGTTTATCATCTTTGGCTCGTTTAATCGTTGTTTTTCCCTGCTCTTTTATGAGCCAATACACTTCATTTATATTGGTTGCGTTAAGAAAATCTGGTGAATGGCTAGAAACAAATACCTGTCCACCACGTTCAGCATAGGCACGAAATTCCTCTGCAAGTTCCCATAATAATTTGGGATAGAGTTGATTTTCAGGCTCTTCAACACATAAAAGAGGGTGGGGATTGGGATCATAAAGTAAAACTAAATAAGCAAACATTTTGATTGTTCCATCGGAAACATAACGTGCTAAAAAGGGATCTTCAAAAGCACCATCCTGAAAACGTAGGAGAACACGTCCTTCTTCGGTAGTTTTTGCATTCACTGAAGATATGCCCGGTACTCTTGTTTTTATTTTGTCCAGAATTTCTTCAAATATTTTTGGGTGCCTATTGTATAAATACTCTGTCACCAAAGATAAATTCTCACCTTCTTTTGAGAGGTGTTCTGCATATCCTGCTTCTTGCTCAGGTCTCGCCTTATTGATATGGAAGTCAGAAATATGCCAATTTTCAATGAGTGTTCCCAATGTCATAACTGCGGGAAAACGAGAAAACTGAGCCAATCCTTTGATCGCCAATATATCAGGAGAGCGTAGCTCTTGTTCCTCTCGTTCCAATTTTTTTACATCAGTGATAGAATCAAGCTCATTGGTAACAGCAGTACCTTTACCCTCCGAAAAATCAAGGAAATGCCAGGGTTGTCCACCACTGCCCCGACGGTATTTTAAAATTTCACGGGCAACGAAAGGATTCCCGTTTTTTTCTCCAATGGAAAGAAAATAGGTGATGAGTGGTGAGTTGTTATGTTCTCTGAATTTAAGCTCAATATCTATGTTGTCATCGGCATCGGCACCACGACTACGCACCTCGTGAAACCCACGACTTCCACCAAGTCTGACTAAGGCCGTATGTATATTACTTGATAAGGCTTCTCGTAAAAATTCAAAGACACTAAAAAGAGTCGATTTCCCAGAGCCATTAGCACCAACAAGCACACAAAAGTTTGGGATATCAAGCATCTCTGCTTGTTGAAAGCTCTTAAAATTCTTTAAACGGAGAGATTCAATGTGCATATCCTCTTCCTTTTTTGAATGAGGGTTGATTTAACGGAATTTTACGAGTCCTTATCATATTTTTACTTATGATTCACTGTAGATGGATTCACTGTAAATGAGTTCTGGGCGTTTTAACAGCACCTTGGTGTCTGGGGCAACACTTTCGGTGAGCCAGATATTACCACCGATAATGGATCGTGCCCCAATAACAGTATCGCCGCCGAGTATTGTCGTATTCGCATAAATAATCACATCATCTTCAATGGTCGGGTGGCGTTTTTTATGGCGAAGTTTTTTGCCTGCTCCCCGTGGCAGCGAGAGGGCACCAAGGGTAACACCCTGATAAAGACGAACATTTTTTCCAATACAGGTGGTTTCTCCAATAACAATACCGGTGCCGTGGTCGATGCAGAGCCCCGGACCCAAGGTCGCTCCAGGGTGAATATCAATGCCGGTAAGGCTATGGGCATGCTCGGTCATAATGCGCGGGATGATCGGCACTTTGAGCAGATAAAGTTCATGGGCAAGGCGAAAAATTGAGGTGGCCAACAGGCCTGGATAGCTGAAGATAATTTCATCAGGATTATCGGTGGCAGGGTCGCCATCCAGGGTGGCTCGGACATCGGTTGCCAGAAGTGACGCAATTTCTGGAATTTTTTCAATAAAAGCAAGAGCAATGGCTGCACTTTTTTTTTCGCAGTCGTCGCAGGGTAATCCGTTACGTCGATTGTCGTGGCGGATCGCTTTTGCAATTTGTTCAGAGAGGGTGTCGTAGAGATCAACGGTTTCTTGTCCAATGCAATATGCAATGTTTGAGGCACGCAATTTGGTTTTAGAAAAATATCCGGGGAAAATAATGCGCCGTGCCTGGTTGGTCAGGTTGATAATCTTGTCACGGGAAGGAATCGATACCGGACGGATATGCTCGTAGCATTCTTTGGCCTTCCAGGAATTAAGCAGTTTTTTAACAATGCCGGGAATATGACTTTGTTGTTCTGATTGGAAATTGTCGAGCTCGGAGAGGGGACTCTGGTCTTTTGGGGAGTTTTCTTTTGCCATGGTTTTTTATTATTTTTTTTCTATGGTGAAAATACCGTATGTTGCCCGGAGATTTTTTAGAAAATGCACCACGTTTCCAATGCTGTCGGTATCGTTGGTGTTGATTGCAATTTCCTCAACAATGGTATAGCCAACATCTTCGGCGAATTGTCTGAAATCGGAAAGGGTGATCACCCTGATATTCGGGGTGTCAAACCAGGAATAGGGGAGCTGGTCGTTTTTTGGAGCGACTCCTCGTGTAAAGAGCTGCCAGCGGATTGCATAATGACTGAAGTTCGGAAAGCTGACAATGACCCGTCTGCCGATCCGGGAAAGAGAGGAGAGCAGTCGGGCTGGCTCAAGGATCTGTTGCAGTGTTTGACTCAGTATCACGTAGTCAAAATTTTTGTCGGGATAATCTTCAACCTCGGTGCTGAGATCTCCCTGCAGTACCGAGAGGCCACGGGCGATGCAGTGGGCAGCTTTTTCCTTGTCCATTTCGATGCCTGTGCCTTGCACCTGCTTGTTTTCGGCAAGCCAGGCCAAAAGATCACCATGGCCGCAGCCCAGGTCGAGAACCTTGGTGCCGGGTTCAATACCGTCGGCAATGACTTTAAGATCAAAGCGGATCGGGGAGTTTTCAGGTAAGGCCATCAAGAAACCCTCCTATGAGTGTGGTGAGTCGGTTGTCAGGAATCAGAAAGGCATCGTGGCCGCAGTCGGCATCAATTTCGCAGAAACTGACATCCTGTCCAGAGCGTTTTAACATCTGGACAATTTCCTTGGCCTGATAGGTGGGGTAGAGCCAGTCTGTGCTATAGGAAACCACAAGGAATTTCGTATGTGAGCGGGCGAAGCTCTTGCGGCATTCTTCTGAGGTGATACGGTCTTTGAGGTCGAAATAATCGGCGGCCTTGGTGATATAGAGCATGGAATTGGCATCGAAGCGGTTTACAAATTTGGTACCCTGATGGCGCAGATAACTCTCTATCTGAAAATCAATGCTGAAATCGTAGGAAAAATCGTTTTTATCCTGGAGCCGTCGCCCAAATTTACGTCGCATCGCCTCGTCAGAAAGATAGGTGACATGACCAACCATCCGAGCTATTGCTAGACCAAGATTAGGCCGTTCTCCGTCATAATATTGGCCTTTTTTCCAGTTTGGGTCAGCCATAATGGCTTGCCGGGCGATCTCATTAAAGGCAATGGCAAGGGCTGAGTGGCGCATCGTGGTGGCAATGGGGACTGCGGAACGCACCAACTGTGGGTAGCGGACACACCATTCCAGCACCTGCATGCCGCCGACCGAGCCGCCAATGACAGAAAGCAACTGGGTGATGCCGAGATGGTCAAGAACCAGCTTCTGGGCTTCGATCATATCCCCGATGGTTACCATCGGGAAGTCGAGTCCGTAGGGTTTTCCTGTAGCAGGGTTAATTGAGCTGGGTCCGGTGGTGCCCATACAGCTCCCCAGGATATTGATACAGATTACAAAATAGCGGCTGGTATCGATACCTTTGCCTGGGCCGACCATGAAATCCCACCAGCCTGGCTTTTCCATCTTGCTGTCATCTTCGGTATAGCCAGCAACATGGGCATCCCCGGTAAAGGCGTGGGCAACCAGGATTGCATTATCCTTTGCCGCATTTAACGAGCCAAATGTCTCGTAGGCAAGCGTGATTGGCCCA
>PDWI01008539.1_pt1 | contig 12040 bp, 11 predicted proteins | sample 1430891 | NCBI WGS metagenome assembly PDWI01 (sample SAMN01162508, study PRJNA174530) | Oral metagenome, whole genome shotgun sequencing project. | biome: Marine environment; feature: Marine mammal; material: Swab sample of the gingival sulcus; isolation source: swab sample of gingival sulcus...
TGAAGAGCCGGGCGCCGTTCTGGAAGAAGGAAATCGGTGCCGACGGGGCGGTCTGGGTCGCGGCCAGGGACGAAGACGAGGCGGCGCTGGGCCGCTGGTGAACCCGTTCGGACCCCTCCTGACCCTTCAACAAAACGGCCCGGACGGGGCTCCGGCCGGGCTCTCATTTCAACCGTGGCTCAATGCGCCAGCAGCACCGGCACTTCCGCCAGCTCAAGCATGTTGCGGGTGGCGCCGCCGAGGATCGATTCGCGGAAGCGCGAATGTCCATAGGCCCCCATCACCACCAGGTCGGCGCCGGTATCGCCGGCATGGCGCAACAGCACGTCGCAGACCCGCGGCAGGGTTTTCGACAGCACCGACACCTCGGCGCGCACACCGTGGCGCGACAGCATCTGGCTCAGCGCGCCGCCGGGGTCGGAACGTTCCGGCCCGTGTTGTGGCGGATCGACGATGGCGATGTTCACCCGGTCGGCCTGTTTCAGGAACGGCAGCGCGGCGCGGATCGCCCGCAGCGCCTCGTTCGATTCGTTCCAGCCCACCAGCACCGTGGCGATGTCGTCGGGCCAGGGGGTGGCATCGGGCTGGATCAGCACCGGCACGTCGCCATCGAACATCGCCGCTTCGGTGATCGCCTCGTATTCATGGGTGCGGCCGGTGCCATAGGGACGGGGCAGCACCACGAGATCGGCGAATCGGCTGCGATGCGCCACCAGCCCGCCGAGCGCCACCATCTGCGCCGAGATCGCCGTGGCCGACCAGTTGAAATCGGCATTGCGCAGCATCTCGCGGGCACGGGTTTCGAGGCGCACCGAATCTTCACGCGCCTGGGTCAGGTTTTCCTGCACCACCATCGCATTGGCGCCGGCGTAGTAGAACCCCGGCTGGGTGCGGTCGAGTCCGAGGCAGAGCACGTCGAGATGTGCCCTTTCGCGGGCGGCGAGGTCCATTGCGGCGGCGAAGGATGCCGCGTCGACATCGAGGTCGGTCAGGATCGTGGCGATTGTCCGATAGGTCAAACCGATACCCTTCCGTTGAGGGAGTTGCGCCCGGGCGTGCCGGATGGAGCACAAGCTGCACCGAGGCAAAGGTGTTTTCCTTGATATGGGTCAATGGCGATGGCGTGGGCGCGGAAACCGCCCGGGCCGAACTGTCGCAGGGGCGCCGGGGCAGGGGGCGCGCGCCGGGGGCGCAGGGCAGGCGGGCACAGCCGCGGCCGGGGCAGATAGCGGCGCGAATGCGGGCAATCACGTTACGATACATGGGCAAATTGATATGGATCAAGGCGGCTGTTGTGGTATCCTTTCAAATCGCAACAGTCGACATTTGTCCCCACGGTCGAGGTGTATCCACCCACCGGAAACACCACAGGGAGGGGGCCGGTTGAAATGACGAAGGGACGTGACATGTGGGATTACCTGAAACTGGTACTGCTGGGGGCCATAGCGGTCTTCATGCTGTATCTCGCGAATCATTCGCGCGACCTGGCCTATCTGGTCGCCGCGATGATCGGCTTCCTGAGCGCGGGTCTCGCGCTGATCTTTTCGCTGCGCGCCATGGGCGCCCCCAAGGGGCCGAAGACCGGCTATCTTGACGGGCCGGTGCGCATCGGTGCGATCCTCACGGCCTTCTGGGGCGTTGTCGGGTTCCTTGTCGGAACCTTCATCGCCTTCCAGCTCGCCTTTCCGGACCTCAACTTCGCTTGGGCCGAGGGTTACATGAACTTCGGGCGCCTGCGGCCGCTGCACACCAGCGCGGTGATCTTCGCCTTTGGCGGCACCGGCCTCGTCACCACCTCGTTCTATGTGGTGCAGCGCACCTCGGGTGCGCGTCTGTGGAACGATCAGCTGGCGTGGTTCGTGTTCTGGGGCTACCAGATCGTCATCCTGCTGGCCGCGACCGGCTACGTTCTCGGCGCCACCCAGAGCAAGGAATACGCCGAGTTCGAATGGTATGCCGACTGGTGGCTGACCGTGGTCTGGGTCGCCTATCTGCTGCTCTACATGGGCACGCTGATGAAGCGCAAGGAACCCCACATCTATGTGGCCAACTGGTTCTTCCTCGCCTTCATCATCACCGTCGCCATGCTGCACGTGGTCAACAACCTCTCGATCCCGGTGTCGCTGTTCGGCTCCAAGTCGGTGCAGGTCTTCGCCGGGGTGCAGGATGCGATGACCCAATGGTGGTATGGCCACAACGCGGTGGGCTTCTTCCTGACCGCGGGCTTCCTCGGGATGATGTACTACTTCGTGCCGAAACAGGCCGAACGTCCGGTCTATTCCTACAAGCTGTCGATCATCCACTTCTGGGCGCTGATCTTCCTTTACATCTGGGCCGGTCCGCACCACCTGCATTACACCGCGCTGCCGGACTGGGCCTCGACCCTCGGCATGGTGTTCTCGATCATCCTGTGGATGCCCTCCTGGGGCGGCATGATCAACGGCCTGATGACGCTCTCGGGCGCCTGGGACAAGCTGCGCACCGATCCGATCATCCGCATGATGGTGGTCTCCGTCGGCTTCTACGGCATGTCCACCTTCGAAGGCCCGATGATGGCGATCCGCGCGGTGAACTCGCTCAGCCACTACACCGACTGGACCATCGGCCACGTGCATTCGGGGGCGCTGGGCTGGAACGGCATGATCACCTTCGGCGCGCTCTACTACCTGTTCCCGCGGCTGTGGAACAAGATCGGGCTCTACTCGACCCGTCTTGTGGCCTGGCACTTCTGGCTCGCCACCATCGGCATCATCTTCTATGCCGCCTCGATGTGGGTCACCGGGATCATGGAAGGCCTGATGTGGCGTCAATACGATGCCAACGGTTTCCTGGTGAACGCCTTTGCCGATACGGTGGCGGCGAAGTTCCCGATGTATGTGGTGCGCGGCACCGGCGGCCTGATGTACCTCACCGGCGCGCTCATCATGTCCTACAACCTCTGGATGACCGTCAAGAAGGCCCCCGTTGCACGGGAAGCCTCTGTCGCGGCCCCGGCTGAATAAGGAGCACCGGACAGATGGCAATTCTTGACAAACACACCATCATCGAGAAGAACGTCACGCTTCTTCTGGTTCTGTCGCTCTTCGTGGTGAGCATCGGCGGCATCATCCAGATCGCGCCGCTGTTCTACCTCGAAAACACCATCGAGGACGTGGAGGGGGTGCGTCCCTATTCTCCGCTGGAACTCGCAGGCCGGAACATCTACATCCGCGAGGGCTGCTATGTCTGCCACTCCCAGATGATCCGGCCGATGCGCGACGAGGTGGAGCGTTATGGCCACTATTCGCTGGCGGCGGAGTCGAAATACGACCACCCGTTCCAGTGGGGCTCGAAGCGGACCGGGCCTGACCTGGCCCGCGTCGGCGGCCGCTATTCCGACGAATGGCATGTCGACCACCTGATCAACCCGCAATCCGTGGTGCCGGAATCGGTGATGCCGAAATACGCCTTCCTGATGGATCGCGAGATCACCCCGACCAGCGAAAACAGCTATATCGTCGACGTGATGAAGACCAACCGGTTCGTCGGTGTGCCCTACACCGATGCTCAGATCGAAACGGCCGTGGCCGATTTCTGGAGCCAGGCGGACCCGGACGGCGCGATCTACGAAGATGCCGATGCCGACGCGGTGGTCGAACGTTATCCGGGCGCCCAGATCCGGAACTTCGACGGCCAGCCGCAGGTGACCGAGATGGACGCGATCATCGCCTATCTCCAGGTGCTCGGCACGATGGTGGATTTCGACACCTTCACACCGGCGGCAAGCCGCTAGGGAGGCCATGATGGAAGGACAGGACACCTATTCCATTTTCCGCGCCTTTGCGGACAGCTGGGTGCTCCTCGCCATGTTCGTGTTTTTCCTCGGCGTGATCGTCTGGGCCTTCCGCCCGGGCAGCCGCAAGGTGCACGACGACATCGCGAACATCCCGTTCCGCCACGAAGAAAAACCTGCCGGTGACCAGGACTGATCCTGGCGCTCAGCGAAGGAGGACCGGCTTTGAGTAAAGACAAGAACAAGAAACAGGTGCAGACCACGGGTCATGAGTGGGACGGCATCCAGGAATACAACAACCCCCTGCCGCGCTGGTGGCTCTGGGTGTTCTACGCCACGATCGTCTGGGGCATCGGCTATTCCATCGCCTATCCGGCATGGCCGCTGGTCAACAGCGTGACCCCCGGCCTGCTCGGTTGGTCGACCCGTGCCAATGTCGCGGACGAGATCGCGGCCTTCAAGGAGCAGAACGCTGCGATCAACGCCGAGCTGGCAGCCGCCGATCTTACCGCGATCGAGTCCGGTTCCGAGCTCTACAACTACGCCATGAACTACGGCAAGGCGACCTTCGCCACCTATTGCTCCCAATGCCACGGCTCGGGTGCGGCGGGGGCGCTCGGCTATCCGAACCTGCTCGACAACGACTGGATCTGGGGCGGTGACATCGAGGAGATCGCCTACACGATCCGCCACGGCATCCGGAACACGGAAGACGAGGACAACGCCCGCTACGCGGCCATGCCCGCCTTCGCCGACGACTACCTCGAACATTCCGATATCGAGGACGTGGTGGCCCATGTGATGTCGCTCTCGGGTCTCGAAGCCTCTCATGGCGACGCGGAAAACGGCGCCGTGGTGTTCGAGGAAAACTGTGCGGCCTGCCATATGGAAGACGGCACCGGCGATGTCGCGGGCGGCGCGCCCAACCTTGCCGATGCGATCTGGCTCTACGGCAACAGCGAAGAGCAGATCACCCACAGCGTCGAGACCGGTCCTTTCGGCGTGATGCCGGCCTGGGGTGTGAACCCGAGCTTTGCCGCTGGTGCCGACGCAGAAGGTGTGGCCGCGAAGATCAACGCGGTGGCGCTGTTCGTCCACGAGCTCGGCGGCGGCCAGTAGGCCGGCAAGACCCGGGCAGGTTTCTTCGGGGCGTCTTGCGCGCCCCGGAGAAGACCGGAGATCCGGGGCCTTGGGCCCCAAAGAAGACCGGGATCCCGGGGCCTTGGGCCGTAAAGAAGACCGAGATTCCGGGGTCTTGTGCCCCAAAGAAGACCGAGATTCCGGGGCCTTGTGCCCCGGAGAAGGCACCGATCCCTGATCCTGTTCGCGCGTTTCTCCGGGGTCGGTGCCGCCGCTTTTCAGACCCGTTGGCCGGAGGACGCGATCCGGGGGCCGGGCTGATCCAGGCCGGGGGCAAAAGAACAGGGCCAAAAGAGCGCGGCAAAAGAACAGGGGCAAAGAAACAAGGGCCGGGGGCAATCCGCGGCCCTTTTCGCTTGCGGGGAGGCCGATGCGCCCTTGCGGGCGGGCTCGTTGCCGTTGATATAACGATTGATCCATGTCATGGAGCCCGCCAGAACCGGCCCCTACAACCGATTGCAACCGCAAAGCTGGGATTATTGCCATGGCTGCCGACACCCCCGACGTCGAAGACCAACTCTACCAGAAACGCGAACCCGTCTTTCCCCGCCGCGTGCAGGGCAGATTCCGCATGCTCAAGTGGTGGATCATGGGCATCACGCTCAGCATCTACTATCTGACGCCCTGGATCCGCTGGGACCGCGGCCCCAACCTGCCCGACCAGGCGGTGCTGATCGACCTCGGCGGGCGCCGGTTCTTCTTCTTCTGGATCGAAATCTGGCCGCATGAATTCTATTTCATCGCCGGCATGCTGATCATGGCCGGGCTCGGGCTGTTTCTGTTCACCTCGGCGCTCGGGCGGGTCTGGTGCGGCTATGCCTGCTGGCAGACGGTCTGGACCGACCTGTTCATCCTCGTGGAACGCTGGATCGAGGGCGACCGCAACGCCCGCCTGCGGCTGTGGAAGCAGAAGTGGAACGCCGAAAAGCTCCGCAAATACGGCCTCAAATATACCGCCTGGATCGCCATCGCCATGGCCACCGGCGGCGCCTGGGTGTTCTATTTCGCCGACGCGCCGACGTTGCTCAAGAACATGGTGACCTTCCAGGCCCCCGCCGTGGCCTATGTCACCTTCACAATTCTCAGCATCACCACCTTCTTCTTCGGCGGCGTCGCCCGCGAACAGACCTGCATCTACGCCTGCCCCTGGCCACGGATCCAGGCGGCGATGATCGACGAAGACACCATCACCATCGGCTACCGCTCGTGGCGCGGCGAGCCCCGCGGCCGCGGCAAGAAACGCGAAAATCTCGGCGATTGCATCGACTGCAACGCCTGCGTCAACGTCTGCCCGATGGGGATCGACATCCGCGACGGGCTGCAACTCGGCTGCATCACCTGCGGCCTCTGCATCGACGCCTGCGACGAGATGATGGACAAGGTGGGCAAGCCGCGCGGGCTGATCGGCTACATGGCGCTGAAGGACGAGGCCAACGAGCGTGCCGGCAACGCGGTGACCCATATCTACCGCCACATTTTCCGGCCGCGCACGATTCTCTATTTCACCCTCTGGTCCGGTATCGGCATCGCGCTGCTGGTGATGCTGTTCATCCGTCCCGATATGGCGATCACCCTGCGTCCCGAGCGCAACCCGGTCTATGTGACCCTCGCCGACGGCGCGATCCGCAACACCTATGAACTCGGCATCCGCAACAAGCACGGCGAAACCCGCCCGTTCTATGTGGCGCTCGGCCCCGATTCGCCATTCAAGGTTTCGCTTCAAGGCACCGACCAAACCGTGATAGAAGCAGCACCGGACGCGGAAACCAAAGTGCGGCTTTATGTGATCGCTGAAAAGGGATCGCCCGAAGCCCGCGCCGACCGCACCCCGATCCGGATCTGGGTGACCGACGGCGAAAGCGGTGAACGCGCCTCGAAGGAAACGGTGTTCAACGGAACCGGCCAGTGATGGCTAGGGTGATGGCCAAAGCGACGGTTCACAGTGAGGGTTCATGGCTGAAGGCGAAGAAACGCCCCCCGACGGCGGCAAGCCCCTGACCGGCGGCAAGGTCCTGGCGATGTTCGTCGGGGCTTTTGCACTGATTCTCGCGGTCAATCTGTTCATGGCGTGGAAGGCCATCGGGACGTTCCCCGGGCTCGAGGTGAAAAACTCCTACGTCGCCAACCAGACGTTCGATGTCGAACGCGAGGCGCAGGAGGCGCTCGGCTGGGAGACCTCCGCCGAACTGCGGCGCGAAGCGGTGCATCTCAGCATCACCGGGCCGGACGGCAAACCGGCGCGGGTCGAGCGTATCGAAGGCACCATCGGTCGGCCGGTCCATGCCGCCCACGATCAGCAGCTTGTCTTCCGCCAGAACGAATTCGGCGTCTTCGTGGCCACGGTCGAGCCGCTCGATTTCGGCAAATGGGATCTGCGCTTTGTCGCCACTGCAATGAACGGCACCGATTTCCGCCAGCGGCTTCAGCTCATCCTGTCGGAAGACTGAGCCATGTCCGCGCCCGTTTCCGCCTGTCCGGCCTGTGACGCGGCCCAGATCGCCAAGGAAACCGCGGGCAAGTCCTATCACGGCAACGGCCAGGAGGCGCAGCGGATCATGCTGTCGCTGCCGACCGCCTATTGTGCTGCCTGTATCGTCGGGGTCGAAGGGGCGCTCGAACAGATCGAGGGGGTGCGCTCGGCGCGGGTCAACCTGACGCTGAAACGCGCCACCGTCGAGGCCGACCCGGGGGTCGAGGCGCAGGCGCTCGCGGAATACCTCACCGGCATCGGCTACGAGGCCTATGAGCTCGATTCCGGCGTGCTCACCACCACCGCCACCGACCGCGCCTCGCGCGACATGCTGATGCGCCTCGGTGTCGCCGGCTTCGGCATGATGAACGTGATGCTGCTGTCGGTCGCGGTGTGGTCCGGCGCCTCCGACGCCACCCGCGATCTGTTCCACTGGGTCTCGGCGGCGATCTCGCTGCCGATCATCGCGTTTTCGGCCCAGCCCTTCTTCCGCCACGCCTGGGAAGCGCTGCGCGCCAGACGGCTCAACATGGACGTGCCGATCTCGCTGGCGATCCTGCTGGCGGCGGCGATGTCGCTCTACGAAACCTCGATGTCGGGCGAACATGCCTATTTCGACGCCGCCCTGACCCTCACCTTCTTCCTGCTCTCCGGCCGCTATCTCGACCACCGCACCCGCGCCGTGGCCCGTTCGGCGGCAGAAGAACTGGCCGCGCTCGAAGTGCCCCGCGCCCACCGGATGCGCCCCGACGGCAGCGAAGAGGTGGTTTCGGTTGCCGATCTCGCGGTGGGCGATTTGGTGCGGGTGGTGCCCGGCGCGCGGATCCCGGTGGATGGCATGGTCGAGGAGGGCAGCTCCGAGATCGACCGGTCGCTCCTGACCGGCGAGAGCCTGCCGGTCTTTGCCGGCCCCGGCGAGCTGCTGCACGCGGGCGAGGTCAATCTCACCGGCCCGCTTGCCATCCGCGTCTCGGCCGCGGGCAAGGACAGCTCGCTGCACCGCATGGCCGATCTTGTGGCCATGGCCGAGACCAGCCGCAACACCTATACCTCGCTCGCCGACAAGGCTGCGAAAATCTACGCCCCGGCGGTGCATCTTCTGGCGCTTGTGGCCTTCATCGTCTGGATGGTCATCTCCGGCTACGACGTGCGGCTGTCGCTCAATATCGCCGTCGCGGTGTTGATCATCACCTGCCCCTGCGCCCTCGGCCTCGCCGTGCCCGCGGTCACCACCGCCGCGTCGGGACGGCTGTTCCGCAAGGGCCTGCTGCTGAAATCGGCCACCGCCACCGAGCGGCTGGCGCAGGTGAGCCATGTGGTGTTCGACAAGACCGGCACCCTCACCGAGGGCAAGCCGGTGCTCGACAATCTGGGCGACCACAGCGATAGCGATCTCGCGCTGGCCTGTGCGCTGGCACAGGGGTCGTCGCATCCGCTGGCCCAGGCCATCGCCGCCGCTGTGGCCGAGACGGGGCTGACCCCCGCCGCTCTCACCGAGGTGCGCGAGACCCCGGGGCACGGGATCGAAGCGCTGTGGGAGGGCCAGGAGGTCCGCCTTGGCCGTGCCGAATGGCTGGGCGCCCACGGGCTCGACCGGACGGCGACCTATCTCAAGGTCGGCAAACGCCCCGCCGTGGCCTTCACCTTTACCGACCGGTTGCGCGACGGCGCCGCCGAAGCGGTGGCCGCGCTGAAGGCGCGGGGGCTGAAGGTGACACTGATCTCCGGCGATGCCCCCGCCGCGGTGCAGGACGTGGCCTTCCGCCTCGGCATCGAGGATTATCGCCCCGCCATGCTGCCGGAAGACAAGGTGGCCGCCATCGAGGCGCTCACGGGTTCTGGCGCCCATGTGCTGATGGTCGGTGACGGGCTCAACGACACCGCTGCGCTGGCGGCGGCGCATGTGTCGATCTCGCCCGCCACGGCGCTCGAGGCCACCCGTGTGGTCTCCGACATCGTCCTGCTCGGCCAGTCGCTCGAACCGATCGCCGGGGCCGTGGCGCTGTCACGCTCGGCCACGCGTCGGATCAAACAGAACTTCGCCATCGCCGCGGGCTACAACGCCATCGCCATCCCGATCGCGCTGGTGGGGTTCGCCACCCCCCTCGCGGCGGCGCTGGCCATGTCGGCCTCGTCGATCACGGTTTCGCTCAACGCCCTGCGGCTGAAAGGGCTGAAATGAACATTCTGGTGTTTCTGATCCCGGTGTCGCTGTTTCTCGGCGGGGTCGGGCTGGTGTTCTTCTTCTGGTCGCTCCGGACCCACCAATATGACGACCCGGAAGGCGATGCCCAGCGGATCCTTTCCGACCGCTGGGACGACGAACCGCCCGAAGACTGAGCCGGCCGTCTGGTCGGGCGTCTGGTCGGGCGTCAGACGATATCCATATCGCGGGCGATCATCGCCGCATGGGTACGGTTGCGCGCGCCCAGCTTGCGCACGATGGCGCGCACATGCATCTTCACGGTCACCTCGCGGATGCCGAAGCGATGGGCGATCTCCTTGTTCTGGAGCCCATCGCAGAGCCCGCGCAACACCTGAAGCTCGCGGTCGGTGAGCGCCGCGCCGGCGTCGAAAGGCACCATGTCGATGTCATGGCCGAGCACCACACAGCGTTGCCCGGTCGCCAGCATGTCGAGACAGGCGCGCAGGGCGTCTGCGGTAAGCTCCGCGGGCAATATGCCAGTGGCGCCGGCGGAGAGCATCCTCTGGGCGGTTCCGGGTGCGGCAAGGTCATGGACCAGCCCCAATGGCTGCCTGCCCAGCAGCGACCGCGCCAGTTGCACCCCGCGCGGGCCGGAGAGGCCGGGCAGTTCGATGTCGAGCAGGACGATCAGACCCGCCACGTCCGCCACCTCCCGGAACCGCGGGATCGCCGCAGCGGAATCGGTGACGACCTCGGCCTCGATGCCGGCCGTCTCAAGCAGGGTTTTCCATTCCTTGGCCAGGCCCGTCCGGGCGGCCACCAGCACTTTCAAATCTCGCTCCACAGCATCGGTCCGGCCGCTGCAATCCGACCGCCTTCAAGGTGTTTTGCCAAGAAATCCACAGCCGAGGACACCTATCAAAAGGGATAGGCCAATGACCTGAATTATTGGTTAACAGCGCTCATTACGGGCATATGCGTCGGCCCGCGCGGGTGGTCTTTGCAGGATGCAAACCCTGTGCTGTGCGACGGGCGACTCGCTTCGGTGCTTTTGTCCCGCCCGGGGAAAGGGGCTTCGACGTGCCTTCCGGAAGGGCGTTCGACAGCCGGTCCGTTGGCCCCTGCCTGTCGTGCGGGCCATCCGGAGGCCTGTTCAGGCGGGGCTTGCGCAGCCGCGGCGCCCGGGCCCTCCGCCCCCCTCCGCAAACGCCCCCGGATCACCGCGATTGCGGCACAGAACCGCCCCGTTTGTTGGCCATCACTTGATCACCCCAATCCCGGGCAGACGTTTCCGGAGGTTCCGATGATCCGCATTTCCCGCTTACAGGCCCTGGCGCTTGCGCTCACCACCGCCATGCCCGCCGTTGCGGCCGAGTATGAAAAAAGCGGCGACTGGATATATTACTCGAACGCCTATGCTCTGGAGGGCGAAGTGATCCGGAGCGCCTGCATGGTCGAAACCAGAAGCCCCAATGGCACGGAGCTTGTGGTCCGCCTCGAACCGGCGACGGGCGTATTTTCGGCGACGATGAAACTGTCAAACGACGGGTGGAGCCTTGGTTCCGACTCGCCACAACTCGAGCTTCGCGCCGGAGTTGGCCGCTGGGCGTTGCAGGGGGAGGCTGAGGGCGCGGCGCTTGACGTGTCCTGGACGGGTGATGCGGCGTTGCCGGTGCTGCTCGAAAGCCTGGCCGCCTCCAGTGCGGCGATTCTGGTGTCGCCCGACGGCAACCAATTGGCGCAGTTTTCGCTTCGCGGGTCGCGCAAGGCGATCGAAGCGATGAAATCCTGCGCCGAGGCGCAGATCGGCCAGGGGCTGGAGGACGTGCTGGCGTCGGCGGAGACGGAAGCCACGCGCTGACCGCCTCCACCGCCTCCCTGGGCCGGCCTTCAGACCGGTCTTTCAGGCCGGTCTTTCAGGCGCCGGCCCCCAATGAAAAAGCCCCGCACAACCGGCGGGGCTTTCCTGTTTCTCAAAAGCTCGCAGAAGCTCACAGCATCCGGGGCTCACAGCATCCGGGCGACCTGCATCTTCTTGATCTCGGCGATGGCCTTCGCCGGGTTCAGCCCCTTGGGACAGGTCTGGGTGCAGTTCATGATGGTATGGCAGCGGTAGAGCTTGAACGGGTCTTCCAGCTCGTCGAGGCGCTTGCCGGTGGCCTCGTCGCGGGAATCGATGATCCAGCGATAGGCGTGCAGCAGCGTGGCCGGGCCGAGATAGCGGTCGGCGTTCCACCAGTAGCTCGGACAGGAGGTCGAGCACGAGGCGCACATCACGCATTCATAAAGACCGTCGAGCTTCTTGCGGTCTTCGATCGACTGCTTCCACTCCTGTTTCGGCGTCGGGCTCTCGGTGATCAGCCAGGGCTTGATCGACGCGTGCTGGGCATACCAATGGGTGAGATCCGGCACGAGGTCTTTCACCACCGGCATATGCGGCAGCGGGTAGATCTTCACGTCGCCCTTGATCTCGTCGAGACCGTAGATGCAGGCGAGGTGGTTCTGGCCGTCG
>PDWI01008540.1_pt1 | contig 12040 bp, 5 predicted proteins | sample 1430891 | NCBI WGS metagenome assembly PDWI01 (sample SAMN01162508, study PRJNA174530) | Oral metagenome, whole genome shotgun sequencing project. | biome: Marine environment; feature: Marine mammal; material: Swab sample of the gingival sulcus; isolation source: swab sample of gingival sulcus...
TACAGTAAAAAAGAACATAAAAATCCCAAATATACTAAAAAACAAAAATCTTGTAATTCCTTTAGTCTTAGTCATTTTATATCCCTTACCTTTTATCTTTTTATTTTTTTCTTCTGTCGTCTTATTCTGCACTCCTATTTTTTTAGTTTTTTAGGTTGGTTAGAAAATTCTAACCAACCCAATTTTATAAAATTTATTTTTTATTAATTATCTATACATTCCTTCTGGACCAAAAGTTACTTCTTCAGCTGGTCTCCACCATAATGGAACTTTTATAGAATCAGTTGTATATTTTCCTTTTCCATTTGCAACATCTTTTGCAGCTTTATATCCTGCTTGGGCATGTCTTATAACTCCAATTCCAGAATCAGTAGTAAGAGTAACTGCTAATCTCTCATCTGCTTCATCAGTACCATCAGCAATCATAGTAACTCCTGTATGTACTGCTTCTCCCATTGAATAGTTTGCTTGTATAGCTATTAAATCACAACCACCAGCACAGTCAAGAAGAGCATTTAAATATGGCCAATCTGAGATGTAATCTCCACCATCTGGCATCTTTTCTGATTCAAATGTAGGATTTACTATAGATCCTGAATCAAGATTATCTCTTGAGAAAGCTACAGTTCCTTTAATTTTTCCTTCTTTTATTGCTTGGTTAACTGCTAAACCAAATTTCTTTCTTTCTCCAAATCCCATATAACAAATTCTTGCTGGCATACCTTCGATTGGAAGATTTTTTCTAGCTAATTTAATCCATCTTTCAACTAAATTATCACCTTTACAAATTTCAAGTGCTAAATCATCTGTAAATTTTAAATCTTCAGGATCTCTTGATAAACAAGTCCATCTGAATGGTCCTCTTCCTTCACAGAATAGAGGTCTTAAGTATTCGTAGACAAAGCCATTTATTTTCATAGCTTCTTCTCTTTCAAAACCAGCATCCATACACTCTTTTCTAATAGAAGTTCCATACTCAAATACTTCTACTCCGTCAGCTTTTAATGCAATCATAGCTGCTAGTTGTCTTTTCATAGTTTCTCTAGCTAAATTTAAATATTTTTCTCTGTCATCTATTCTTAACTTATCTGCTTCTTCAGAAGTATATCCAGATGGTATATAAGAAATAGGGTCATGACAAGGGCACATTTCTGAACATATATCAGGTCTGAAATCACTTGCTAAAACTTGTTCATAAACATCTGCAGCATTTCCTACTATACCTATTGATTTAGGTGTTTTATTTTTTGCATGTTCTCTTGCTATTTTAATAGCTTCTTCTAATGAATCTGCAATCATATCAAGATAATTTTTTTCTATTCTCTTTTCTAGTATTTTTCTATTTGTATCAACGACTATACAAACACCACCATGCATTTTCATAGCCCAAGTTTGATTTGCACCCATTCCTCCTGCACCAGCAGTTAAGTAAATTCTTCCACTTAAATCATCATTAAATCTCTTCATAGCAATAGCTGAAAGAGTTTCAAAAGTTCCTTCTATAACTCCTTGAGTTCCTATATATTCCCAAGGTGCTGCTGTATATTGGGCAAATATAGTTAAGTTTTTATCTTGTAAATCATAAAATCTTTCCCATGTAGCTCTCATAATATTAGTAGTAGCCATAACAACAACAGGAGCTCTTTTGTGAGTTTTAAATATTGCAACAGGCATTCCTGATTGAACAACTAGCGTCTCATCATCTTCAAGATTTTTTAAAGAATCAACTATTGCCCAGTAAGATTCCCAGTTTCTTGCACACTTTCCATTTCCACCATAAATAACAAGTAATTCTGGAATTTCAGCATTTTCCATATTAAATTCAAGCATTCTTAAGATTGTTTCTTGTCTCCATCCTTTACATCTTAATGTTTCAGTGTCTTTAAGTCCTCCACCTTGTGCTTTTACTTCATAAAGAATTTCAGGATTTTCTCTATAATATAATCCTCTTTCTCCATTCATACTACCACTCTCCTTGTTTTTTATTTGAATCTTTTAAATCTATTATAATTTAAAAAATCTTTTATGTCTTAATTATAATTTTTTATCGTTAATAAATCGTTTAAAAAATAAAAAAATTATTTATTATTTTCATTATTTTTATTTTTTCCTATAAATACAATGATAATAACAAATATTTTATTTTAGTTTAAAAGAAATATTAACGATTAAAAAAATAGTCTTAGAATAATTAGTTTAAGACTATTTTTAAATTTGTTTATTTGAAAAAAATTTTAAATTATTATTTACTTTTTAACTTAATAACATATTTATAACTATCTATTAACATCTATGACATTTTCCGTTAATATTTTAAATGCTAAATTTTTATCTTTAATACTCAATATTCCCATTGCAGATAAAATATATTCTTTATCCACTTTAAATTTAGGTTTTTTTGGTAGAAGATATTCATCATCTTTTGATATAACTTCTTTTAATATTTCATAAGTATTTTTGCTATTTACTATTACTCCTCCTGTTCCTATCACAAAATTTATGTCTCTTAAATCTTTTCCAGATTGTACAAGAACAGATCTACCACTGATGTAAGAATAACGAACTTTCCCTGAATGCCTTTTTGTTGAAATTTCTATGCAGTTTTTTGCTATTATCTCATCAAATTCAATCTCTTCTGTTTCTTCAAAGATTAAATCTGGATTATCACTTCTAAATTTACATTTCTTATCTATATTTTTAATTAAGCAGTTGTGTTTTAAAAAATTTTCTTCTCCTACACATTCATAAACACTAAGTGCCGAATATCTCATTCCTAAATCACCTTCAACGGTTCTTTTATCATAGGGTTCCTCTAAACCGTCTAAAAAAATCTTTTGTTTTATTGGTTCTGAAATTGAATGAACATCAGTTGTTGCTCCTCCAATATCAATTATCATAAGATCTCCCCAACCTTTGTATTTGTTTGTTCCTTCTGATAATAGTTTAGCTGCTTTTAGAACAGCTGTTGGAGTTGGCATCAATACTTCATTTACTATTTTGCTTATATCTTCCATTCCCTTTGCAAAAATAATCTGACTCATAAAAATTTCTCTTATAACTTCTCTAACTGGGTTTGGATTTATCCTGCTTGTATCAGGCATCAAATTTTCAGTCATTCTAAAGTCTATTTTACTATCTTTAAAAATTTCATTTATCTCTTCACTGGCATAACTATTTCCAGCAACTACTATTGGAATATTAGATTTTAAATTTTTAAGTAGTCTTGCGTTATGAGTTATATACTCAGTATTTCCACCTTCTGTTCCTCCTGTCAATAGAATTATATCAGGTTTCAAATTATCTATTTCTATAATATCTTTATTTTTTAAAAAATAATTATAACTTTTTAAAAGTCTTGCTCCAGCACCTAAAATAGCCATTTTAGCTGCTTCAACAGTAAATGTAGGAGTTACTCCTATTACGACCATTTTTAAACCTCCTGCTGCTGAGGAACAAGCCAAAATATTTATAATATTTACATCATTGAAATCAATTTTATCTTTTATTTTTTTTAGAGCTTTTTCATAACCGATTTTTATATTTGTATTAACTGTCGTATGAGAACTAGATTTTCCTATTATACACTGTCTATCTATGTCTACAAGTGTTAATTTAGTATAAGTACTCCCAAAATCAACAAGAATATAACAGTTCATAAACCCTCCTTAAAATATTATACTATCTTTAAGATACTCAATCTCAGCTATATCCCTTTTAGGATCTAAATACTTTAAAGCATTGTAAGAGTAGACTTCTATTTCTTCTGTTAAAAATTCTTTCAACTCTATAATCTTTTTCGTATTTCCTGCCATATTTTTAATATTTGAAGCAATTATACTTTCTACAAAATATATAATTCCACTATCTCTTACATTATTTATTAATTTAGTTTCAGAAAGAGCATTTTTTAAATACTTTATACTTTTTAAATAATCTCCTTCAAAAAATGAAGCTAAAGCTAGATAAGAGTCTAAAACAGGGACTCTCCAATGTAAATCAAACTTCTTTACAATTTCCTCTGCAAGTAATAAATTCTTTCTCATACTTTTAAAGTCATTTGTTAAACAGTTTAATTTAGCAATATTGATATAAAAAATAGACAAACAAGCAACCTCTTTATTTTTAGAAAATTCTATTGCTTTTTGAAAATATTTTAAAGCTTCTTGATTTTTTCCTTCAGCTTTTCTAATTTCACCTATGTAATTATAATTAGCTGCAATACTTATTAGATTTTCTTGCTCAGTATTTTCTAATTTTGAAAAAATAGAAATAGATTTTTCAAAAAGAGCTTCTGCCGTTTGAAATTTACCCACCATTAAATTATACAATCCATAGAATCTATAAAAAATACCTAGTTCCATTGGATTTTCTATTTTTTTTGTAAGTTTTATACCTTTAATTATATTCTCTAATATCATTTCAGGGTTATTAATTTGTATTCCATAAATTATAATCTGCTTATAACCCCTCAACTCTATATTTGTATCTTTAAGTTCTTTTGACAAAGCTATAACTTTATTTATTACTTTAGAACCTTCTAAATACCTTCCTACTCTTATTAAATATCTTCCTTTACAGTATAAAAATAATGCTTCTATTTTTTTTATGTTTTCTATTTCATTTTTATTTTTTTCAGAATTCTTAATTAAAAATATTTTTTTTTCAACTCTATGTATCCATATTAAAACTTCTTCATTTGTAATAAATAAGTTAACTGCTTTTGATAAATTATAGTCACATAAATTAGGATAAATTTCATGATTGAAATTTAAATAATAATTTAAAATATGAACATCATATTTTAAAGCTCCTACTTCTTGATTAGCTTGATTATAATGATGTTTCAATCTATTATATATAGTTACATCTTTTTTACTAGTAAATACTTCTTCTTCTAAAACTCTTATAATCTCTTTATTTATTATCTGTTTGGACATACTGCTCAGCCCATCATAAATCAAATTTTTGTATGCCGAATACATAAATTCGATAATGACTTCGTTAGTTTCTTTTCTTTCAGAGAGAATATTTAATCTTTTTAAATTATCTAAACTTTTTAACATTTCAAAAGCTTTTATATCTAAGATTTTTAATAAAATATTTAGAGAAATATCTCCGTAAAAAACAGAAATTACTCCTAGAATATCTAACTCCTGATTAGATAAATTTAAAATTTTATCTTTTAGAATGCTACTCATCTCTGAACTTATTACCTTATCTTTTTCTCCTTTTTTAAAAAGTTCTATATATTCTCTGAGAAAAAAAGAATTTCCTTTTGATTTTTTAAAAATATTTTCTATTTCTTGCTCTGTAATTTTTTTACCCAAAGTCTTTTTTAGTATCATATCAACTTCAGTTCTATCAAAAGGTTTTAAATCAATAAATGATAACTTTTCCAAATCTTTTAATATAAATAAAAGTTCATCTACTTTTTTATCACTTTCACTAGACTTTGTTATAATAAATAAAATATTTTTGTTAGAGGATAAAATTAGACTTATTAAAAGTTTTATACTTAATTCATCCATCCATTGTATGTCTTCAAAAACAACTATTACTTTCTTATTATTTCCTAGTATATCAAAAGCACTATACATAGAATCATATATTAGATTAGGAACAAAATTTTCTTTATTTTCAATAATATCTACACTTGGCTGAATATTATTAACACTGTCAAAAAATAAATTTTTAATTATTTTTTCCCATAAAGGTGGACGCTCTAAATGACTATTTGAAAAATCTTTTTCCATTAATTTTATTATTTTTATCCAAGATAAAAACGAAAAATTTTTCTCTATCAAATAACATGGAGCTTCATAAAATAAAAAATTCTCTTTATTTGCTTTAACTATTTTATTTTTTAGGAAAGTTTTTCCTACTCCTGTTTCTCCGTTTATCAAAATAGACTTTGAAGAATCTCCTTTAAAAAAATTATCAATTTCTTTTTTTATTTTTTCATATTCAAAAGTTCTACTAAAAAACTCTAGTTCTTTTTTATTTTCTTCTTTCCCTTGATTTTTTTTGACTATATTTAAAGCTTCATTATACAAAGATTCTATTTCCTTTGATGGATCTATACCTAATTCTTCATTCATTAGTTTTTTCAAATTATGATATTCATTTATCATTTTATCGTATCTATTATCTAGTTTATAAATTTTCATTAAATATAAGTATAAGACTTCATTAAAATTATCTATGTTTAAAACTTTATAAATTATTTTTTTACATTCTTTAAATTCTTTTTTCTCAAAAAAATCCATTATCTTTTGTTCAGAGGTTTTCATAAAAAGTTCCTTGTAAAAAGAACTAAGTTCAGAACTCCAATATTCAAAATCTATTGCATTTTTTATATAAAAACCTTTCAAAAAGTCTTCAGTATATAATTCTAAATTGCTAGAAGGATTAGCCTCAAATTTTTTTACATCTATATTAAAATTGATATTCTCGTTTAATGTAAGTATAGACTTATTGGGAGTTAAAATAACATCTTCTTTAAAAATTTTTTTTATTTTGTGTAAAGCATTTCTTAAGCTGATTTTTGCATTTTTTTCTCCAACTTCACTCCAGAAAATACTTGCTAATTCATCTCTACTAACTGTTTTTTTTATTAAGATATAGTAAAAAACAGCACTTACTTTTCCACTTGGCATAGATATTTCTGTGTTATTTTCAATTACTTTAGGATACCCAAACAATTTACAACTTATACTCAAAATCTTTCCCTCCTAAGTTCTATTATTTTTAGAAATTCTTGTTACTACTGAATATAAATCTTTTCCTTGAAGAATTAAAACAAGGTCTACTGATAAAGACATTGGAACTAAAACTTTATCTACGAAAAAACATTTTCCTGAGGTTGATCTTCCCACCTCTACAGATTTTTTTAAACCTTTAGGATAGTCTAATATTTTTGAATCTAATAATTCTAAAAGAGCAATCGTTAATACATCTATATTTAACCCCTTAGCTAAATTTAAATTATAATGGCTAGAAAAATGATCATGAATTTTTGTGAGCATTTGTAAGTAGGCGATTGATTCCCAACTTTTCACATAAATATCTAAACATTCAATTCCTTTGTCTTTAAATCCCTTTTCATCTATATAAACTGGTAATTCGTAACGATTAAAATTATTCTTTTTATTTTTTTCAACATAATTAAATGCAATTAAATCTTCTTCCAATTTTTCTTTTAATTTTTTTACTTCAAGAGAAGTATAGTAAAATATATCTTCTAATTTTTTTTGGCTATCAATTTTAATTTCTGAGAAATCTTGTTGTTCTTTTTTTATATAATTTACTGCCTTACTATTATAATTTCTTAAAATATTAAAAATATCATTTAATATTTCTTTTCCCTTTAGTATTCCTGTAACTTTTATAGCTTCTTCTTTTATAGAATCTATACAATTTGAAAATATTAAATTATATTCATTATCTAGAACTTTATCCATAATATAATTAGCCATATTATTTAAAAGTATATAATTAAATAAAGGTAAATATTGTTTATCTATGTATTCCTTATCAAAAGTATCATGTTGATGTAACTTTTTAAAATAAGAGTATTTATTAGTAGATATATTTTTTAAAACATCTTCGTATTCACCTAAATCAAGTATTGTCTCCGAGAAATTTTCTCCTAATAGGTTAATTTTGTTTTTTTCTAAAGAAATAAATATTTTTTTCAAATTACATCTCCCCTTTCCGTTAATTATAACATATTATATTTTTTTTTCGTTAACTTTTCGTTAATTGAGTTTTGAGTTTTTTTAATATTAGAAAATCGTGCATAAAAGATTGTGACTAATATATATTTTACTAAATATTAAAAATTTAAATTGATAGATTCCATATAATTCAATTAATTTAAAGAGGTTTAAAATAGAAATTTTATTAGTTAATTTTAGCATAAAAATACACCCTCCATCTTAGTCGTTTAAGATTTGGGTGTAGTATAATAGTATAAGAAAGTCGTCTACTTTTTATATAAACATTTTAATTACATAAATTAATGGAATTGATAAAAGAATTGAAAGCACAACTCTTTCAAACCAAACTATCAAATAATCCTTAAAACTAACTGGAATATCTGTTGCCATTATACAAGGTATAGAAGCAGAGAAAAATAAAACTTCTGATACACAGACAATAGCTGCCAACATTTTTACTTCAAAACTCAATTTTGCAACAAGTAAAGCAGGTAAAAACATTTCAGCTATACCTAAAGTAAGTGCTTTTGCTACTAAGAAAGGTTGTTCAAATCCTGTAATTAAAGTAAATGGATACAATATATAAGCAAAAACATTGAATATTGGAGTATGATTAGCCAAAATAAGTCCTATAGTTCCTATTGCCATAAGACAAGGAGCTATATTTATTGCCAAAAGTAAACCGTCTTTCAAGTTTCTTAAACTATTTACAAAAACACTTTCTGCATTTGAGCAAGCACTCAAAGCTTCACTTAAAGCAACTTTTACCCTATCTTCATTTATTGGTTTTTCAACATCCCCTTTTACACCATTAAAATATTCATCTGTTTTTTTATTAATCGGATAAATTCTTGTTGTAATAGCTGTAACTAAAAAAGTTACAAAAACAGTTGACCAAAAATAAATATTCCATATATTCATAAGTCCCAAAGTTTTTGCAACTATTACCATAAATGTTGCAGAAACAGTTGAAAATCCTGTTGCTATTATCACTGCTTCTTTGTTTGTATATTTTCCTTCTCTATAAACCTTATTTGTTATAAGTAATGCTAGAGAATAACTTCCTACAAATGAAGCAACTGCATCTATCGCTGATCTTCCAGGTGTTTTCCAAATAGGTTTCATTATTGGTCTCATAAAAACTCCAACAAATTCCATAAGCCCATAATTTATTATCAAAGCTAAAAATACAGATCCTATTGGAACTATTATTGTTACAGGTATTACAATTTTATTAAAAATAAAAGGTATCATACTTTTAGTCATAAGAAAAGCTGGGCCTTTTCCAAATACTGCCATTATAACAAAAGGTATTCCAAAAATTTTTAAAATAGAAAAGATTGTAGTAGTTAAATCTTTATTCCAATTTTTTCTATAAAAAGGTAAAAATGCTCCTAAAATAACTAGAACAAATGCATACCAAATTTTGAAATGTGGTATCTTTAAAACAATACCTAATATATGATCAAGGGGAATAGAAGATTTTCCTCCAAAAGTTATTGGAACAAAAAATAAAAAAATTCCAATTGCACTAAAAACTAAAAATCTCAAAACATTCACAGTAGAATAAATATTTTTTTGCATAAGCTACCTCCTTTAGATTTTTTTATAAATTGTTAAATTCACTTTAAAAAGTTACTTTTATTTTAACATATAATCTATTTTTTTACAATCTTCCTAGCTTATTTGCACTACTTTTTTATATATTTTAATCGTTTCATTCGTAAATAATACGTTTTTTTATACCTAACAAATTATAGTTTAACTTTTTTAGCTCGTCCTAACGAAAAAGTCTTGCATAAGCTTCAGCCTCTCTCTGCAATAACTCTTTTAAAAATTATAAATTAATTAATCATATAAAAATTAAAAAATATTGATAAAAAATAATAAGTGTGATACCATAATTATATAACTAGTGTTATATAAAAAGAGTTAGGAGGAATTATGAATATACTTGTAGATAATAATAAGACCGCAATTTACTATAAAAACAAAGAAATAAAGTACAAAGATTTAATAATAAACATTAAAAAATTAGCTAAATTCACAAAATTAGAAAATAGTGAAAATATAATGATTTTTATGGAAAATAGACCTGAACTACTATATTCTTTTTTTGCTATTTGGGAAGCTAAGTCAACTGCGGTTTGCATAGATGCTTCAAGCACAGCTAAAGAGTTAGCTTATTTTATAGAAAATTCCGAATCTTCAAAAATATTCACTTCAAAATTAAAATATGAAGTAGTTAAAGAAGCTCTTGAATTATTAGATAGACAAGAGGGCGACTCAGATGAAACCCCAAAAACAAATTATAGTTCAGAAGTTGAAGTAATTATTATAGATGAAATAAATTTGGAAGATATAATTTTAGAAAATATAAACTACGATGAATTATTTATAGAAGCTCCAAAAAAAGAAGATGTCGTATTACTTCTTTATACTTCTGGAACAACTGGAAAACCCAAAGGAGTTATGCTAACCTTTGATAATATGCTTTGCAATATTGAAGCTCTTAATATGAATCATATGTTTGATGAAAGCGATAGAGTTCTTGCTTTTCTTCCGATGCATCATATACTTCCATTACTCGGAACAGGAGTTTTACCTCTTATAAATTCAAGTCAGATTATTTTCGTAGAAGAAATATCTTCAGCTGCACTTATGAAGGCTATGAAAGAATATAAAATAACTATGTTAGTTGCTGTTCCAAGACTCTTTGAGATGATACACAAAAAAATAATGATGAAAATAGCCGAGAGTAAAGTTGCAAAATTTATTTTTAAACTTACTGAAAAAATAAATTCTGAAACATTCAGTAAAAAAATATTTAAAAAAGTTGGAGACGAATTTGGGGGAAACTTAAAAATATTTGTTTCAGGTGGTTCCAAATTAAATGCAAAAATAACAAGAGATTTCAAAACCTTAGGTTTAAAAATTGTAGAAGGTTATGGAATGACAGAAACATCCCCTTTAATTTCTTATACTACTATGGATGATATAATACCAAATTGTGCTGGACAAATAATTAAAGATATTGAAGTTAAGATAGCTGATGATAAAGAAATTCTTGTTAAAGGTAGAAACATTATGAAAGGCTACTATAACAATCCAAAGGCGACAATGGAAATTATTGATGAAAATGGCTGGCTACATACTGGTGATCTAGGTTATTTAGATGGAAAACATCTCTATGTGACTGGTAGAAAAAAAGAAATGATAGTTTTAGCTAATGGAAAAAACATAAATCCAATAGAAATTGAGGAAAAAATTTTAAGTGGAACTAAACTTATATCTGAAATTGTAGTTTTAGAGCATAACAATAATTTAACAGCAGTTATAAAACCAGATTTAGAAAAAGTTAAAGAAGAAAAAATTGAAAATATTTATGAAAATTTAAAATGGCAAATAATAGATAAATATAATAAGAAAGTTGCTGATTATAAAAAAATATTAGATGTAAAAATCATCAATGAAGATTTTCCAAAAACAAGAATTGGAAAAATTAGAAGATTTTTAATTCCTGATATGTTAGCGGGGAAATTAGAAAAAAAAGAAAGAAAGCCTGAGCCTAATTTCGAGGAGTATAATAAATTAAAAAAATATTTAATAGCTACCAAAGAAAAGGAAGTTTATTATGATTCACATATAGAAATAGATTTAGCAATGGATTCGCTAGATATGGTTGAATTTTTAAACTTTATTGAATTAAATTTTGGAGTTAAAGAAGATGATTTAATTTCAAAAAATTCAACGCTCCTACAACTCGCTGAATTCATAAGAGATAATAAAAATAGTGAAAAAATAGTTGATATAAATTGGAATGAAATAGTTAATAAAAATATAAATATAGATATTCCAAATTCTACAACTTTTTCAAGTTTCATAAGATTTATTTCCTCTATTTTATTTAATTCATACTTTAGATTAAAAATTAAAAATAGAGAAAAGTTAAATCCAAAATCTGCAATTTATATTGGAAATCACCAAAGCTTTATAGATGGATTTTTACTTTCTTATTCTTTTTCAAAAGAAATCTTTAAAAACACTTATTACTTGGCAACTGTGAAACATTTTAAGAATCCCATTATGAAAAAAATGGCAAATTCTTCAAATATAATCTTAATAGATAAAAATAAAGATGTAACTGAAACTATCCAAATTGTCGCAAAAATTTTAAGGCAAAATAAAAATATAGTTATTTTTCCAGAGGGACTTAGAACAAGAGATGGTAAATTAAATAGCTTTAAAAAAACTTTTGCCATTTTGGCAAAGGAATTAAAAATTGACTTACAACCTTTTGTTATAGATGGAGCTTATGAAGT
>PDWI01023892.1_pt1 | contig 12040 bp, 9 predicted proteins | sample 1430891 | NCBI WGS metagenome assembly PDWI01 (sample SAMN01162508, study PRJNA174530) | Oral metagenome, whole genome shotgun sequencing project. | biome: Marine environment; feature: Marine mammal; material: Swab sample of the gingival sulcus; isolation source: swab sample of gingival sulcus...
ATGGCCTCGCCGGGCCAGCATCTCATCGGCTGCCGCCGGCCCCCAGGTACCGGCGGGGTAGGTTTGCGGACCCCGGTCCAGGCGTTGCCAGTAAGCCAGCACGGGATCGAGAATCCGCCAGGACAGCTCCACTTCACGGTGCCGGGGGAACAGCGGTGGGTCACCCAGCAGCACATCGAGGATGAGCCGCTCGTAGGCCTCCGGCGACGCCTCGGTGAACGAGTGCCCGTAAGAGAAGTCCATCGTGACGTCCCGCAACTCCATCCGCGCGCCCGGCACCTTGGACCCGAACCGGATGGTGACCCCCTCGTCCGGCTGCACCCGGATGACGATGGTGTTCTTGCCCAGCTCCTGCACCGCATCGTTCTCGAAGGGCAGGTGCGGGGCCTTCTTGAAGACCACCGCGATCTCGGTCACCCGGCGCGGCAGGCGTTTGCCGGTGCGGAGGTAGAAGGGGACACCGGCCCACCGGCGGGTGCCCACGAACAGGGTGACGGCCGCGTAGGTTTCGGTGCTCGAATCGGCAGCGATGCCGTCCTCGTCCAGGAAACCGGGCACCCGCTGGGCGCCCTGCCAGCCCGGGCCGTACCGGCCCCTGGCGGTGTTCTTGGCCAGCTCGGTGGGCGGTTGCACCGCCGAGAGCACCTTCTCCTTCTCCGCGCGCAAGTGGTCGGCCGCGAAGGACACCGGCTCCTCCATCGCCACCAGGGCCAGCAACTGCAACAGGTGGTTCTGGATCACGTCGCGCGCGGCGCCCACTCCGTCGTAGTAACCGGCCCGGCCGCCGATGCCGATGTCCTCGGCCATCGTGATCTGCACGTGGTCGACATAGTTGGCGTTCCAGATCGGTTCGTACAGTTGGTTGGAGAACCGCAGCGCCAACAGGTTCTGGACGGTCTCCTTGCCCAGGTAATGGTCGATACGGAACACGCAGTCCGGGTCGAACACCGCCTCGACGATCTGGTTCAGCCGGCGCGCCGAGGCTTCGTCGTGCCCGAACGGCTTTTCGATGACGACTCGCCGCCAGCCGCCCTCACCGTTCGCCGGCCGGGCGAGTCCGTGCTCGGCCAACTGTTCACAGACCACGTCGAAGAACCTGGGCGGGATGGACAGGTAGAACGCGGTGTTGCCACCGGTACCGCGCTCGGCGCCGAGCTCGCCCACCACGCGGGCAAGCTCCGCGAACGCCTCGTCGTCACCGAACTCCCCGGGCACGAACCGCACACCCTCGGCGAAGGTGCGCCAGGTGTCCTCGCTGAACTGGGTGCGGGCCCCGGCCGCGACCGCGTCGTGCAGCAACTGCGGCACGTCCTGACCCGGGTCGTCCAGGCGTGCGTACCCGACGACGGTGAAGCCAGGGGGCAGCAGACCCCGGTTGAACAGGTCGTACAGGGCAGGCATGACCTTTTTGCGGGACAGGTCGCCGGTGATGCCGAACAACACGACCATGCACGGACCGGCGATCCGGGGGATCCGCCGGTCCCGGGGGTCACGCAGTGGGTTGTGCCGGGCGGACACACGGGCCGGGCTCACCGGGTCTCACCCCGGCCCCTGCCGGTTCCGGGAACGTGCGCCCGCCGGATCACTGCCCTGCCTCGGCGGCCGTGTCGCTCGTGCAGGCTCTGGCCAGCGCATCGGACACGGTGGCGAGCAGCTCTTGCCAGGACTTCTCGAACTTCTGCACGCCCTCGGCTTCGAGCTGGTCGGTGACCTCGGCGTAGGACACCCCGGCCGCCTCGAGACTGTCGAGCACCTGCTGGGATTCCTGCCAGGTGCCCTCGATGGTGTTGCCGGAGATCTCCGCTGATTCCGCCGCTGCCTGCATCGTCTTGGCCGGCATCGTGTTCACCACCTGCGGGGCGACCAACTGGTCGACGTACATGGTGGGGGAGTAGCTCTCGTTCTTCACCCCGGTCGATGCCCACAGCGGCCGCTGCGGGTGGGCCCGCGCCTCCTCCAGCACCTGCCAGCGCGCGGTGCAGAACACCTCCTGCCAGGCGACGTAGGCCAGCCGCGCGTTCGCGACCGCAGCCTTGCCCCGTAGCGCCAACGCCTCGTCGGTCCCGATCCGCTCCAGGCGCGAATCGACCTCGCTGTCCACCCGGGACACGAAGAAGCTGGCGACCGATTCGATGGTGGACAGGTCCAGGCCCGCCTCCTTGGCCCGCTCCAGGCCGTGCAGATAGGCGTCCATCACCTCCCGGTACCGCTGCAGCGAGAAGATCAGGGTGACGTTGACGCTGATGCCCTCGCTGATCGCCGTCCTGATCGCCGGCAGGCCCTCCTTGGTGGCCGGGATCTTGACCAGCAGGTTGGGCCGGTCGATGGTGCTCCACAGATGCCGGGCCATGGCGATGGTGCCCTCGGTGTCCCGGGCCAGGGTGGGATCGACCTCGATCGAAACTCGTCCGTCGACACCACCGGTATCGCGATGGATGCGTACGAAGCTGTCGCAGGCGTCGCGCACGTCGTCGGTGGTCAAGGCGAAAACGGTGTCGGTGACGCTGGTGCCGGCGGCGGCCAGGGTAGCCACCTGATCGCGGTAGGCATCGCCGGCGGCCAAGGCGGCCGCAAAGATGGTCGGGTTGGTCGTGACGCCACTGACGTGGTCCTGGTCGATGTGCTGCTGCAGATCGCCGGATCTGAGCATCTCCCGGGACAGGTCGTCCAGCCAGATGGAGACGCCGGCACCGGCCAGGGCGGCGAGCTTGTCCGCGGTCATGGTTCCTCACTCCTTCACGCTTGACGAGGTGCTGGTGCCGCCTCGCTTCGGTGCACCGGCGGGCGGATCAGGATCCGCCGGCGGCCAGGGATTCCTTGGCGGCCGCGACGACCGCCTCGCCGGTAAGGCCGAACTTCTCGTACAACACCGTGTAGTCGGCGGAAGCGCCGTAGTGTTCCAGGCTGATGCACCGCCCGGCGTCGCCGACCAACTCCTTCCAGCCTTGGGCGACACCGGCCTCGACGCTGACCCTGGCCCGCACGGCGGGCGGCAGCACCTGGTCGCGGTAGGACTGGTCCTGACGCTGGAACCATTCCAGGCACGGCATGGACACCACCCTGGTGGGGATGCCCTCGGCGTGCAGCGTTTCTCGTGCCTGCAAGGCCGTCTCCACCTCGGAACCGGTGGCGATGAGGATCACCGACGGCTGACCACCGGCGGCCTCGGCCAGCACGTAGCCACCCTTGGCCGTACCGTCGGCCGCGGCCAGGGTGTCCCCGTCCGCGGCACCGTCTCCGCGCCGGTAGGTGGGTACGTTCTGCCGGGTCAGCGCCAGGCCGGCCGGCCGGTCGACGGTTTCCAGGATGGTGCGCCACGCCCACACCGTTTCGTTGGCGTCGGCCGGGCGGACCACGTCCAGGCCGGGGATCGCCCGCAGGGAGGCCAACTGCTCGACCGGTTGATGCGTGGGGCCGTCCTCGCCCAACCCGATGGAATCGTGCGTCCACACGAAGACGGTCGGTGCCTTCATCAGCGCGGCCAGCCGCACGGCCGGGCGCATGTAGTCGCTGAAGATCAGGAAGGTGCCCCCGTACGGGCGGGTCAAGCCGTGCGCGGTGATGCCGTTCAGCACCGCGCCCATGGCGAACTCACGGATGCCGAAGTGCAGGGTGCGCCCGTACACGTGGCCGGGGAACTTCTTGGTGGCGTGCGATTCGGGGACGAACGAGGGTTGGCCGTCCATCGTGGTGTTGTTCGACCCGGCCAGGTCCGCCGAGCCTCCCCACAGTTCGGGCAGTGCATCGGCCAGCGTCGCGCAGCCGCCGCAGCAACGCCGCTGCACTGGGATTGGCCGACGCCCATGCGTCGAAGTCCCGTTTCCACTGCTCGTGCGCCCGCCGGCCCCGGTCGGCGACCTCGCGGGCATGCGTGATTACCTCTTCGTCGACCTGGAAAGTCCGTTCCGGGTCGAAGCCGAGCAGTCGCTTGGTGGCCTTGACCTCCTCCTCGCCCAGTGCCGACCCGTGGATCGCGCCGGTGTTCTGTTTGTTCGGTGCCGGCCAGCCGATGATGGTGGTCAACCGGATGATCGACGGCCGGTCTGTGACCGCTTTGGCCTGTTCGATCGCGGCGTTCAGGGCGTCGACGTCCTCGCGGTACGTACCGGAGCCGGTCCAGTCCACGTGCTGGGTGTGCCAGCCGTAGGCCGCGTAGCGGGCCAGCACGTCCTCGCTGAAGGCGATGTCGGTGTCGTCCTCGATGGAGATCTTGTTGTCGTCGTAGATCATCACCAGGCTGCCCAGCTGCTGGTGCCCGGCCAGCGAGGACGCCTCCCCGGCGACCCCTTCCTGCAGGTCGCCGTCGGAGGCGATCAGGTAGATGTGGTGGTCGAACGGGCTGGTACCAGGGGCCGCGTCCGGGTCCAGCAACCCGCGCTCACGGCGGGCGGCCATCGCCATGCCCACGCCCATCGCCACGCCTTGACCGAGCGGCCCGGTGGTGACCTCGATGCCGGTGGTGTGCCCGGCTTCGGGGTGACCAGGGGTGGTGGAGCCCCAGGTCCGCAGTGCCTTGAGGTCCTCCAGCGCCATCCCTGCGTAGCCGGAGTAATACAGTTGGATGTAATGCGTCAGGCTGCTGTGACCGCACGACAGGATGAAGCGGTCCCGGCCGATCCAGTCCGGCGCCGCCGGGTCGTGACGCAGATGCCGCTGGAACAGCAGGTAGGCCACCGGCGCCAGACTCATCGCCGTGCCGGGGTGGCCGCTACCTACCTTTTGCACCGCATCGGCGGCCAACACCCTGGCGGTGTCGACGCACCGAGCATCCAGGCCGGTCCAGTTCAGATTCGATGACATGTGAGCCGCCTTCCCGTCGGTTCAGAACACACACGTGGGCCCGTGCGTGGTGCTCCACCGCTGCGTGCGGTCCCCATTTCCGCCACCCTAGTCGAGCGCTCCGACGGGGCAATACATAGCGGCGCGCCCTTCATCACAGTGCCTGATTGCGGCCCGTGCGCATCTCGGCCCGTGCGGTTGCCTTGGGTGAGATTCAGCGGATCTATGCATAGGATGACCCCATGTGGCTGTCCGGCCACGCATGCACCGGTCCTAGGTGCCATAGATACCCTCGAGGAACTGGATACCCCGCCTGTGACAGCCCTGGAACCTCAAACCGGCGGCCGCCGCCGTCCCGCCGCGGACTCCGGCCGGGCCGGCGCTGCGCCGGGGCAGCCCGGGGGGCTGCAAGGTCTCTGGCGTACCGTCATGGCGTACCTGGCGCTGGTCAAACCTCGGGTCATCGAGTTGCTCCTGTTCACCACCGTACCCACCATGGTGCTGGCCGCTGGGGGGCTGCCGCCGCTGTCGCTGGTGGGCCTCACCCTGGTAGGCGGCACTCTTGCGGCCGGCTCGGCGAACACCCTGAACTGCGTGTGGGATCGCGACATCGACGCGGTGATGGCGCGCACCCGCAACCGGCCGCTGGTGACGGGCCAGGTCAACACCACGGCCGCTGTCGTGTTCGGCCTGGCCCAAGGGGCTCTCTCGGTCGCGCTGCTGTGGTTCGGCGTCAACCCGCTGTCAGCCCTGCTGGCGGCCGGGGCGATCCTGTTCTACGTGCTGATCTACACGATGGTGCTCAAGCGGCGCACGGAGCAGAACATCGTGTGGGGCGGAGCGGCCGGATGCATGCCGGTACTGATCGGCTGGGCGGCGGTGACCAATCAGGTGTCGTGGGCCGCGATCGTGCTGTTCGGCATCATCTTCCTGTGGACCCCGCCGCACTACTGGCCGCTGTCGATGCGCTATCAAGACGACTACTGCGCGGCCGACGTGCCGATGCTAGGGGCGACCAAACCGCCCGGCGAGGTGGCCCGGCAGATCATCCGCTACACCTGGGCGATGGTGGCCTGCTCGCTGCTGCTGATCCCGGTGGCTGGCATGGGATGGATCTACGGGGTGACGAGCGTCCCGCTCGGGGCGTGGTTCCTGGTCGCGGCCTACCGGCTACGCGCCCGCGCCGAGGGAGCGCCGATGGGCGCCAACGTCGGCGCGATGCACGTGTTCCACTTGTCCATCACCTACCTCACGCTGCTGTTCGCCGCGGTCGCGGTGGACCCGTTGGTGCTCGGCGCCTGAACGGTTGCTGACTCGACGCCCGGCAATGCCCGGTCGTGCACCGCTGCGGTCAACCAGCTGATGGTGATCACCAGCAGGCAGGCACCGAGCATGTGTAACGCCACCAGGCTTTCCGGTAGGTCCGAGGCGTACTGCGTGTAGCCGATGCCTCCCTGGGCCACCGTCACCACCAGCACGGCCAACGCCGATCGCCGCGTGACGGGCGGCGCATCGGTCAGCCGCAACGCGATCAACAGCGCCACCAGCAGGCCCGCGAACAGCATCACCAGGTCAGCGTGCAGCCAGCTCATCGCCCGGGCGTCCAGGCCGAGCCTCGGGGTTTGGGCGTCCCCGGCATGCGGGCCGGAGCCGGTGACGACGGTGCCCAGCACCAGGATCACCCCGGTGAGGACGGCGATGGCAACGGTGAGCAGCCGGATTTCGGCGCGGACCTCGGTGGCCGGCACCGGCGGCGATTCCACCATCCGGCGTCCGTCGTACAGCGCGAGCGTGGAGAACGTGATCAGCAGCATCGACACCAGAAAGTGCACCGAGACGGTCCACGGCTGCAGCCCGGTCAGCACGGTGACGCCACCGATGACGGCCTGGGCGAGAACGCCGGCGATCACGAGGGCGGCCCACGTCCGGGCCTGAGGGCGGTAGCCACGGCGGGCCAGCACGATGGCCGAAGTCAGTGCGAGGACCGCGGTCAGCAGTACCAGCCCGGTCAATGTGCGGTTGCCGAACTCGATCCACTTGTGCCAGCCCTCGGCCTGTTCCCCGGTCGGCGTGATGGATCCGGCCGCGCATCGCGGCCAGTCCGGGCAGCCGAGGCCGGACTCGGTCAGCCGGACGATTCCACCGGTGACGACGATCAGGGTCTGCGCGGCTAGATTGACACCGATGAGGCGTTGCACCCCACGGTCGGGGAATCGGGACAGTGAATCGGCGAGCACCACTTCAGCCTAGTCCAGTCGCGGGGGTGCGGTTGCTGCCGCACGTGCTGCGCCCGGCGGATCCGATCGGGTGATTCTGCGCTCCAGCCGATCGCGGACCCGGGCCGTCCGATCCGGGTCGGGCTATTCGTCCCAGCGGAAGAGCCGAACCGCTGCCCCAACCACAGCCACGCTCCAGCCCAGCAGCACCAGGCTGGACCGGACCGGGTGTCCGGTGCCGGCCAACCCGGCCCGCATCAGATCGGCCAGCGCGCCGGACGGTAGCCACAGCGCCAGCCGGTCCAGCCCGTCACCGGGCGGCAGCAGCACACCGAACGCGGCGAACAACACCCAGGCCAGATTCGCCAGCGCCAGCACGATCTCGGCCTTGGTGGTACCCCCCAGCAACATTCCTAACCCGGTGAAGCAGGCGGTACCCAGGGCGACGGTGAGCAGGCCGAGCCAGGCGGAGCCCCAGGTGGGGGACCAGCCCAGGAACATGGCGACCCCGCCGAGGAGGATCAATTGCAAGACCTGAATCAGCAGCACCGCCCCGATGCGGCCCAGCAGCAGTCCGGAACTGCCCAACGGAGTGGTGGACAGCAACCGCAGCACCGCGCGGCGGCGGTCGAACGCCGTGGTGATGGCCTGGCCGGTGAACGAGGTGGAGATGATCGCCAGAGCCATCACTCCAGGCGTCACCACGTCCACCCGGTTCAGCCCGTCCGGCACCGGCACCGTGATCGACCGGGTGAGTGTGAGCGCCACCAGTGCCAGCACCGGCAGCACCAGGCTCAGCAGCAGCTGCTCGCCGTTGCCGAGTAGGGTGCGGACATCCCAGCCGATCTGCGCCCGGACCCGGCGAGCGGCCGGTGCGGCGTTGCCGGCGAACCCGGCAGGCTGCAGGGACAGCCCGGTACCGGCGGCGTCAGCGTCGACGGAGGATGTGCGATCGGCGTGTTCACTCATCGGCCGCTACCTGATCGCCCGGCCGGTCAATTCGACGAACACGTCTTGTAGTGTCCTCTCGTGCATGCGCAGGTCGCGCGGCACCACGCCGTTCTTGGCCAACCACCGGGCCACCGCCACCATCGAGTACGGACCGACGTCGCCGTCGACCTGGTAGTGCCCGGGCTGGGTCATGACCAGCCGGGTGTCCGGCGGCAACGCCAGGGTGGCGGTGTCCAAGGGCTCGTCGAGCACCAGATCGATCAGTGCCCGGCGCCCGGCCACCAGCTGCCGTGGGCTGCCCGCGGCCACCACGGTGCCCCGGTCGATGATCACCACGTGGGCGGCCAGCTCCTCGGCCTGGGCGATGTCGTGGGTGGTCAGCAACACGGCCACCCCCTGCTCGACCAAGCCGGTGATCATGTCGTTGACCGCCAGCCGGGCGTGCACGTCCATCCCAGCGGTCGGCTCGTCTAGGAACGCCAGCCACGGCCGGCCGACGATCGCGGCCGCGAGCGCCACCCGTTGCCGTTCCCCGCCGGACAGGTGCCGGATCGCCGTGCCGGCGATGCCGCCCAGGCCCAGCCGGTCGACCAGGTCGGACACCGGCCACGGGTCGGCGTACAGGGCCGACAGGTGGTTCAGCAGCGCCAGTGGCTTGGCCGCCACCGGCAACCCGCCGTCCTGCAGCATCACCCCGACCTCGGACCGGTGCTCGGGGGTCCGCAGCCGAGCACCGTCGCGGCCCAGGACCACCACGTCACCGGCCGAGGGGGTGCGCAGCCCCACACAGCATTCCAGCGTGGTGGTCTTGCCCGCGCCGTTCGGCCCCAGTAAAGCGGTCAGCCGTCCGCGGTCGGCGTGCAGCGACACCCGGTCCAGGATGGGCGTCTCCTCCCTGGGGTGACCGACCACCAGGTCGCGCACCTGAAGAGCAGCATCGTGGGTCACCGTTCGAGGATAGGCGCTCGGTCCCAGGAACACGTGCTATCCCTGAGCGGTGCTGATCGAGATCTGGGAACGGGCCACCACCACGTCGCCGCCGTTGCCGACGGCTGCCAGCCTCGCGGTCGCGGTGCTGGCGTTGGCGCTGACCTGGAGCCCTGGCGGGTACCGGCTGGGCCGGCATCTGGTGACTTTCGTGCACGAGGCCGGGCACGCGCTGGCCGGGATCGCAGCCGGCCGGCAGCTGACCGGGATCCGGCTGCACGCCGACACCTCGGGGTTGACGGTGTCCAGGGGCCGGCGTCGTGGTGCGGGCATGGTGGTCACGCTCGCCGCGGGCTACCCGGCCCCGGCGCTGGCCGGCGTCGGGGCCGCGGCCGCGCTCGGCGCCGGCTATGCGGCCGGGCTGCTGTGGGCGTTGGTCGCGGCGTGCGCGCTCACCGTGCCGATGCTGCGCAACCTGTACGGGTTGTGGGCGGTGGTGGCGATGGGGGCGGACAACGCCGCCGCCGGGGCGCGCCGGCCAGTGACGCGGACCAATTGGCCTGCCTCAGCGGCCTACCTGCGTCGATGTGGGTGGGCTTGTTCTGGTTGACGTGCGTGGCAGCGCTGCTCACCGGCGGCTGGCTGCTGCTGCCCGGCCTGGTGCGGTGATCCCGGCGAGCGATCGCGGCCGCTGCGACTACAGGTAGTTGTTGCTGATCCGGGCGGCCACCTCACGCAGCAGCCGGGCCGTTTCGTGCATGCACACGTGCAGATCAGGTTCGTGCTCCAGCAACGAATACGTTGCGTCGAAACCGGCCCGGGTCAGGTCGTCCTGGTTGAGCTTGGTGATGCCGGCCACCGCCACCACCGGGATGTTGCGTTTGCTGGCCCGGGCAGCCACCCCGACCGGAGCCTTGCCGCCCAAGCTGGCCTGGTCCAGCGATCCTTCCCCGGTGATCACCAGATCAGCTGCCTCGCAACGGGCATCGAAGTCGACGAGCTTGAGCATGACGTCGATGCCGGGACGGAACACGGCACCCAGCAGGGCGATGGCGGCGAAGCCGGACCCGCCGGCGGCACCCGACCCCTCGGAGCTGGCCGCGTCGTACACGCATTCGCCCTTGACCTCGGCAAGAACCGACAGGTACCGCTCCAAGCCTTTCTCGAGCGTCTCCACGTCCTCGGGGCTGGCGCCTTTCTGCGGGCCGAACACGGCCGCCGCACCTTTGGGGCCGAGCATGAGGTGGGTGACGTCACTGGCCAGGGTCAGGGTGGTGCCCTTCAGCCTCGGGTCCAGGCCGCTGATATCGGCGCTGTGCAGGTCGATCAAGGCCCCACCGCCACCGGGCAGTTCCCGTCCGTCGGCATCGCGCAGCGACACCCCGAGGCCCTGCAGGAGCCCGGCGCCACCGTCGGTGCTCGCGCTGCCGCCGACGCCGAGCACGATCTCGGTGCAACCGAGGTCCAGGGCGTGCTTGATGAGTTCGCCGGTGCCACGGGTGGTGGCCCGCAGTGGGCGCAGTTGTCCGGGTGCGACCAGCGGCAGGCCGCTGGCTTCGGCCAGTTCGACCACGGCGGTGCTGCCCTTGACCGCGAAGGTGGCTTGCACCGGGTCGCCCAGCGGACCGGTGACCTCCTGCTTGACCACCTCGAAGCCCGCGGTGACGGCGGACTCGACCGTGCCCTCACCGCCGTCGGCTACCGGGATGCGGATCACCTCGGCCTGCGGCCGGGCGTCGAACACTCCGCGCGCGAGTGCATCCGCGACGTCCACCGCGGTCAGGGATCCCTTGAACTTGTCCGGGGCGATCACCACTCTCACCGCTCCAGTACACATCCGGGCGCACGGTGCTGTCGAACCGCCGGATCCACCGCGGCGATGGTCGTAGGATCAAACCCGACACCGGAGGAGAGCGCGTGCAGGACCGATCGGAGCCCACCCGTGGCAGGGTGTCGCTGGTGACTCTCGGCTGCGCCCGCAACGAGGTGGACTCGGAAGAGCTGGCGGCCCGGCTGGCCGTCGCCGGCTGGGAGCTGACCGACGACATGGCCGCGGCCGATGTCGCCGTCATCAACACCTGCGGGTTCATCGAACAGGCCAAGAAAGACTCCATCGACATCCTGCTGCAGGCCGCGGACGTGCGCGCGGACGCGGACACCACCACCCGGGCAGTGGTCGCCGTCGGGTGCCTGGCCCAGCGGTACGGCAAGGAGCTGGCCGAGCAGCTGCCGGAAGCCGATGCGGTACTGGGATTCGACTCCTACCCCGAGTTGGCCGGGCATCTGCGCAGTGTGCTGGCCGGCCGCCCACCGCCCGCACACCAGCCGCAGGATCGCCGCCGACTGCTACCCGTGACCCCGGTGGCCCGCCCATCCGCGGCGGCCGGGGTGAGCCTGCCCGGACACGGCACCCGTGCCGGTGCCGGGCCCGGCACCAGCCGCCCGGCCAGCGGTCCGCCGGTGCTACGTCGCCGGTTGGGCAACGAACCGTGGGCACCGCTGAAGATCGCCTCCGGCTGCGACCGGCGCTGTGCCTTCTGCGCGATTCCTGCTTTCCGTGGTGCGATGGTTTCCCGCCCGCCCGAGGACGTGCTGGCCGAGGCGCAGTGGCTGGCCGCGCGCGGGGTACGTGAGGTTCTGCTGGTCAGCGAGAACACCACCTCCTACGGCAAGGATCTCGGTGACCTGCATGCGCTGGAGGCGCTGCTGCCGCGGCTGGCAGCGGTGCCGGGCATCGACCGGGTCAGGGTGTCCTACCTGCAGCCGGCCGAGATCCGGCCGGGAACCATCGAGGCGATAGCCGCAACCGAGGGTGTCGCCGCGTATTTCGACCTGTCGTTCCAGCATGCCGCCCCGCGGGTACTGCGGGCGATGCGCAGGTTCGGGGACCCGGACGCGTTCCTCGGCCTGATCGAACGCATCCGTGCCCTGCACCCGCAAGCCGGTATCCGCAGCAACGTCATCGTCGGGTTCCCCGGTGAGACCGAGGCGGAACTGGGCCTGTTGGGTGACTTCCTGGCTGCCGCCGAGCTGGACGTGGTGGGGGTGTTCGGCTACTCCGACGAGGAGGGCACGGCGGCCGCGCAGCTGCCCGGCAAGCACGACGAGGACGAGATCCGGGCCCGGGTGGCTGCCGCCAGCAGTCTTGTGGAACACGTGTCCGACGC
>PDWI01008541.1_pt1 | contig 12038 bp, 9 predicted proteins | sample 1430891 | NCBI WGS metagenome assembly PDWI01 (sample SAMN01162508, study PRJNA174530) | Oral metagenome, whole genome shotgun sequencing project. | biome: Marine environment; feature: Marine mammal; material: Swab sample of the gingival sulcus; isolation source: swab sample of gingival sulcus...
AGTCCAAGCAGAAGTGGTGGAATTGGTAGACACGTTGGACTTAAAATCCAATGGACAGTAATGTCCGTGCGGGTTCAAGTCCCGCCTTCTGTACTAAAATGGAAGTTGATTGAAAAATCTTCTTCCATTTTTTTGTATTTGTAACTCTGGCTCATTCTCAAAAGTTGTAAAAAATCGAATAAATAAGAAATATTCTTTACACAAAAGACTATTTTGAGGTTATCATTAAAAGTTTATTAATAGACTATAAAAGTTGAAAATATGAAAATTGGAGATAAAGTAGCGGTCATTGACGACGTCATTACAGGTATTGTTACAGAAATATCAAATGATACTGTATCATTAGTAGATGAGAATGATTTTACCTTTCGTTTTCTTAAAAACGAAGTTGTTGTTATAGAAGAAGAACAATCCAATTTATCGAAATACATCAATATTCAGCACCAAGATTTATTGGCAGAGAAAAAACAGATTTCCAAAAGAAAGAAACAACCTACTCCTGTCAAAAAAAATAAGCAACAAGTTATGGAAGTTGACTTACACATCCATCAACTTATTGATTCTACACGAGGAATGGACAACTACGATATGCTCAACTTACAAATAGAAACTGCCAAACAGAAAATAGAATTTGCTATTGCTCATAAAATTCCGCGTATTGTCTTTATTCACAGCATCGGAGAAGGTGTTTTAAAAACTGAATTAGAATTTCTTTTCAAAAAATACAATACCGACTACTACCCTGCCTCTTTCCAAAAATATGGATTTGGAGCTACAGAAGTCTATATTTATCAAAAACAGTAATTTTTCGCTAAACGCTACAACAATCTATCGTCAATCCACTTTTTAGCATCAAAGAAATTTTGAGGAGCAACGTTGTGTCCCACTGGGTATTCTTTATAGATGTGTAAAATATTTTGTTCTGTTAAATAAGGTGTTATTTGTCGTGCTAAATCCACAGGAATTACTTGGTCAACAGAACCGTGAGAAGCAAAAACATCTAATTTCTTATACTCTTCTTCTCCTCTATTTTCAATAATTTCAGAAAATAAATAACCGCTTAAAGCCACAATTTTCTGCACTTTATCAGGATAACTCAATGCCAACGAATGGCTTAAAATTGCTCCTTGGCTGAATCCCATTAAAACCGTTTTTGTAGATGAAATTTGATATTTATCCTGAATTCCCTCTACAAATTTTAATAACTGATCTCTTGCTTGAATAGCCTCCTCTACATTGGATTGCTTGACCCCTACTTCATCAAAATCAATGCTATACCACGCAAAACCTCCAAAAGGTAATGCCAAAGGCGCCTGTACACTTACAATCAAATAACGTTCGTCAAACTGACACGAAAATGAAAATAAATCCTCTTCGTTACTTCCATATCCGTGAATCAAAATAAGTAACGGTGTAGAATCATCTATTTTTGATGGTTCTCTACTGATATAATGTAATGTTGAATCCATATTTTTTGTTTATTCGTGTAATCGTTTATTCGTTTAGTTGTTTCACAACTCCACAAATCAACGACTAAACGATTCAACTTTAAGTTTATCGCCTCTTTCTTCCTTTTCCTTTACCTCTACTATTTCTTCTACTATTATTGGTATTGTATCCGCCTTTTTTACCGTCTTTTTTACCACCTTTCTTTCTTCCTCTACCTCTTTTTGGTTTTTGAGTTAATTCTACATTAACCTGTCGTCCATTAAAGAAAACTGGATTTTTCTTAAAAGATTGTAACGTTTCTTTCTCAAAATTCTTATCTAATTCGAAGAAAGAGAACGATTGTAATACTTCTATTTTTCCAATCTCAATATTTTTGGTAATCTCCTGTTCGTTGATTAAACCTATTAATTTAGAAGGACTTAAATGATCTTTTTTACCAATATTAATAAAATAACGAGTCATATTCTCGCTATCATTAGAAGCGTGTTCTACATTTAAGTCTGACGTATTTTCATAGTATGACAAAAAGATGTTGAATTCTAATGACACAAATCTCTTAATCAATTCTTCTCTATCAAAATCAGCTAATTTCTCATAAATCTTAGGTAAAAACTCCTTGATTTCAGTTTCATTAACTTCTGTTTCTTTTACCCTATCAATCAAGTGATACACCTGATTCCTACAAACCTCTTTACCATTTGGAATAGGTGTTTTTTCAAACTTCTTCCCTATTTTCCTTTCAATTTCTGCCAATCTTCCTTTCTCACGACCACTAACCAAAACCATAGAATCTCCTTTCTTACCAGCACGACCTGTACGTCCACTTCTATGGGTATATGCTGCTGCTTGATCAGGTAAGTTGTAATTGATAACGTGTGTTAAATCGTTGACATCCAAACCACGAGCTGCCACATCGGTAGCCACTAATATTTGTAAGTTTTTTTGTCTGAATTTCTTCATCACAATGTCTCGTTGCACTTGCGATAAATCACCGTGCAAAGAATCTGCATTGTAATTATCATTAATCAACTTATCTGCAACTTCTTGCGTTTCTCGTTTCGTACGACAGAATACAATCCCGTAAATACCTGGATTCACATCTACGATTCGCTTTAAAGCATAATATCTATTTCTCGGTGTCACCTCAAAATATTTATGAGTAACATTCTCCGACCCTATATTCTTTTTTCCTGCACTCATTTCGTGAGGTTCTACCAAATAGTTTTTAGCAATTCGTTCTACCTCCTTAGGGAAAGTTGCTGAGAATAAAAGTGTTTGTTTTTCTTTTGGCGTATCCTTCAAAAGTTTATCCAACTCATCTTTAAAGCCCATATTTAGCATCTCGTCCGCCTCATCTAACACCAACCATTGAATGTTAGATAAATCCAATGCCTTACGGTTCATCACGTCAACCATTCTACCTGGTGTTCCCACCACGATTTGAACACCTTTTCGCAATGTTTTTATCTGCTGATTGATATTAGCACCACCGTAAATAGCCAATACTTCTACTCCGTCTAAATATTTAGCGTATTCTTCAATATTCTTAGCAATTTGAATAGCTAATTCCCTCGTTGGGGATATAATCATCGCCTGAACGCTATTATTTAAAGGATCAATTTGTTCTAAAATAGGCAAACTAAATGCTGCCGTTTTTCCAGTTCCTGTTTGAGCAAAAGCCTTTAAATCATTTGCGTATTCTAATAAAAAAGGAATTGATTTTTCTTGTATTGGAGTTGGATTTTCGTATCCAAGTTCTGTTAAAGATTTAATAATCTTTGAGTTTAGACCTAAGTCTGAAAATGTAATCATATAAAGTTTGTAAATTAACTTTCAAAATTAAAGAAAGTCGTAATTGAGGGTGCAAAGGTACGTTTATTATATTCAATAATCTAATTATACTATGATATTTTTCAAATGAAGCTCAAAAAAACATTCTATTCTTTTCATTACAAACCAAAACAATCTCTATGCCTCTTTACGTTTGCACACCATAATATATCTTATTCAGTCCCTTAGATTTTACTTATTAAAAAGCTTTCATTTTATACATTACACCAACACTTATTCGGTTTGTACTTGGTGCTTTTACCCCAAACATATCGAAACCTCTTCCTACATAGGTTAAGAAAAAACGACAATCCTCCTCTTTGAATGGTAAATGTTCTACTCCTACAAAATAGCCTTGTGAAATTCTGTTTTTTTCCACATCCTTGATAGCACCTATTTCATACATATATTTGGCAAATAAATTCCATTGCTCTGCTGGTTGAAATTCTAATTTTGTGATGAATGAATTGTAAATTGTATTTTGATAAATCATATCTTTTCTTGAAACATATCTTAATCTATCAATATCTTGGTCAGCACGCATATAATCAAACGCCACTTGGAATTTCTCTAAATTCAATTTCGTCCCTAATGTCAGCATTTTTGAATATTTGTCCTTTGCCTGTGTTTCAATACCATAAGCCCAATGAGTTTGTAACACTCCGTCAAGTAAATTTCCATTCCAATTTAAAATATATGTCAGCGGGTTGTTACTTGCGACAATACCTGTTCCATCTTTGATTTTAGAAACATCAAAAACATCTGAAAACACACTATTTCTTGTATTCGTAATTTGCACATTCAACACGTGTTTAGGAACAAGTTGAAAACCAAAATTAATTCCTAACATAGCAATATCCATATTTTCACAAAAATCAGAATATTCATACACATTCATTGGATTTAAGTCATATTCAAACCCTCCCCACGCCTGAAATTGTTTACCAAAAGTAACTCCAAATTTATCTGTTACTTGATAAGTTATATACATCAAATCTGTTGCTGCTGCTAAATTATCTAATGATTTACTTGCATTTGATTTATTCAGTCTATGAAGTAACCGATAAGATAATTTATCTGATATTTTACCCTTAAATTCCAAACGAAGTTGTCTTGCTTTAAACACTGTTTGCAAATCTTCATTTTCCACTTTTACAGCATCAAAACTTGACTGAAAGTTTAAAAACACATTAAATTTATCCGTCTTCTTTTGCACTAAATTTAATCTCTCACTAATTGATTTTTCCTGTGCAAATACCACACCACCTATTGCAAATAATACAACTAAAATATATTTTCTCATTGCTTTTATTTTTAGGCTTATAATTATTAGTTAATAGCTAACAGTCATAAGAAATTTTAGTATTCATTAAAATATTGTTGAATTTTTTTCCAATCTTTAGTTTTAGTTAATGCCAACATTAATAAAACTCTTGCTTTTTGTGGATTCAATGCTTGCGCTGCTACAAAGTGATACTTTGCATCATCAACTTCCGCATCTAATGTAGTTGCCCCTGTTGGAACTCTTGATGCACGAACGATTTGAATACCGTCTTTTTGTGCTTGTATAGCCAAATCAAAGTTTGTTTTATAGAAATTTCCATTTCCAACTCCTGCGTGAACAATTCCATCGAATTTAGCCTTCATAAATGCTTTCATTGGCAACTCAGAAGCGTTTGCGTATCCATAAACGATACCTACTTTAGGTAACTCCTTTAAATTATCAACATTAAACTCTGATTGATAAGTATGCTTTAGTTCAGGCATACTATTGAAGTAAGGTTTTCCATTGTGCATATATCCTAACATTCCGAAGTTTACACCTCTAAATGTGGATACATTTGTTGTATTTGTTTTTACCACATCTTTTGCTCCAACGATAAAATCGTTCATAGACACCATCACTCCTCGTCCCCAAGATTTCTTATTTGCTGCCAATTTTACAGCATTCAATAAGTTCATAGGACCATCGGCACTAATTCCTGTTGCTGGACGCATCGCTCCAACTAAAACTACAGGCTTTTTACTATGAACTGTTAAATTTAAGAAGTACGCTGTTTCTTCCATTGTATCAGTTCCGTGGGTAATTACAACTCCATCGTATCCCTCTTCGTTCAATAACACGTTGATTCTCTTAGCCAACTTCAACCAAACTTCATCATTCATATCTTGTGAACCAATCTTCACTAATTGTTCACCACTTACATTTGCTGCTTTTCTCACTTCTGGCACAGCATTTAATAACTGATAAATTCCTAATTCTCCCGCCTTGTAATTGGAATTTTCAGCCGTCTTACCAACCCCAGCAATAGTTCCTCCTGTTGCAATAATTCTAATTTTCGCATTTTGAGCAGATGCTATTAATGTAACCAACATTAACGCTACCGATACTAATTTAGTTAATGTTCTCATTTTTTAATCAAATTTAAATTAAACTTAAGATTACATAAAATTTATAATGAGATACCCTACAACTACTGCAACTATCGTCGAGATAAATCCCGGCATTTGAAAGGAATGGTTTATAACATATTTTCCTATTCGAGTAGTTCCTGTTCGATCAAAATTGATTGCCGCCACGACTGTAGGATAATTCGGAATAAAGAAATATCCGTTTACAGCAGGGAACATTGCTACCATTTGTAAAGGTGGTATTCCTAATGCTAACCCTAACGGATAGAGCGTTCTCACAGTTGCTGCTTGGCTAAATAATAATATAGACATTACAAATAGAGCAAAGGCAAATAAAAATGGATAATTCGTTACTAATGTTTGAATATGATCCTTAAAAAATGCTAAATTTCCATTAAAAAAAGTGTCACCCATCCACGCAATTCCAAAAATAGCAATCACGGCTTGCATTCCTGCTAAAAATACCGTCCCCTTTACAGCTTTGGTTACATCAGCTTTTGAAATTAAAAATATCAATCCTGCAGTGGACATCATTACAATTTCAATTACTTCTGGCATTCCTATTTTGGTTATCGTACCATTCATCTCAAATGTCGGATGCAATGTTGGTATCGAACCAAACAACACGATAGAAAACACTCCTAACAAGAATAAAATTACTGCTGTTTGGGCTTGTTTCAAATCAAATCGCGGAGTTTTATCATTCTTATTTTTAAGTTTAATAAGACCTTCTTTAATTCTTCGTTGATATTCTTCATCTTTCTCTAGATCAACACCAATAAAACTGACAGCCACTGCACCAGCAATGACCCCTATTAATGTAGAAGGAATACAGACCAATAGAATATCACTCAATTCAACACCCTGTCCTCCAAGTAAATGAGCGCTCAACAGTGCTGCTGTTGCTGCTGAAATAGGGCTTGCCGTAATGGCTTGTTGAGATGCAATAACCGAAATACTCATAGGTCTTTCAGGTCGCACCTTACTTTCTGTTGCTATTTCTGCTATAATTGGTAAAAGTGAATAAGCAATATGTCCTGTTCCTGCCAAAAATGTAAAAAGATAACACACCAAAGGTCCTAAAAAGGTAATCATTGATGGATTTTTCCGCAGTATTTTTTCTGCTATGGTAACAAGATAGTCCAAACCACCTGCTGACTGCAATGCAGATGCCGCTGTAATTACGGCAACAATCATCAACATTACGCCTATCGGTGCATTTCCAGGTTTTAATCCAAAAACAAATACCAAAACTGCCATCCCTAGCATTCCCCAAACTCCTAAACCTATACCACCCATTCTCGCTCCTGCAAATATGGCAAATAAAACAACTGCTAATTCTACATATATTAAATAATCCATAAACAACTCTTTAAATTTTATATCACATTTTACATCACAAATATACTTCTTAATTTTTCTTAATTCTAAAAAAGAAAGAAAAAACATTATTAGAAATGTATTCTAATTAGATTTTTTTGAAAAGGAGGAACTTCCTTTTTGTTAATGTAGAAAATAAAGTAATAAAAAAAGACCGTCTTTTCAGACAGTCTTTTTTTTCTTGTGTTGAAAGAAAAATTAGTATTTTCTCTCTTTAATTCTTGCTTTTTTACCAGTCAATCCTCTGAAATAGAAGATTCTTGCTCTACGAACTTTACCTCGCTTGTTCACTTCAATTTTTTGAATAGCAGGTAAATTAATTGGGAAGATACGCTCTACTCCAACTGTTCCAGACATTTTTCTGATGGTAAAAGTTTCTGAGGCACCGCTACCTCTTCTTTGGATAACTACTCCTCTAAAAAACTGTGTACGAGTTTTTCCACCTTCTTTAATTTCGTAGTAAACCGTTACGGTGTCTCCTGATTGAAATTCAGGAACTTCATTTTTAGTTACAAATTCGTCTTGAACAAATTTTACTAATGATTCCATAATATTATGAATTAAAATATTTAATCAAAACCAACATTCACGGCTCTCGTCAGAGGTTGATTTCGGACTGCAAAATTAATTCTTTTTTTGAATTTCAAAAGAAATTTATCATCTATTTTGCATAAAAATAGTATTTTAGCAACAGTAATAATTTGTAAATCAATCATAAAATGAAAAAAATAGTAATCGCAGGACTGGTTGCCGTTACTTTAACTTCCTGTAAAACAGAGATGAAAGAAAATAAAACTATCACCGACAATCCTCTTTTAAAAGAAAGTTCATTACCCTATGGAGCACCTGATTTTACTAAAATAAAAAGCGAACATTTTGAACCTGCGTTTGCAAATGCAATGCAAAAACAGAGCGATGCCATAGATAAAATTGTAAAAAACAGTGAGAAACCGTCTTTTAAAAATACTATTTTAGCCTTAGAAAAAAGCCAAAAAGAATTGGATAATGTTGGAAATGTCTTTTTTGCTTTAACTTCAGCAAATACAAATGATGTATTAAAGAAAACACAACAAAATTTAGCTCCAAAATTAGCAACACACAAAGACAAAATATACCTCAACACGGCACTTTTCAAGAAAGTAAAGGCTGTTTATGAGCAATTAGGACAATTAAATTTAGACGCTGAGTCTAAAAAATTGGTAGAGAACTATTACACAGATTTTGTCATTGCTGGAGCAAATTTATCCAAAGAAAAAAAGGAAAAACTAAAAGAAATCAACGCTCAATTAGCGACTTTATCAACGAAATTTAATCAAGTATTATTAGAGGCAAATAACGCTGGAGCAATGTACTTGACAGAAGATGAGATGAAAGGTGTTTCTGAAAGCGTAAAAAAAGCAAAAAAAGAGGGAGATAAATATAAAATTGCCTTACTAAACACTACACAACAACCTCTTTTACAGAGTTTAGAAAACAGAGAAATACGGAAAAAATTATTCAATTCCTCTGTACATAGAGCTGACGGAAAAGAACACAATACGGAGGATATCATATCTGAAATGGCACTTCTGAGAGCTCAAAAGTCGAATATTCTAGGATTCCCAAATTACGCCGCTTGGAGTATGCAAAAAACAATGGCAAAAACTCCAGAGACTGTAGCAAAAATGTACGCAGGAGTTATCAAACCTGCAGTTCAAAAAGCAAAGGAAGAGGCTAAAATCATTCAAAAAATGATTACTTCCAAAGGAGGTAAATTTCAATTAGAACCTTACGATTGGAATAAATATGCCGAAGAAGTAAGAAAAGCGAAGTACGATTTAGACGAAAGTCAAATCAAGCCATATTTTAACCTAAAAACAGTCTTAGAAAAAGGTGTTTTTTATGCTACTGAAAAACTCTACGGGATCACTTTCAAAGAGCGAAAAGACATTCCTACTTATCACCCAGATGTATTGGTATATGAACTTATTGAAGAGGATGGCTCAAAGTTAGGATTATTCTATGGTGATTATTTTGCGAGAGATAGTAAAAAAGGAGGAGCGTGGATGAGTAATTTTGTAACACAATCAAAAATGTATAACAAAAAACCTGTTATTTACAATGTTTGTAATTACACCAAACCAGCAAAAGGAGAACCAGCATTACTGACTTACGACGAAGTAAATACTTTATTCCACGAGTTTGGACACGCATTACACGGTTTCTTTGCCAACCAACAGTATCCTTCACTTTCAGGGACGAGTGTAGCTCGTGATTTTGTAGAATTTCCTTCTCAATTTAACGAAAATTGGGCATTGTATCCTGATGTTTTGAAAAACTACGCCGTACATTACAAAACAGGAAAGGTAATCCCTCAATCGTTGATTGATAAAATCAAAAAAGCAGGAACTTTCAACCAAGGATACTCTTTCACAGAATTGTTAGCAGCAGGAAATTTAGATATGCAATGGCACATCATTCCAGCAGGAACAGAATTTGAAAAAATTGATGTTGCTAATTTTGAAAAAGAGGCATTAGAAAAAACAGGTTTATTGGTAAAAGAAGTACCAACTCGTTATCGTTCTACCTATTTTTCTCACATTTTTGGAGGAGGTTATGCAGCTGGATATTACTCCTATTTATGGACAGAAATGTTGGCACACGATGCCTACGATTGGTTTACAGAAAATAATGGTTTGAATAGAAAAAATGGACAACGATTCAGAGAAATGATCCTTTCTCAAGGAAACACACAGGACTACAAAAAAATGTACAAAGCATTTAGAGGTAGCGATCCTAAAATTGAGCCATTATTAAAGGCTAGAGGATTAAAGTAATATTATTATTTTTTTATAAATTTTTAGTGAAAATTTGGATATTTAAAAAATAATTTTGACATTTGCTTTCAAATAAGTACAAAAAAACCAATAAAAATGGGATTTTCAATAAACAAAATAATGATGATGTTTATGATGCAAATAAAGTTTGCAGAGGATTCCTATTGGTATAGTTTTTAAAAGAAGATTATAAATTATAATAGATAGGCCTCTGCGAATGCAGAGGCTTTTTTTATGCAAAAAAATCAATAACAATTTAAACAATAATTATGAGTAATTACAAAGATGCAACAAAGGCTCTCCATTTAGGACACAACACATCAAAAACAGCAAACACAAGAGCGGTCCCTATTTATCAATCATCGGCTTATACATTTGACAGTTCGGAACACGCTGCAAATTTATTTAACTTATCAAAACAGGGTTATATCTATACGCGTTTGAACAACCCTACTAATGATATTTTAGAACAACGTCTAGCCGCTTTAGAAGGCGGTGTTGGAGCTGTTGTTACTTCCTCTGGAACAGGAGCAATATCGACTGCTCTACTAACACTTTTAAAATCAGGCGACCATATCGTAGCCTCTACAAGTTTGTACGGTGGTACTTACAATCTATTAAACGTAACGCTACCAAGGTTAGGGATTACAACAACTTTCGTCGATGCTGATGATATTGAGAATTTCAAAAAAGCAACACAAGAAAACACCCGAGCTTTCTTCGTGGAATCATTAGGAAATCCGAAGTTAGATGTTTTGGATTTACAAGGAATTTCAAAAATTACCAAAGAAGTACAAGTTCCATTAATTGTTGACAATACAATTACCTCCCCTGCCCTACTAAAACCGATTGAACACGGAGCAAACATCGTAATTCACTCACTGACAAAATACGTTTGTGGTAACGGAACTTCAATGGGAGGAGCTATTATCGATGCTGGTACATTTGATTGGTCAAATGGTAAATTTCCAGAGTTTACAGAACCCTCAGCGGGTTATCACGGATTGGTCTATCACGAAGCTCTTGGAAATCTTGCTTTTATTGCAAAAGTCCGAGTGGAAGGATTGCGTGATTTAGGAAGTTCACTTAGCCCTTTTAATAGTTTTCAAATACTACAAGGCTTGGAAACTCTAGAAATTCGTATGGAAAAACTAAGTCAAAACACCTTAGCACTCGCTCAATGGTTAGAAGAACAACCTGAAGTCGCTTGGGTCAATTATCCTGGATTAAAGAGCAGTAAATACCACCATTTAGCAAAAAAATATTTACCCAAAGGACAAGGTGCTTTGCTAACATTCGGACTTAAAAAAGGATATGAGGCTGCTAAAAAACTATCCGATGAAGTACAATTATTCTCATTGGTAGCAAATATTGGCGATACAAAATCACTGATTATACATCCTGCAAGTACCACACACCAACAATTAACCGAAAAACAACAAAAAACAACAGGTGTTACTACCGACTTAATTCGTCTGTCAATTGGATTGGAAAATGTAGAAGATTTAAAAAGCGATTTGAAAACGGTGTTTAATAAGTTATAATTTAGTGATTTATAAGTGACTCGTATTTCAGTCTATCTGTAGACTAAATACCAAATAGAATAAAAAGAGACTGCCTTCACTTTTTTAGACAGCCTCTTTTTTATTTAATTAACTATTAACAATGAAATTCGGAATAACAACTTTGTAATTATATCTCTCACAAACATATCCAATGTATGAGCTTTTAATATTTTGTTCGTTGCCAATAAAAAAACCCTCAGAAATAAAATTACTCCTGAGGGCCTAACGTATGAAACAACATTAGCATTAACTCCTTAATTTATTATAAATTGAATAATACTCTTACATTTAATTGAGTATCTAAGCCATTAACTATTACGAGTTTCAATTCACTAACCAACTACATTTTATCTGTAAAAGCATAGCAATTTCCTCCTAAACTCACAATACTCTTACACCCTTAATAACTCAATAATTGGTCTTCTAAAAATCTTATATATTTTGTAATACCGTAAAACTTTTTTCAATCACTAATCACAAGTAGTATTAAAACTTGCGGTATCGTCTTTTTCCCACCAGTCATTCACCTCTAGTTGTTCAGCACTTACTTTTATACAAGTTAAGTTAGGGTTTTCTTTACAGGAGA
>PDWI01008542.1_pt1 | contig 12038 bp, 19 predicted proteins | sample 1430891 | NCBI WGS metagenome assembly PDWI01 (sample SAMN01162508, study PRJNA174530) | Oral metagenome, whole genome shotgun sequencing project. | biome: Marine environment; feature: Marine mammal; material: Swab sample of the gingival sulcus; isolation source: swab sample of gingival sulcus...
GGAGCAGATGGAAAAACCTGGAGCGATTTTCAATGGGATTATAACAATAGCTACACAAACAAAGAATTGGCAGGAGATTTTGACCGTTCTGTAATTGAAATATCTGCAGATTATCATTTTACAAAAAACTGGACTTCACAAACCAGTATTTCACACAATAATTTCAGTTTTATAAAGGGGCAAAAACGAATTGTGCAAAATAAATTAAAAGGGCAATTTCTTTAAAAGCCTCTGTTTATAAGGGGTTGGGGTGTTTTTTTAAGTTTTTACAAAAAAAACGAATTGTGCAAACGCTGCAATATTGACCAATTTTACTACTATTTGATAAGGTGACCACTACTAATTACTACAATGCCGCATAAAATATAGCGGTAAAGAGGTTATAAAACACTATTTTTTAAAAAAACACCTATCTAAAAAACATAAAAAATTGTGGTAATATTTTTAAACAGGCATACGAACAGGCATACGAACAGGCATACGTTTTTTGGTAAAAAAGCCCTCGAAACTATATAGATAATGCCAAAAAAAGGGGGTAAATGGCAAAAAAAAGGCACGTAAAGGGGGGGATAATGCCACTTTTTTTTATTCGTTGAGTTGGCGGCAACCCTTATGATTGTTGCGGTTTTAAAGGATTTAGGCGTTTTTTTTACCTTTAAAATTGCGGGAGATGGTGGTATTTAGACACGAAAATGACACGATTTGATTTCGATTACATGGTTCTTATGGTTAGTTTGACCTGTGCGATTGATTTAATTTTTGAAATTAAAACCTCTTTGTCTTGATGGTATTTGTTTTGGCTAACTAACCTAAAATGATTTTTGGTTTTCCCTTTCTGTATATATTTTACTGTTCTATAGACATCTCCGGAAACCTCTATGTGTAAAATATACATTTGCCCCCAGTAAATGTCATTATGAAGATCTTCTATTATTTTATAAGCAATAATATCGCCGCTTTTTAAGATGGGATACATACTATCGCCTGTAGCAAAAATAGCTCCATCGCATTTTGGTGCATTAGGAATGTATAAGTAATCTACAGGTTTGCTTTTCGTGTCCGATAGCACAGGAAAAACACCGGCTATTGCTTCTATTTCAAACAATGGTATTCTTTGCTCTTTTATACATAAGTCAGTGCGTGATTTGTATATCTCGGTGTTTTCTTTTGCTATTATAAGATCTTCATCGGGAATGTAATTATCCAGAAGATAGTCGTATGAAATATTAAAAATACGTCTAATATTTTTCAATGTATTTATAGAGGGAAGTATCCCTCCGTTTTCAATTTGAGATAGCGGAGACTGCTTAATTCCTATCTTTTTAGCGAAATCTGCCTGAGACATCTTATTCTTTTTTCTGAAATCTTTTATTCTATCGCCAATAGACATAATATTAGTTTTTTTAATAAAAAATTTTGCAATTATTAAAATTACGTATATATTTGTACCTGTTAATAGACAAAAGTATATAAAAAATATAATATGCAGGCTAAATATAAAATACCTTTTACATCTGAAGAGTTTGATCTAGTAAAGTATTCTTTTAAGCGTGTTGGGGAAAAGCACGGGTGTAGCGGAAGTATGATAAGTAAGGTAGCTAGGGGGTTGCGTAATCCAGAAACGGAGCTTGGAAAGGCTGTTGTGAAAACGTTAAAAGAAATACTTAGAACATTACAATCTTAAAAAAATGTTTGAATATTATAACAATATTTTATGCGTGCAAGGCGGCTGGTTATATAAGGATGCTGGCATACTGTCTAAGTCTAATTACGATAGGTTGAGTCGATTGTATTTTAATATAAGAAGACGGCCTGGGCCTAATACGCCAGCACTGGTAGAATTTGAAAGTATCCCTGAAAGGTTTAGGAAGTTGATTATTGAAAAATTTGGAGATCCTTACAAGAGTGTTAAACATGTTCATTTTAAGGATTATTTAGAGTTTGACCAAAAGGCATCAGAATATTATAATAATTACACCTTAGATAATGGAAATGCTTTGCCGGATACGGCTATAAAAACATACATAGCTAATGCAATAGTGTTAAATGCTATTACTCTTATAAGTGCTGATATAATAGCTAAGCGAAAAGCTCTGGGTGGCTCTATGCGTTCTTCTGCGATGTGGAAAAAAATAGCTGAAATAGTCCAAGAGCTTCCTAAGCATACTTACCCTCATAATTTACCGGCTAATCACAGGCGATTGAGACATCGGCTTAGGGATTATAATAAAAGCGGTTACGAAAGCTTAATTCACAAAAACTTCTGTAATAAAAATTCCGAGAAAATAAACGATGATGCAAAGCTGTGGGTGCTTAGCCGATGGGCATCACGTGTAAATAAGTGTGCTACTATTGCACAGTTACATTCTGAATATAATGAACATGCAAAAATAATGGGTTGGAAGCTCTTAAAAGAGAAGGATACACTGCATGTTTTTTTGAATTTGGAAGAAAATAAGGCGTTGTGGTATGGCCACCGATATGGTGAGTTGAGGGCTAAAGAGAAAATGACCTTTATGCACAGTACTAAAATGCCTACTATGCGTGATAGTTTATGGTATGGTGATGGTACTAAGTTGAATTACTACTATTTGAACGAAAACGGCAATATATCTACATGTCAGGTATATGAGGTTATAGATGCTTACAGTGAGGTTTTACTAGGGTACCATATAAGTGACTCAGAAAATTACGAGGCACAGTATCACGCTTATAAAATGGCTATAGAAACGGCTGGACATAAACCTTACCAGATAGGCTTTGATGGTCAAGGGGGGCATAGCAAACTGAAAGCCGGTAATTTTTTAAATAAGATTACTAAAATGGCTATACGCACCGAGCCTTACAATGGAAATAGTAAAACCATTGAATTAGCGTTTAAAAATTTTCAAACCCAATATTTAAAAAAAGACTGGTTTTTTACCGGCCAGAATATTCAGAGTAAAAGCCTTGAAAGCAAGGTTAATATGGAATTTATCATAGCTAATAAAGATAACCTTCCTACCCTTGATGAAGTTAAAACCATTTATAAAAAGCGAAGGGATGAGTGGAATGGGGCCAAACATCATAAAACAGGGCAGCCTCGATTACAGATGTACTATGCCTCTGTTAATCCTGAAAGTCCCGAAGTTTCTATTTGGGATATGGTTGAATGCTTCTGGGTTACCAGACCAAAACCTATTACTTACACTCCTAGTGGTTTATCTTTTAGAGAAAATAAGGTGAAATATGAATATGTTGTTTACGGTCACGATACCACGGAGGACGGCTGCAAGTTGCCTGATTTTGAATTTTTGGCTAATAATTTTGACAAACAGTTTATTGTGAAGTTTGATCCTACAGATATGGATATGATACGCCTTTATGAAGAAACGGCAACAGGCATACGATTTGTGGCTGCTGCAGAAACTAAACTGGTACCTCATAGAGGTAGGCAAGAGCAAGAAGATTGGGAGTCCGCTTATTTTGCTGCTGTAAAAGACGGAAATATAAAAGGTAGAATTGAACGCCGAAACTTAATGGATAAAATATTGAAAGACCACAATATGTTACCTGAGCAACACGGACTTAACTCTCCGGCTATAAAAGGAGTTGAGAGCAGTAGAAGAAAAAAAGCCAGGCGTAAAGCAGAAGTTAAAAGTATGGCAGAGTACCAAAAAGAAGAAAGCAATATGGATGTGTTAACTGTAGAACACAACTTATATGATAGATATTAATTATTAACTAAAAACTAAACAATGCAAGACAAAGAAAAAAAGAAGATACAAATGGCCTTAGTTGAATACGTGGGCCGTTATGATAGTCAAAATCAGGCTGCTTTCACATTGCGAGGCGTTAGCTCCGCTACTATTAGCCAAATTACAAATAATAAATGGAGGTTGATAAAAGATAGTATGTGGCGTACTGTTGCCAGTCAGATAGGTTATTTAGAAAATAAATGGCAAGCTGTTGACACTTCTAATTATGTTGATTTATACAACATTTTGAAAGACGCACAGGGGTACAGTAATGTAATGGGGTTAACAGGAGGTGCCGGAACCGGAAAGACCTTTACTTTAAAAAAGTATGTGGCCGAAAATAAGCGTTCTTACTTGCTGTGTTGTAATGAGTATTGGACGGAGCGGGATTTTTTAAGCGAATTGCTTACTAAAATGGGGCGTGATGCAAATGGTTTGAATATGAGTGAAATGATGCGAGAAGTGGTGTTGACCTTAAAAAGCCAGGAGGATCCATTGATAATTATGGACGAAGCAGATAAGCTGCATGATAAGGTGTTTTATTTCTTTATCACACTGTATAACGAATTGGAAGACCGCTGCGGCATTATACTTATCGCTACTAATTATTTAGCAAAACGGATAAAGAGAGGTGTGTCTAGGGGTAAAAAAGGTTGTGAAGAGATTTACAGCAGGTTAGGCGGTCGTTTTGTTAGTCTTCTCCCTGTGAATTTCACAGATGTAGCTATGGTGTGTAGGGCCAACGGGGTTTCTAATAAGCAGATGATAAAAGATATATTCAACGATAGTAATGGAGATTTACGAAGAGTGAAGAGAAAGATACACTCGTTGCGTCAAGATGAAAAACGGATTTTAAAAACTGCTTAATTCTTGATTAAATGCAAAAATTACGGCGGGCAGTATCCGTTACCGAATTATTAAACAAAAAGTTCATTGATATAGCCTTTGAGGGCAAGTTTAAAGCAAGTTTTGGGCAACCGGAAAGAAGTGGTGTTTGGATTGTGTGGGGTAAATCTGGCAACGGTAAAACAGATTTTTGCATTAAGCTGTCTAAGGAGTTAACAAAGTCTGGTAAAGTAGCTTATAACGCTCTTGAAGAGGGTGTAAGAAAGAGTATCCAACAGGCTGTGAAGCGTAACAATATGAAAGAGGTTAAAGACCGGTTTTTAATATTGGATCGTTTTGAGCTTGCGGAACTTGTGTCATATTTAAATAAGCGTAGAAGTGCGGATATAATTGTAATAGATAGTATTCAGATGTCTGAACTTACTAAAAGTACGTACAAAAAGCTAAAAAGAGACTTCCCTAAAAAGCTATTCATATTTGTAAGCCATGCTGAAGGTAGGAACCCACTGGGACGTTTTGCTGACTTTGTTAGGTATGACTCAGATTTAAAAATAAGAGTTGAAGGCTATAAGGCATTTAATACAAGTAGATTAGGAGGCGGTGAACCTTTTGTTATATGGGAAGAGCAGGCGGCAAAATACTGGAGTGATATAGGATGATTTAAACGATTTATTATGAAAGAAATTATTATTAAAAAACTAGGAATAGACAATAAGACTTATAAAGATGTGCGGTCTCATAAATATTCTGAGTGGTGTAAAAAGACGGCACTGCACCATGGCTTGGCCCATAGGAGCTTAGTTATGAACGAAACCCTTTACAATTGGTTTAAAACACAGTATGTAAACTATGTAGAAATGCCTTTTGTAAATGACATTCAGTGTTATATGAATATTGATGATCCTGACTTGTTCCAAAACCTGTTCTATGCTTATATAGATGAAGTCTTGGAATGTTATCCGGGAGCCTTATTAAAAAAATTAAAGCTGCAGCAAGACTTTAAAAATAATATTAAACAGAGTAAAAATTAAAAAAACTAAAACTATGAGTAAACTAGTAGATGTATCGTCTTTGTCTTCGGCAGAATTGGAGGCAATGCTAAAAAAGAAAAAAGAAAAAGAAGCTAAGAAATTGGCTAAAGAAAAAGCGGCTTATGAAAAAGAAAGAGACACTTTAATATCTGAAATGGTTGATCACGCTTTAGAACTGAGTGAGCAATTGACTTATTTTAAAGAGTTGTGTCATGTTGCTATGGATAAACAATGCGAAAAGTTAAAAACCTACGGTAAAATTAGAAGCAACAGTAAGGGAGGCTTTCAGGTGGTAAACACAGAGGGCACAAAAAAACTTGTTCGTCGTAGAGATACTACCCCTGTATGGGATGAGCGGAGCGAAAAAGCTATGCAGTTGATAAAGGCGTTCTTGATGGAAAGCGTGAAGAAACGGGATAAAAAGCAGTTCACTCTTTTAATGAGCTTTTTGGAGCGAAACAAAAACGGAGACCTTGAGTATAGCCGAGTGATGAATTTGATACAAAACGAAGAGCTTTTTGATGACGAAAGATGGGTAGAGGGGTTACGTTTGATGAAAGAGAGCTTTAGTAACCATTTAAAAGGTTTTGGGTATGAGTTCAAGATTGTTAATGATGAAGGTAAGTGGGTAAGCATACCTATGAATTTTAGTGCAATGTAATATGGAAGCAATATTTGTAAAGGGTTTAGTATCAATAATAATGCTGGTAAGCATTTGTGTGTTAGCTAATATTATGAAAAATGTCCATGTGTTATGGGCGTTGGCTGTTGTGCCGGTAATATTGGGAATGTTGGACGCAATGGAAGAAGATAATCATGGTAATTAGAAAAATAGCATCCGATATGATTACGGTTAATGGCAAGCTAATGTATATAGACGGCGAAGATAATTGGGTAGCTACTGTAGAGCTTACAAGAAAAGAAATTGAAGCCGCTAATAAATACATTCAAAATATAAGCCATGTATAGCCTTGTAAAAATATTTTTTGAAAACAATGGGCAGGATTATTTACAATGGACGGTAAAAGATGATGTGGTTGTAGAAAGCCTTCCGGATACCGGAGGCCGTTGGCTGGGGGTAAAAGTAGATGAAAATTATATATACATAGGTAACAAGATAACGGTTACAGACCGTAACAACGATGTGGTATTGGTACCACATTCAATTGAAGATATAATACAAATAAAGCGAGGTGGGGCTGAAGCTCCTATCGGGAACGGTTCGGGGTTATGGTAATTTAGTTATCCTCGTTAGCATAAACCCGTAGCAGGTGGTTTATCCGTTAAGAACCTGCACAATCTGAGCAACTTGGTCGGTACAGATGCCTCGCTTTTTTTTAATCCTTGTAGAAAATGGTAACAAAAATATCAAATACACAAATAAGGAAGATACATGCTATTTTAAACCAAAATGGCAGGGTAAACACTAAAGCTAAACAAGACCTGGTGCGTCGTTTTACCGGCAATCATCATTTGAGTAGTACTAAAGATTTAAGTTTTGACCAGGCTAATAATCTTATACAGCATTTAGGAGGTGCTGCCGTAGGTTATGAAAATTGGGCATTTTTTGATAAAACAAACAAAAGACATTGTAAAATTTTAAGCCTGTGCCATGAATTGGAATGGGTGTATTTTGATAAAGAATTGGGCACTGTAGTTGATTTAAAACGCCTAAGCGAATGGCTTAGAAGTTACAGATGCCCAGTAAGAAAGCCAATATTAAAAATGACCGGCAAAGAGCTTAGTAAGATAATTAGTGCGTTAGAAAATATGTTGACTAAAAGTTATAAAAAATGATACACCAAACACCTATCCCTCCCCATTCTAACATTCTAAAAATGATAAAAAGAGAAGCTGCCCAGCTGCGAAAAGCGGTTAAGGCTTGTGGGATAGCACACAAACATTACAGTTGTTTGATACAGCTTAATGAGTGTGAAAAATTATTGGCTTTGGTTGCGTGGCACCGGGAACAATATGAATTATACAATAAAGCTAACGAGATAGCGGTAGATGCAGAAGTTATAGAAGCTCATGATCAGGCAGAGCGTTTTGGTATGCCTTAAACTATTAATATTAGCCTGTTGGCTAATAATAAACCTTTATTAGCCTACAGGCTAATATTAATAATAGGATATGAAAAAACAACAACACTTATTATACACTATACATCCCGTGCTTACCGATTTAAAGATAAATGAAAACGGCACCGAAATTTATTGGAAAGGACAACCCTTAAAGATAAAGACCTATACCAGTAAGAAAAATAATAAGACGGTAACGGTTGTACAGTTTAAAAATAGAACGCACAGTGTGCCAAAGTTGGTCTGTGAGGCGTGGCACGGTATGCGTAAGGAAGATGAATTGGCTCTACATAAAGGTGATGTTAATGACCATCATTTTACCAATCTTTATTGGGGGTATTCAAATTCTAACGAATACAAAGCTAAGAGAAGTGTTTTAAGTAAAATTACCATAGATGATGAGCCGATTATTTTAAGACATATTGCCAATGGCAAAACTTTAACAGAAATAGCCTTAATGTACCATACCAGTGCTATGAGTATTTATAGGGTTAAAAAGAAACATTCAGCATGACAAGACATTATAATGCAAATATTAAGAGTATAAACACTATTTTAAAGTTAACCTACCGTAACAGACGGTTTGTAAAGATGGAATTGGTAAGAGGAAAGTTAACAGGAGAACATTTAAAAGCGGTTGGTAAGATTATCCCTGAATACGAAGCTTCTTTTGAGGTTTATAACAAACGTTTTTTACATGTGGTGGATTATAGTGTTGTGGTGAAAGAAAAAAGCCTGTACCAGCAATTTGTTGATTTGTGGTATGAGTTTTACGAAGCTTACACCGATGGTTTAAAACCTAAATTTACCGGAGCGGATGGCAAGCACCTGAAACAGATTATTGTTTACTTGAAAAAATTAAGCAAGGACGAGCAGGAAGCTTTACAGTTGTGGGAAGTGATTTTGGACAACTGGCCATCCTTAGATAAATTTCATCAGGTTAATACGGATTTAAAGTATATCAACAGCAGAATGAATGTGATATTAACTGCCATAAAAAAATTGGATCAAACAAAAAAAACCACAGGAGGCGATGCCGTTACCCTCTAAAAATACAAAGCCCAAACTGCAAGATTTAATCTTAAAAGGAGATCATAAGCACACAATGATTGTAAGGCATTACAACAACCTTACGGTTGCTAAGGCGGTTACAAGTACTTCCCCTTCTATATACAGATTGTCTGTACAGTATTTTACGCATGAAAAGGTGGTTAGTGGTATTAGTAAGCTGTTATTGGCTACCGCCATGTATTTTGACGAAAACAGCTTAACAGCTCCGCAGGCGGATATAGTAGCTGAAGAGTTACTGGCCCACCCGGAGAGTTTAAAACTGGAAGATTTGGTGGTTATCTGTAAGGAACTTAAGGAGCAGTCTGTTTATAGCAAGTTAACGCCCAGCAAAATACTTAAACACGTTGCTGAATACCGAAAAAGAAGGATGCAGACCGCTATTAAATTGCAGTTAAACAAAACACTTGATGAAAAGCAAGAAGCAAATATTGATGAGCGGATGAGAAAGAGCATACGGCAGATAGATGACAGCAACCGAATTATTAGTGAAAAACACGTAGAAATAAGAAAATACTATAAGTAATTACCTATGGCAAGACCTAAATTAACAATAGCACAGCAGCATTATATAGTAAACAACTACCGGTCAACTTCAAGAAGGGATATGGCAAGACAATTAGGTGTTGGTGTTACGCGTATTGTTACGTTTATGAACAAAAACAACCTGAAGGTGTCTAAAGAGCAGGCACAACAGTTTAGAACAGAAAAAATGATTGGCCGGACATCCTTTACAAAAAAAGAAGACCGCTTTATTGCAGAAAATTATTTAACAATGACAATACTTGCTCTTGCAAGACATTTGGAGAGGAGCGAAACCGGCGTAAAAGGCCGATTAAAAAGGATGGGGCTTGTTATCCCCCAAGAAACATTGCGTAATCGTAGCCGGAAAGCCCGGTTTAAAAAAGGACATACCCCTAAAAATAAAGGGAAAAAAATAACTGAGTATATGAGTGAAGAAGCTCTGTTAAACTCAAAAAAAGGACGGTTTAAAAAAGGGAATAAGCCTTTTAATACAAAATATAACGGCCATGAGCGAATTAACAGAGATGGTTATACAGAAATACGCATAAAGCTTGGGAAGTATGTTTTAAAACACCGATACCTCTGGGAAAAAGAAAACGGCAAAATACCTGCGGGGCACGTTGTTGCTTTTAAAGACGGTGATAAAAACAACTTTAGTATTAGTAACTTAGAATGTATTAGTAAAATAGAAAATATGTATAGAAATTCATCACATAATTATCCGGATGAAATAATCCCCTCATTGGTTCTTACCAAAAAAATAGAACATAAACTTAAAACCATAGAAAATGGCTAAAAACACATTATCAGATTTAAACGACCACTTATTTGCACAACTTGAACGCCTGGGTGATGAAGACCTCACTCAGGAGCAATTAAAAGAAGAGATGGAAAGGGCTAAGGCTATTAACGGTGTAGCTAAAAACATTATAGATAATGCCAAAACAGCTTTGGAAGGAGCTATGTTTAGTTATGAAAAACTGCCCAGTAATAAACCTATTCCGGTACAGTTTAAGTTAAAAGAAAAAGCGTAAAGGATACCATTATGACACCAGAACAAAAAGAGATTGAAAAAATTATAAAAGAAGTAAATAACCCAAAAATAAAAATCCATGCCTAGAGGTATAAAAGCAGAAACCGAACGCCAGTACGCAGATATAAGAAGCGACTTTGAAAAATGGACGCAAAAAAAATACAAAAATGTACAGAAGTTTACCAACTCTTTCATATTTGTTAAATTAGCCGAAAAATACTATAAAAGCCCAAAAACCATAGAGTCTATAGTGTTTTTTAGAACCAGATTTTAACCATAAATTTTTAATAACATGAAAAAACAAATTTTACTATTCGTATTAACATTAGCTTTAGTAGCTTGTGAAACCCCTAAAAACACAGATAAAAAGGCAATAATAATTAAAGAACAAATCCAAGAAAACGCCTTTGGGCAAGATATAGGTTACAAACCTATTTCAACAGAAAAAATAGCAGATGTGTCTTATCAGGATGTGTTTGATGTCTATTTGCAAAAGATAAAAAGTGAAGTTAAGCCAATTGACACTATCATTTTTTACACAAACAAAGCTAAAGAAATTCAAAGAGAAGAAAATAATGCAGAGTTGTTTCATTTTTTTGACTACTATTTAAAACTTCTTAATGAATATAAAAATGTAAAAGATAAAAAATCTACTACATATAGTGTTTATAAGCATGATTATTCTATTATAAACCCAATGTTTAATGATACCAAAGTTAATGTTACAAATTACTATTTTTTTACACCTAAAGACAGCTTGATAGGGTATATTAGTGATGATGATTTTAAGGAGTATAAACAAGAATTTATACAACATGATAAGGAATATTTAGAAGTTATTCGTATGAAAATCACAGAATAAATATTTTTTTATTATATTTACATCGTCAAAACAAGCACGAGAATAATCTCGGCAATTATTTTTAACGATAGAAAACCCACTATGGTGACCGTAGCGAAAGCGAGGTAATCCAAGTCTCGTACTTGTTTTGACACACCTAACGTGGGTTTTCGCATTTTAAATTTTTCGATTATGTCAAAAGAAAAGAATTTAACCGCCGTAATGAAATTTCATGGCGTAAACATTTACTTTGAAGAAATTGAAGGTAAAATTATGATTAATGCTACCCAAATGGCAAAGCCTTTTGGTAGAAACACAAAAGATTGGCTTAAGACTCAGCAATCTAAAGATTTAATTAAAACTGTTTCCGATAGGAGAAAAATCCTTTCGGCTGACTTACAGATAGTTAAAAAGGGTGGTAAAAATCAAGGCACTTGGCTTCAAAAAGATGTTGCCCTGTTTTTTGCTCAGTGGTTAAGTCCTGAGTTTTATTTTGCATGTAATTTAAAATTGGAAGAACTATTAAGAGAACAAGCACTTAGTTTACCTCCCAAAAATGGTGTTTTTCCAATGTTACACAATGGGAAGCTATATTACCCTTATAAGGATGTCATGCAGGTGTTAGGAGGAATTGCTCGAAGTAATGCTAGTAGAAGAAAAAGGAAGTACCCTAACAGTTTTGTAAAGGTATTCGGCCGTAATTTTATTACTGAAGAATACTTTGATTTGTTAAAAAATTACTATGACTACAAAAACGGTATTAACCAACTAAAGCTGTCGTTATGAGTAATATAAAAGAGGGTTTGGTAGGGGTAAAAGTAGATGCCTATTTTGTAACCCCGGCAGATGTAAAAGTTTTTGCGGCCCGGGTAAGAC
>PDWI01008543.1_pt1 | contig 12036 bp, 5 predicted proteins | sample 1430891 | NCBI WGS metagenome assembly PDWI01 (sample SAMN01162508, study PRJNA174530) | Oral metagenome, whole genome shotgun sequencing project. | biome: Marine environment; feature: Marine mammal; material: Swab sample of the gingival sulcus; isolation source: swab sample of gingival sulcus...
GACTGAAACCAATGCCGGCACATACGCCAATGCAATTACTGGTACAGCGGTCGTTAAAGACGCAGCAGATAATGATGTAACAGCCCAGTTTAATGTGACATTAAAGGAAGGCGAACTTGTAATCAATCAAAAAGATGTCATTGTTACAGCTGATGATAAGTCTAAATTCTTTAATGAAGCAGACCCAGCATTAACAGCGACCATTACAGGGTTAATACCAGCTGATGAGGGCAGTGTAGCGATTCTTTACAACTTAAATCGTACTGTAGGTGAAACACTAGGTACTTACACAATTAATGTGACAGGTGAAGCAAGCCAAGGCAACTACAATGTTACTTTTGTAAAAGGCGTATTTACAATATTAGAACCCACTGCAGATGCCGTTATAACTTATACTGCAAGATTAGGTGGTAGTGTCGATAGAGCCACTGAAAGCTTAAGACCAGTAACAGGTACAGCTTTAGGTTCGACGGCAGCAGCGGCAACGGGTTATACGTTCTACAATTGGACAAACGTGGCAGATAATGAAGTTGGCACAGATCCATTATATGTACCACAGAAGAATACATCAGGCGTGTATGAAACAGCAACTTATTATGCGAACTTTAGAAAGAACGTTTTACCAGTAGACCCAACTGATCCAGTACCAGCTGATTACGTAAGAATTAACTTTACAACAGATGCTGAAGGTACGCTTGTCGCCAATCCAGCAGCGGCTGGCAAGTTAGACTTTAACGTCTTAGTTGGCACACCATTTAGCGAAGTATTGGCAGTTGTACCAACGGCAAAAGCTAATCAGGGTTATACCTTTAAGAAATGGAATCCAACACTTTGGGCAGGTACAGTGGTTGTCAATAAAGCGCAAAGCTTCAATGCGACATACCTTAAAAATGTACTACCAGAAGGCGAGAAACCAAACGATAATGACATGAAGTATTATGTCACAATTGTCTTCGATAACGGCGCACATGGTCAATTAACAGAAGTAACGGGTTATCCTGTTAATGCAAGTGGCAACTTAGTGCTCTATGTTGTAAAAGGCACTGCCTACAGCGAATTATATCAAGCATTAGGTAGCGTTATAGCTTATGTTGGCTTTGACTTTACAGGTTGGTTACCAGCCTTGCCAGCAAGTACAGCTAAGGCTAATGCCGATGCGAACTATGTGGCGCAGTACGATGAAGAAGATGGTGCTGGCAGTTCAGGTGGTTCAGGTGGTTCAGGTGGCAGTGGCGGAGACGATGGTGTCGTCATCGAAGATCCACAAATTCCATTAGGACAACTTGATAAGCTCAATCACTACGCTTATATTCAAGGGTATCCAGATGGTAGTGTAAGACCACAAGGTAATATTACAAGAGAAGAAGTAGCAGCGGTATTCTTCAGACTATTAGAAGCTGATTATCGCGAAAAAGTACGTTCTTACTTGAATCACTTTACAGATGTCGAAACAAAAGATTGGTCGAATAAGCATATCAGTACACTGGCATTAGGCGGCATATTAAGAGGTTATGAAGATGGTACATTTAGACCACATAATTACATAACACGTGCCGAGTTAGCCGCGATAACATCACGTTTTGACAGATTAGAATTAAATGCAACACATAATTTTGCTGATGTGACAGGTCACTGGGCAGAAAAATATATTGCTTCAGCCGTTGCAAAAGGCTGGGTTAAAGGTTACCCAGATGGCACGTTTAAGCCTGAAAAATATATTACAAGGGCAGAATTTGCAACACTTGTCAATAATGTATTAGGCAGACATGTCTACAAGCAAGATATCTTAGAAGGTGCGAGAGCATTTACTGATTTAAGCGATGATGAATGGTACTACACTGCAATGTCGGTTGCTACAAATAGTTACTTATACGATTCATTGCCGGACTTCTACCAGAAGTGGTTAGAGCTTATTTATCCGGAAATCGAAATGTAAATGGTAGCTGAAACTATTAGATAGTAGTAAGCGTAGAAGAGAAAAAGCCGAAACTCCTTTGTTGGAGTTTCGGCTTTTTTGAAGTTTTTAGTTTTTCTGACCACCGGGTCAACAGTCAGCGTTTTTCTCTTTTAACTGACCAATCAGTAAATTTTTTGTGCAAGGTCAAGCCCCATTTAATCGCTTTGTTGTCAAGTGAACGGTGGGCATTTTGTAGTTCGTCGATTATTTTAATTGATTGTGGGCATTTTGACTCGCATTTTCCACAAGCCACGCAGAGGTTGGCACCTGATTTTTTACGTCCCATTGCACCAACCACACTGCTGAGATATTGAATTTGTGAAAAATGCGCATTAAAATAGTGTTTGTTGTTATAATGTGCAAATGTGCCAGGAATATTCACGCCATGTGGACAGGGCATACAATAGCCACAACCGGTGCAGGGTACTTGCATAAGTTGTCGATAGAGTTTTTTAACACTTTCAATTAGTATTTGTTCATCTTCCGTCATACTGTTGACTTCGGTCTGTGAAGCGGTTGTGCAATTTTCGACAATCTGCTCTAATGTGCTCATGCCGCTTAAGACAACGCCGACTTCAGGTTGGTTCCAAAGCCAGCGTAGAGCCCACTCAACCGCTGTGCGCCTAATCGGAAAAGTGTTAAACTGTTTAGCAACTAAATCGGGTGCGTTTGCTAAGTTGCCGCCGCGCAGCGGTTCCATAATGACGACGCCGATGTTTTTTTCAGCTGCCAGTTTTAGGCCGGACAGTCCAGCTTGGTAGTTTTCGTCAAGGTAGTTATATTGTATTTGGCAAAAATCCCATGGATAATCTAGTAGTATGGCTTCGAAGTCTTGATATTTACCATGAAATGAAAACCCAATGTAGCGAATGTGACCAGTAGCTTTTTTAAGTGCTAAAAAGTCGATGATGCCAAGCGATTTTAGCGTTTGCCAGCTTTCGAAGCTCGACATCGCGTGCATCAGATAGTAATCAATATAATCGGTTTTAAGGCGTTTTAACTGTGTGTTGAAAAAGCTTTCTAGCTGAGCAGATTTCGTCACCAGAAATGTCGGCATTTTATCGGCGATATATACTTTGTCGCGCAACTGATGTTTGGCGAAAACTCTGCCGATCATACCTTCGCTTTTGCCCTTGTGATAGGGGTAAGCGGTATCAAAATAATTGATGCCCAGTTCAATTGCCTGTAAAATGTGCTTTTCAGTTAATGCCTCGTTTATTGCACCTCGTTTTGTTGGAAAGCGCATACAGCCGTAACCCAATACTGATAGGTCGTCGCCATTTGGAACAAGCTTTTTATAGCGCATAGTAGTGCCCCCCCTCGTTTGTAGTATGTTATATTATAACATATTTGTTTTGCCTTCGGTTTCAGCAGAAATAACAGCACGAGAAGTTTCCATTTTTGCCATTTGGTAACAAGTGCGTTTTATCAAATAAATATATACAAAAATACTTGACGGGCGCATTTCACCATGCTATGATATTAGAATGCAACAATTGTGGGATAATGTTTTTTTGTTGAGTTTTTTTAATATTTTAAAACCGCAAAAAAACGCTACAAATAAGCATTTTCAACGCGCTTAGAGTTAATTACAAAATTATTAATTTTTTATTATTTTTTCGGAACAATTTAAACCATTATCTATTGACAAGGGGGAACGAGAATGCCGCAAGCGGTAAAAATAGGCAAAAGAGAAAGACTTACTTTTTCTAGCGTCGATCAAATCATTCAACCACCTAATCTGATTGAGATTCAATTGGCATCTTATCAGTGGTTTTTAAAAGAAGGTTTGATGGAGGCGTTTCAAGACATTTCGCCCATTCAAGACTACACGGGCAATCTAATTCTAGAGTTTTGTGACTATGAATTAGAGATGAATCCAAAGTATGGTGTAGAAGAATGTAAAGAGCGCGATGTCAATTATGCAGTTCCACTAAAAGTACAGCTGAGATTTATCAACAAAGAGACGGGCGAAGTAAAAGAACAGCGCGTCTTTATGGGCGACTTCCCGCTGATGACTGAAAAGGGAACTTTTATTATCAATGGCGCAGAACGCGTTATTGTTTCGCAGTTAATTCGTTCACCTGGTCCGTATTATGCTGAATCAATCGACAAATACGGTGCAAAGTTGTATTCGACGACGGTTATTCCAAACCGCGGTGCTTGGCTAGAATACGAAACCGATTCTAATGGCATTGTGTCAGTTAGAATTGATAGAACCAGAAAATTACCGATTACGGTGTTGATAAAAGCGCTTGGTTTTGGTAGTGATAGTGAAATTATCGATTTGTTTGGCGAAGATGAACGCCTTATCAAAACCTTAGACAAAGATAGTACTTCTACCTATGAAGAAGGACTACTTGAAGTTTACAAAAAGTTGCGTCCCGGTGAACCACCAACGGTCGAAAGTGCCAGTAGTTTGTTAAATTCGCTTTTCTTTGACCCCAAGCGCTACGATTTAGCCAAAGTAGGGCGTTATAAATTTGCTAGAAAACTATCAATTTCGAATCGTGCGGAAAATCGTGTCGCGGCCGAAGATATCATCCATCCGACAACGGGTGAAATCATCGTTGAAGAAGGCGCCACGATTACGCGTAAACTTGCGCTTATTATTGATAACTCTGGGTTAAAAGACATTACTGTCTATGGTGACGATGATAAGCTCGTTAAGATTATCGGCAATCATTTTGTCGACATTAGCACTTTTTTAAATGTTGATGATCTAAAGATTGATCGTTTGGTTTATTACCCTGTATTAAAGGAAATTCTCGACGAAACAGATGATCTTGAAGCGCGACACAATCTTATTTTAGAGCGAAAGTCAGAACTCATTCCCAAAAATATCATGATCGACGACATTGTTGCCACGATGAGCTATGTGTTTAACTTAGCACACGGCATTGGTCATACTGACGATATTGATCATTTGGGCAACCGTCGTATTCGCTCAGTGGGTGAGTTGTTGCAAAATCAATTTAGAATTGGCCTTTCTAGAATGGAACGTGTCGTTCGTGAGCGCATGACCGTACAAGATATGGAATCAATTACGCCACAGGCATTGATTAACATCAGGCCGGTCGCTGCTGCCATTAAAGAATTCTTCGGCAGCTCGCAGTTATCACAATTTATGGATCAAACCAACCCAGTAGCCGAATTGACGAATAAACGTCGCCTTTCTGCACTTGGCCCAGGCGGGCTATCGCGTGAACGTGCCGGTTTTGAGGTGCGTGATGTTCACCATTCGCATTACGGCAGAATGTGTACGATTAATACGCCAGAGGGTCCGAACATTGGTCTCATTGGCTATCTTAGTATTTATGCACGCGTCAACCAGTACGGTTTTATCGAATCGCCTTATCGCGTGGTCGATAACGAAAATCGCCGTGTAACCGACGAAGTACATTATATTACTGCTGATGTCGAAGCGCGTTCGGTCGTTATTCCGGCAACAGAGCCGCTTGATGAAAATGGTCACTTTATAAATGACCGCGTCGTCGGCCGATTTAAACATGAAATTAAAGAATATCCAATAGATAAAGTAGATTACATGGAAGTTTCGGCGCAGCAAATGATTTCGGTAGCCACGTCGATGATTCCTTTCTTAGAAAATGACGAGGCAACGCGTGCCTTAATGGGATCGAGCATGCAACGCCAAGCAGTGCCATTAGTGACGGCACAAGCACCAATTATCGGTACTGGTATGGAATACTTAGCAGGGTTAGATTCGGGCGCTATTGTGCGCGCTGTCGCCGATGGCGTCGTTGAAAAGGTCACTTCTGAGGAAATTGTTGCCGTTCGTAAAGACGGTCAAAAAGATCACTATTCACTACTTAAATTTAAACGTTCTAACCAAGGTACTTGTATTAACCAACATCCGCTTGTCAACAAGGGCGATGAAATTAAATTCGACGAAGTCATTGCCGATGGTCCATCAACTGATTTAGGTGAAATTGCCTTGGGTGCCAACCTATTAGTTGCCTTTATGACATGGGAAGGCTATAACTATGAGGATGCCATCTTACTAAGTGAAGAACTGGTAAAAGATGACGTATTATCGTCAATTCATATCGAAGAATACGAAGCAGAAGCCCGCGATACTAAATTAGGGCCTGAAGAAATTACGCGTGATATTCCAAACATCGGTGACGATGCGCTGAAAAACTTAGATGATCGCGGCGTCATTCGAATTGGCGCTGAAGTTAATCCGAACGACATCTTAGTTGGTAAAGTAACGCCAAAGGGCGAAACCGAATTAACCGCTGAAGAGCGTTTGCTACGTGCTATATTTGGTGAGAAAGCACGCGAGGTTAGAGACACCTCATTGCGTGTACCACACGGTGAAAATGGCATTGTTGTCGACGTTAAAGTATTTACGCGTGAGAACGGCGATGAATTATCACCTGGTGTCAATGAATTGGTACGCGTTTACATTGCCAAAAAACGCAAGATTAATGTTGGTGATAAAATGGCTGGTCGTCACGGCAACAAGGGTGTTATTTCGAAGATATTACCTGTTGAAGACATGCCTTTCTTAGACGACGGTACGCCAATTCAAGTGGCGCTTAACCCACTGGGTGTACCATCGCGTATGAACATTGGTCAGGTACTTGAAGTTCACCTTGGCTTGGCAGCTAAAAAATTTGGTTGGTATGTCGCATCGCCAGTATTTGACGGCGCTCACGAGCACCAAATTATGGATCTGCTTGAAGAAGCTGGTTACCCACGCGATGGCAAGTTAAATATTCGCGATGGTCGTACCGGTGAACTGCTCGACAACAAAGTAACTGTTGGCTATATGTATATGCTTAAACTGCACCATTTGGTAGACGACAAATTACATGCGCGTTCAACTGGCCCTTATTCACTTGTAACGCAACAGCCGTTAGGTGGTAAGGCGCAGTTTGGTGGTCAGCGTTTCGGTGAGATGGAAGTTTGGGCACTTGAAGCCTACGGCGCAGCCCATACACTGCAAGAGATTTTGACTGTTAAGTCTGATGACGTCATCGGTCGCGTTAAAGCTTACGAGGCCATTGTCAAGGGCGAAAATATTCCTGAACCTGGCGTTCCTGAATCATTTAAAGTGTTAATCAAAGAACTACAGTCAATTGGCCTTGACGTCAAGGTGTTGCGCGATGAAGACGAACTTGAAATAGAAGAAGACGTAACAGATGTTTCAGAATACGATGATGTTATTAAAGATGTTATCGAAGATGGTGACAATCATCAATACATTGACGAGTCTGAAGCTGACGAAGAAAATGAAGAATCAGAACCTGAATTTGACGACAACATCGAATTTGATGATGAAATGATTTAAACACCCTAACCAGAGAAGAAGGGAGCGTACCACATTTGTCTGAAAATATGAATAATAATGAAATTAAACAAGAAAACAATTTTGGTGTTAAGCCGACGGGTTTTGACAACAATTTTAACAGTTTCGATTCGATCAGAATCGGCTTAGCTTCATCTGATAAAATTCGCCAATGGTCGCGTGGTGAAGTTAAAAAACCAGAAACAATTAATTACCGCACGCTTAAACCAGAGCGTGAAGGTTTATTTTGCGAAAAGATATTTGGGCCACAAAAAGACTGGGAATGTCACTGTGGTAAATACAAGCGCATTCGCTACAAGGGTATTATCTGCGATCGCTGCGGCGTTGAAGTAACTAAGGCCAAAGTGCGCCGCGAGCGCATGGGTCACATTGAATTGGCAGCGCCGGTATCGCACATTTGGTATTTTCGAGGCATACCGTCAAAAATGGGTATTTTACTCGACATTTCGCCTAGAGCACTTGAAAAAGTACTTTATTTTGCCTCTTATATCGTATTAGACCCAGGTGAAACATCGCTTGAATACAAACAGATTTTAAGTGAACTTGAATTTGCTGAATACTACGAAACCTATGGTACGGCGTTTAAAGCTGGCATGGGTGCCGAATCGGTTAAACTGTTATTACAAGATATCGATTTAGCGGCACTGTCGAGTGAACTGCGCGCCAAAGTAAAAGAAAGCAGTGGGCAAAAGCGCTCAAAGGCAGTTAGACGCTTAGAAGTCGTCGAGGCATTTTTACAATCGGGCAATCAACCTGAATGGATGATTTTAGAGGCCATTCCAGTAATACCACCCGATTTAAGGCCGATGGTTCAGCTTGACGGCGGTCGTTTTGCTACATCTGACTTAAACGATTTATATCGTCGTGTGATCAACCGTAATAATCGCCTAAAACGCCTATTAGAACTGGGCGCACCAGAAATTATTTGCCGCAATGAAAAGCGCATGCTACAAGAGGCAGTTGACGCTTTAATTGACAATGGTAGACATGGCCGTCCAGTAACAGGGCCAGGTAACAGACCGTTAAAGTCGCTGTCTGATATGCTCAAGGGCAAGCAGGGGCGCTTTAGACAAAACTTACTCGGCAAACGGGTTGACTATTCAGGCCGTTCGGTTATCGTGGTTGGCCCTGAACTAAAGTTTTATCAGTGTGGCTTACCTAAAAAAATGGCGCTCGAATTATTTAAACCATTTGTCATGAAGCGTTTAGTCGACGGTGAATTTGCGCACAATATTAAATCGGCTAAACGCATGGTTGAAAAAATGCGCCCTGAAGTGTGGGATATCGTCGAAGATGTCATCAAAGAACACCCTGTACTACTGAACCGTGCACCGACACTACACCGACTTGGCATTCAAGCTTTTGAGCCAATTTTAGTGGAAGGCAAGGCAATTAGATTGCACCCGCTTGTCTGTACGGCCTATAACGCTGACTTTGACGGTGACCAAATGGCAGTGCACGTACCACTATCAGTAGAAGCACAGGCCGAAGCTAGATTTTTGATGCTCTCAGTTAACAATATATTAGCACCGAAAGACGGCACACCAATCACAACGCCAACTCAAGACATGGTATTGGGTGTTTACTACTTAACCATGGATGGCGCAGAAGATCAATTTGATAAAGACGGCAAGCTGATTAGCTATGGCGAAAAGGGCAGTGGTAAGATATTTAAAGATTTTGAAGAAATGCTCATGGCGTATAGCAATGGTCACGTTAGCTTACACGCCAAAGTTAAAGTTAGACGAAATCACCCAGAAACGGGACAAACGGCCTTGATAGAAAGTACAGTTGGACGCTTTATCTTTAACGAACACATTCCGCAAGACTTAGGTTTTGTCGACAGAGAAGAAGATAAACTAAGTCTGGAAGTTAATTTTGAGTGTACCAAAAAAGAACTTGAAAAAATTATTGCAAAGTGCTTTGAAAGCAAGGGCAATACAGTGACCGCTGAAATGCTCGATCATATTAAAGCACTTGGTTTTAGATTTTCAACTCAGGGTGCAGTTACAATATCGGTTTCAGATATGGTTGTACCTGATGAGAAAAACGAATTAATCGAAAAGGCGCGTCAAGAGGTTGATAAGTATCACAAAATATTCCGCCGTGGTTTAATGACTGACGAGGAGCGCCATGAAAAAGTAATTGAAACTTGGAAAAATACAACTGAAGAGGTTACCGAAGTGCTGATGGAAAACCTCGACAGACGCAATAACATCAATATTATGGCTTATTCGGGTGCGCGTGGTACTATTAAGCAAATTCGTCAATTGGCGGGCATGCGTGGTAATATGGCCAATACGTTGGGTGAAACCATAGAAGTGCCGATTGTGTCTAACTTTAGAGAAGGTCTGTCAGTACTTGAATACTTTATTTCGACAACGGGTGCCCGCAAAGGCCTTGCCGACACCGCGCTTAGAACTGCTGACTCGGGTTACTTGACGCGTCGTTTGGTTGACGTTTCGCAAGATATCATTGTCAGAGAAGCCGATTGTGGAACTGATCGTGCGATTTACTTAAAGCCATTTACTGATGGTCATGGTGCAGTCGAGCCAAAGGCGGCAGAAGTTGTTAGCCAAACACTAGCTGAGAATGTCATCAATGAAAAAACTGGTGAAATCGTCGCTTATAAAAATCAGTTTGTCAGCCGCAAATTGGCTAGAAAAATTGCGCGTGCAACATCGCAGCCAGTTTATATTCAAAAAGAAGTGATCGAATCACTTGAAGAGCGCTTAACAGGGCGTTACTTGGCAGAAGATGTCGTCAGTGACGACAAAGAAAAAGAAATTATTGCCTACAAAAATCAGTTAGTTGACGCTGAACTAGCAGCTAAAATTGTTGCGCGCACCAGTCGAAAAATTGCTGTTCGCTCGGTGCTTACCTGTGAAACCAAGCACGGCGTTTGCGCGCGTTGCTATGGTTTGAACTTGGCAAATGGACGTTCGGTTAACGTCGGCGAAGCGGTTGGTATTATCGCGGCTCAGTCAATTGGTGAGCCTGGTACACAGTTGACGATGCGTACTTTCCACAGTGGTGGTGTAGCTGGTGGCGATATTACACAGGGCTTGCCGCGTGTTGAAGAATTGTTTGAAGCTAGAAAGCCAAAGGGCTTGGCTTTAATCGCCAATATTGCCGGTGTTGTTTCATTTAAAGAAACCAAAAAGAAACGTGAAATCGTTATTACTGGTGATGACGGCGATACATTTTCACAACAAATTGTGTTTGGCGCCCAGCTAAAGGTCAAAGAAGGTGACCGCGTTGAGGCCGGTACGGTATTGACAAACGGTTCGGTCAATCCACATGACATTCTCAAAATTGTTGGCGTCGACGGTGTGCACGATTACATTACGCAAGAAGTACAGCGCGTTTATCGCCTACAAGGTGTTGATGTCAACGACAAACATATTGAAATTATCATCAAGCAAATGCTCGATAAAATGCATGTTGATGACGCTGGTGATACTGAATTAATTCCGGGTTCACGTGTCAGTATGCAAGTTTTCACTGACGCTAATAAAAAGGCTGCTGAAAATGGCTTGACACTGGCTGAGGGATCGCGCGTTTTGTTAGGTATCACAAAAGCATCGTTGGCAACCGATTCGTTCTTGTCAGCGGCGTCGTTCCAAGAGACGACACGCGTCTTGACAGAGGCTGCAATTAAAGGTAAAGAGGACCGCTTAATTGGCCTAAAAGAGAATGTCATTATCGGTAAGTTGATTCCAGCTGGTACTGGTATGAAGCGCTATCACGATATTGCAATCGAATCTGAAGCGTATGATGATACAGATTTGGTTAGTGAAGTCATGTAATTATCTTGACAATGTCTTGTATGAATGATAAAATTTCATGGTATGCGTTGCAAAAAGCGCTTTTAAATGGGGGCTAACAGTGACGAACATGATAAATGGTGAGCTGCGCATCGGGCTAAAGGCTTCAATGCGCGCCATTAAAGAGGGCTGCGTCAGCAAGTTGTATGTGGCGAAAGACGCCCAACAGCGCCTGACGCAACCGCTAATAACATTAGCCGAAGCAAGTTCAATTGACGTCGAATATATCTTGTCAATGAAAGCACTTGGTCGGTTGTGTCAAATTGATGTCGGTGCTGCAGCAGCAGTAATAATAAAAAATAAAGAGTAACACAAAATCTATCAGTAAAGGAGGTGCAGTGAATGCCAACAATTAACCAACTCGTCAGAAAGAGCCGTGTTAAGCAAACCGATAAGAGTACATCGCCTGCCTTACAGCGCACGTTCAATTCATTGAAACGCGTATCTGTTAAGCAGTCGTCTCCACAAAAGCGCGGCGTTTGTACATCAGTTAAAACAATGACGCCTAAAAAGCCGAATTCTGCGCTTAGAAAAGTAGCCAGAGTACGTTTGACAAACGGCATGGAGGTATCGGCCTATATTCCGGGTGAAGGTCACAATTTACAAGAGCACAGCGTTGTCATGATACGTGGTGGCAGGGTAAAAGACCTACCGGGTGTTAGATACCACATTATTCGTGGCGTATTAGATACACAAGGTGTAGCCAATAAAAACCAAGCGCGTTCAAAATACGGCGCAAAACGTCCGAAGAAGAAGTAGTACATAAAGCCCTAATCTGAGATTGATATCGCGTCGCAAATTTTGACATTCGATTGTCAATGATTAGGGTGTAGTCTCTGTAAAACCGACACCACAACTTACTAGAGAATAGGTCTCTATGTTGAGTACCGATGAAAATTAAAATTAAATTAGGAGGG
>PDWI01010065.1_pt1 | contig 12033 bp, 10 predicted proteins | sample 1430891 | NCBI WGS metagenome assembly PDWI01 (sample SAMN01162508, study PRJNA174530) | Oral metagenome, whole genome shotgun sequencing project. | biome: Marine environment; feature: Marine mammal; material: Swab sample of the gingival sulcus; isolation source: swab sample of gingival sulcus...
AAAGGCATTACGACATTGGGTGTTTCATTCAGCAATTTTTAATTCTAATAATTATTTTGCAAGTTTGGATAGTTATTTTGGAGCAAGTAGTTTAGAAAACGCTTTGCTTCATACTTGGACTTTGTCTGTTGAAATGCAATTTTATTTGCTACTTCCATTGTTAATTATTTTTGTAAAACAAAAGTATTTATTTCGGACTTTACTTGGAGTTGTGTTATTAAGTGCTTTTTATTCAGTTGTTTATAAGGGTGGGTATTTCTCACTTCTTGTTAGAATTTCAGAATTTATGATAGGAACAATATTTGCATTGAAACAACGAACTTGGCAATTACACCTTAAACCTTATCAAAATATAGTAAGTATATTGGCGTTAATTGGTATATTATCAAGTGCTTATTACTTTAATGAGCATACTGATTTTCCGGGTTTTTGGGTTTTTGTACCTGTGCTTTGTACCGCAGTTTTATTATTAACGGAAACTTCGTGGTTTAATCAGGCTATCTCTAATAGATTGTTTGTATTTATTGGTGCGTTGTCTTATTCTATTTATTTATGGCATTGGACTTTAATGGCATTTGTTCGTTATTATACAAATGAAAAAGATTTTAATCTTGTACAAATGGGAGGTATTGTTGTAGGAACTTTTATTTTATCTTACTTATCTTATACTTTTATTGAAAATAAATACCGTAAATTTTCTACAAAAAAGTTTATAGTATTTTTCACTCCGTTAGTTATGCTTTTAGGAATTTCTGCATTTTCTATTTTAAGATTAAATCCATATTTTACAAATATACCTTTTGTGTATTCTCAGCCTACCTTTGGAATGAGTTCGCATGCGGAGAAATTTGAAAAAATACAAATTTTAGGTGATAGTAGTACTGTAAATAATAGTTCTATAATTTTACTTGGAGATTCTCACGCTAATGTTTATAAAGGATTCATTGATGAAATCGGTAAAAAAAATAAATTTAGTGTTAAAACTGTGACAATAAATAGTGTGCCACTTATTCCTAATATTCCAACGGATTCTTTTAGTAATAATAAACCTCTTTTGCAGTCTTATAACAAGTTTATACCTTATGCCGAAAAATTAATAGAAAATAATAATATTATAATTCTTGCAAGTGCTTGGAAGGTTGATGAACAATCATTGAAAATAGGTTTTGATAGATTTATATCGCATCTTAAACCTAATCAAAAAGTAATTATTTTGGGTGATTATCCTGTTTTTCAGAAGAATCCAATAAGGGTTATGAGAGGGTACAAAAAAGAAAAAGATAAAAACTATGATTTTGGAAAGATGAAGATTAATCATTTTCCTGGTTTTATCAGTAATACAATAAAAAATAATTCACAAGTTTATGGATTTTATTTAGATAGAAAAGATTTTTTTAATGAATTGCCTTTTATCAATAACAAATTAGTATATTATGATGCTGAACATTTGAATTATTATGGTAGTAAAGAATTTGCTAAATATTATGAAAAAGATTTTATGACTTTTTTAAAAGACAATAATTTAGTTGTTAGAAAAAATGGCACAGAATTTTAGGGCTATATAGCATAATTATATAAAAGTAATTGTTTTTATGAGTGAAGTAAAACAGAATAGTCTTGCAAAGAAGACAATGATTTATGCAGTAGGTCTTTTTGGCTCTAAAATATTATCATTTATATTAGTTCCACTTTTTTCTTTTTATATAACAAAAGGAGAATTAGGTTATTATGATTTATTGCTTACAACTTTATCTTTGCTTTTTCCATTAGTAACATTACAGACTGCACAAGCGACATACAGATATCTTATTGATAGAGAAAATCAGGTTAAAACACAAAGAGAAATTATAACAAATGCATTTATTATACTTTTTTGTTCCTTGTTTTTATTTGTCGGAATATATTTTATTGTTTATATATTTTCAAATTTTGATTATGGTTTCTATTTTGGTATCCTATTGGTTGTTAATTCCTTGTTTTTGTTTTCTCAAGAATTATTAAGAGGACTTAATTTGACTAGGGAATATGTGAAAGTAGGGATAATAAATTCATTTTTATTATTGTTTCTTTCAGGTGTTGCATTGGTTTTGTTTAAAATGAAACTTGAAGGTATATTGTTGGCTAATATATTATCTAATTTGGGAGCATTTGTATATGTAGTTTATAGAGTTAAGTTATTTAATTATTTGGATATTAATTTAAAGTCTATAATTCAAATTAAAAGATTACTTAAATATTCATTACCACTAATTCCTAATTCTGTTAGTTGGTGGGCTATTGGAGTATCTAATAAATTTTTAATATTGGAATTTCTTAGTGTTGATATGAATGGACTTTATGCTATTTCATCTAGATATCCAGGTATTATGATTATTATAAATTCTATTTTTATGCTAGCTTGGCAAGATCAAGTATTATCGTATTCATCTAATTTAAAGAAAGAATCTACATCATTTTCGTATGTGCTTAATAAATTTATGATATTTCAATTATCTTTGGCTCTATTTTTTATTTCGATTTCTAAATTTTTGGTAATTTACACGGTAGATCAAGACTTTTTTGAATCATATAAGTATATGGCATATTTATTTTATTCTTCTGTATTTACTTCGTTATCAACTTTCTTAGGAGCTATTTATCTTAAATTAGAGAATACGCTTAAAGTTTTTATAACCACTATGATTGGAGCTGTTTGTAATATATTAATAACCTATATTTTTATTGATAAATTGTCTCTGTATGCGCCAGCTTTGGGTACTTTATTTGGATTTATTATCGTTTTTGTTATTAGGTTTTTTGATATAAAAAAAACTTTTGCAATAAAAATGAATATTGTACCTTTTTTAACTTTAAATTCACTTATTATTGTTTTCTTGTTTTTTATAAATGAGGATAGTATAAAAATTAATACTTTGCTAATTTTTATTTCTGTTTTTTTATTGATTTTTTTTAATAAGAAACTTATTTCTCGTATTTTTGCAAATATAATTCCTAAAAAATAGATAGAATATGAAATATGCACTTTTTGAACATAATCATACACTCCATGGTGTTGGTAATTATGGAGACCATATACAAAGTCTTGCTGCAAAGCAGTTTTTGCCTCATGTTGATTTTTATGTAGAAAGAGATAAATTGAATAAAGATTATGATAGAGCTAAAATTATAATGAATGGATGGTTCACATATGCTCCTGAAAATTGGCCACCAAATGATAATTTGGAACCTTTGTTTGTCTCATTTCATTTAAATCCTAGTGTTGCCCATAAAATTCTAAATAAAAAAGAAAACAGAGACTATTTGAAAAAATATGCTCCAATTGGTTGTAGAGACTATAAAACATTAGAAATACTTAAAAGTTATGATATTGAGGCTTATTTTAGTTCTTGTTTGACTACTACATTAGATTTGGAGTATAAAACAGAAGAAAAAACGAATGATATATATTTTGCTGATGTTTTATATAATTATGATGAAAGATTTCTTTACAAAGCTTCACCCATAAAGTTTTTCTATCATTTGATAACAGGTAAGGTTTTTAAACATTTAAATATTCCGAAAAAAAATGCTATTTTAAGAAGACTAATTCCTAAAAATGTTATTGATTCTGCGATAGATATAAATCATTTGTATCGCTCAAATATGAACACTGATGAAATTTATGTACTTGCAGATGAGACTTTAAGAAAATATTCAACAGCTAAATTAGTTGTAACTTCAAGAATACACTGTGCATTACCTTGTTTAGCAATGGGAACGCCTGTGCTTTTTATTTTGGATAGTTTGCTTGATGAAGTGCAAGATATGTCTCGTTTTAGAGGGATTTTAGATCATATGAATCTATTAACAACTTATTCCAAAGATTATGTTCAACAGTTATTTGGAAGAGAAATGAATGTTCTTGCTCCAAATGAAATAGATTGGGATAATCCACCGAGTAATCCTGATAGTTTTAGAGTAAAAGCTGAGGAGTTAAAGAAAAGATGTCGTGATTTTATCAATGAAACAGAGAATTAAAAATAGCTATATTGCTTTTTTACTTTTACAAGGTTAATTTTGTCTTGATATGAAAATATTACATATAATAGATAGTTTACAAATGGGAGGAGCAGAAAAACTGCTTTTGGATAGCATTCCTTTATATGTAAAAAAAGGTCTAAAAGTAGATATAGCCTTGTTACACGATAATGATTATCCATTCACCCAAGAATTAGAGAAACAAAATTGTTGTAGAATATATAGGTTAAGTGGCGGGTCTGTTTATAACCCATTGTTGATTTTTAAGTTGGCAAAAATTATAAATGATTATGATGTGGCTCATATCCATTTGTTTCCTGCTCAATATTGGGTGGTTTTTGCTAAGTTGATACGAATGAGCAAAATAAAGTTGGTTTTTACTGAACATAGTACTAATAACAAGCGTATCAATAATTCTGTTTTTTTACTGATTGATAAATTGATTTATAAAGCGTATCAAAAAGTAATAGCAATTTCTGATCCTGTTTTAGAGATGTTGCAAAAAAAAATACAATTACCGGTAAAAAAAATACAACTTATTTATAATGGAGTCAATATAGAAAAGTATAAAAAAGCGATTATTTTACCCAAAACAGACTTTTTTGATGATAGAAGTACTATTCTTATTCAGGTGTCAAGTTTTAATAGAGCAAAAGATCAGAAGACTTTGATAAAATCATTGCAATTTTTGCCTGAAAAATATTGTTTATTACTGGTTGGTGATGGAGAATTGCGAATGGATTGTGAGCAGTTGGTTGAAAATTTACAATTGGAAAATAGGGTTAAGTTTTTAGGTCGGAGAACCGATGTGCCATCATTGTTAAAAACGGCAAATATAGTGGTTTTATCATCACATTATGAAGGTTTGTCACTATCAAGTATTGAAGGAATGGCATCGGGAAATCCTTTTATAGCTTCAAATGTCGCTGGTTTAAGAGAAATTGTAAATGGTTATGGCTTGTTATTTTCACAAGGCAATGATAAAGAGTTGTCAGAAACGATATTAAGTTTGGAAGATAAAGAATATTATCAAGGTGTCGTAGAGAAATGTCAAAGACGAGCTGAAGAGTTTGGTATTCATAAAATGATTGATAGTTATATAGATTTATATAAATGTATGATGTAATTATCAATGATAGTAGTCTGGTATTTTATTGCTGTTTTTGACTATATCTAAAATTATTGCTACATATATTTGGTTGTAAAAGAAATAGTTTTGTTAATTACTTGGAGCAGTATTGATGTTAACTACTACTTATCGTTGTGTTATTTTATCTACGATATGTCAGTAGTATGGAAAAATATAATAAGAATATAAAATGTTTGAAATAATATATAATACTTTAATTTTTTTTGTTTCGCTTATTGTTGCTATGTTTGTTGGGCGTTCATTTAGAATGAAATATTCAATAAGTTTACTAATTTTCTTATGGCACACTTTGTTTGCTACTGTATTTTATTGGTATTCTTTGAATTTTATTACTGACGCTAAAATGTATTATAGGTATTCATTGTATGATGATTTATCTGTTAATCTAGGTGGAGATTTCATTATTTATTTTACTTCATTTTTTTCAAAAATATTAGATTTTTCTTATTTTGGTTGTTATTTAGTTTATAATTTAATAGGAACAATAGGAGTTTATTTTTTAGCAAGTGTTTTGTTAAAATTAGTTCAATATCCAAATAAAAATAATAAATGGATTTATATGTTTTTATTTTTACCTTCTTTGAGTTATTGGTCTACTGCTATTGGTAAAGATACTTTTTCTTTTTTAGCAATTTGTTTGTCAATTTGGTCTATGGTAGGAAAACCAAAATATGTTGCCTTTTCATTATCTGTATTAATAATGCTTTTGGTTAGACCTCATATGGCAGGTATAATGCTTATTGCTCTAATTTTATCAATAATTCTTTCTAAACAAAGTAAATTTATTGTTCGGTTTCTACTTGGTGGTTTAGGTCTTATCATTGCGAGTGTGATGATTCCTTATGCTTTGCAATATGCAGGACTGAAAGGAAGTGTTGATGTTGCGAGTGTTAGTAAGTATGTTGAGCAAAGACAGTCCTACAATTTAGAAGGAGGTAGTAGTGTAAATATTTCTGAAATGTCTTTTCCTATGCAGTTGATAACCTATGTTTTTCGTCCATTTCCTTTTGAAGTTCATTCTGCATTCGCTTTATTTACTAGTTTAGAAAATTTATTTCTTTTATGGCTGTTTATAAAAGCTGTTATTCTTAAAAGAAAGAAGAATATGATTAAACTTATTGATTATAATAAAATTTATTTGTTGAGTTATTTAGTCGTATCTTGGTCAATATTAGCACTTACAACAGCTAATTTAGGAATTGCAACTCGTCAGAAGTGGATGTTTGTTCCTGTGTTATATGTTTTGATATTTAATATTATTATGTCTAAGAAAAAAATAGTATGATGATAAAAATATCAATATTGATAATGGAAAAGTCTGGTGGAAGAGTGAAAAAGCAATCAAGTTGTTATTGCTAAAAGAATGTCTTTATAATACTCTTATAAGTGTAATATTTTCTAATTCAGAATAAGGATTTGTTTAGAAATTAGGTGTTGGTGTGAAATTAATGGTAGTTATAATATGAGTTTAGTAGATAAAGTAAAAAAAGATTTATTTCGGATTAGTGGGAAAACTAATTTTGTAGAATTTATAAGAAGGTTGCTAAGTCCTGGATTTCGTCAGATGTTTCTATTTCGTTTAAATAGAAGTTGTAAGAAAATTCCTTTAATAAATTTGTTTATATCTATTTTATATAGACTTCATTCAGAGTTCTATGGATTTCAAATCCCTCCAAATTTGAATATAGGTGAGGGAATATACATTGGTCATTATGGAACAATAATCATAAATGGTAATGCAAAACTTGGAAATAATATTAATTTAACAACAAATGTTCTAATAGGACAAACTAATAGAGGAAAACTAAAAGGTGTACCCCAAATTGGTGATAATGTATATTTAGGATATGGGTGTGTTGTAGTTGGTAATATCAATATAGGTAATAATGTTCTTATTGCAGCAAATGCTTATGTAAATCAAGATGTACCAGATAATTCTATCGTAATTGGAAATCCAGCAAGTATTATTAGTAATAAGTTAAATGCAACAGAGTCCTATGTCAATAATAGAATTTGATAAAAAACCGAAATTAATAAGAACATCAACTGTTCCTATGTCTTTAAATATTTTATTAAGAGGACAATTAGCATTCTTGAATAAATATTTTGACACTATTGCAGTGTCAAGTCAAGGTGCTGATTTAGATGAGGTTAAGGAAAGAGAACAAGTTAAAGTTTTGTCTGTTGAAATAGAACGGAAAATTTCACCTATAAAAGATTTTATTTCTTTAATAAAACTATATTTGGTTTTCAGAAAAGAAAAACCTCAAATAATTCATTCGATAACTCCAAAAGCAGGATTATTAACAATGTTAGCAGGAAAGTTTGCAGGAGTTCCTATTCGTGTTCATACTTTTACAGGTCTGATTTTTCCTACACGAACAGGATTTATGCAAAAGTTGCTAATTGTTATGGATAGGTTGTTGTGTTGGGCGAGTACAAATATTTATCCCGAAGGTCAAGGTGTTAAAAATGATTTAATCAACTATAAAATTACTTCAAAACCATTGAAAGTAATTGCAAATGGGAATGTAAACGGAGTTGATACTAAACATTTTAATCCAAGTCAAATAAGCGAACAGCAAAAACAAGACTTAAAACAATCATTAAATATTACAGAAAAGGATTTTATTTTTATTTTTATCGGTAGACTGGTTAGCGATAAGGGAATAAATGAATTAGTTTCGGCATTCCAAAAAGTAAAAGAACAAAGCAATAAATCGGTAAAATTGTTATTAGTTGGAACGGAGGAGCGAGAGTTAGACCCGTTACAATTTAAAACGATAAAATGTATTGATAGTGATAAAAATATTTTAGCAGTTGGTTATCAAACTGATGTACGACCTTATTTTGCAGTTGCTGATTGTTTGGCTTTCCCAAGTTATCGTGAGGGCTTTCCAAATGTGGTAATGCAAGCAGGAGCAATGGGATTGCCAAGTGTGGTTTCAAATATAAACGGTTGTAATGAAATTATTGAACAAAATAAAAATGGTTTAATTATTGCTGTTAAAAATGTTGAGGAATTAAGCAAGGCAATGCTTAATATTTTAGAAGATGATAAGTTATATCAACATTTGAAAAGCAATAGCCGAGAAATGATAGTTAATCGTTATCAGCAAAGTGTTGTTTGGAATGCGTTGTTGGAAGAGTATAATCAGTTGTTAGACAAATGAAAATAAATATTAAATATATATATTTAATTTGTTTGATTGTAGAACATTATTTATTCTCATTCTTTAGTTATAAAGATAGTTTTATTTACCAAAATACAGATTACTATAATTACTATAATCAAATAGTAACAGAAAATTTCAGTTTGCAAGAGTTTTTATCTTTAGGAGCTACTTTTTTTGTTGCATTTAATAAAATTTTTAGTGGAGTGAATTTTTTACAGTATTCGTTTATTTACTCTACATTAAGTTTGATTCCTTTTGTATCTTTGCTTCTTTTAGGTTGGAATAGTTTTGAAAAAGCTTCTTTTACTTTGAAGTTTTTATTTATATTGTCTTTATTTTTACCAAGTACACATTATTGGTTAGGTTCATTTAGTAAAGATGCTTTTTGTTTTTTTTCAGTATTTCTTATTTTCTATTATTATTATAAACAGAAGACTAAATTATTTACATTTTTAATAGTTCTATCTTTTTCATTAATGACTATTATAAGACCTTATGTCGGTATATTAGTACTGTTTACAATGCTCTTTTTTGTGAAAAAAAAATATATTTTACCATTGTTTTTATCTTTACTATTTTTTGGGGTTATTTTTTTATATTTCTTTTTGGAAATAAAATATTTTTCAATAGAGTCTATTCTTGAGAAGTATAGTCATTTAAATAATTATTCTTATAGTAATAGTACAAAAGAAAGTATTATAAACTTAATGCATACGACTGTTTTTTCAAGATTTTTTTATGTAATGTTTCGTCCTTTGTTTTTTGATGCAACAACTTTTTATAAATATATTATATCCATTGAGAACTTTGTCTTAATTGTAATATTTCTTATGCTTTCATATAAGTTAGTACGGTATAAAACAGTGATTTTAAAATACGAAAATAGCTTCTATTATGCCCTAGGAGTTTATGCTTTCTCAACTTGGCTCTTTTATAGTTTGTATGTTTATAACTATGGTTTAGCATCAAGAATGAAAGCCAATTATATTGTTTTTTTGTTATATTTCTTTTTTGTATCATTTTCTAAGTTAGAAAAGATAAAAAAGTAGTATTTTTGTATAAAATAAATTATGTATAAAAATTATATTAAAAGAATATTAGATTTTACTCTATCGTTCATCGGTTTTATTATGTTATCGCCGATATTTTTGATAGTAACTGTGTTTCTTGCTATTGCAAATGAAGGAAAACCATTTTTCTTTCAAGTGCGACCAGGTAAGAATGAAAAAATGTTCAAAATTATTAAGTTCAAAACAATGAATGATAAAAAAGATGAGCAAGGAAATCTTTTACCTGATGCAGAGCGATTGACCAAAGTCGGAGCATTTGTGCGAAAAACTTCGTTAGATGAAATTCCACAGTTACTCAATGTGATAAAAGGGGATATGAGTTTGATAGGACCAAGACCATTACTACCTCAATATTTACCTTTGTATAACGATGAACAAAGAAAACGCCACAATGTAAGACCGGGAATAACGGGTTGGGCACAAATCAATGGACGAAATGCTATTTCGTGGCAACAAAAGTTTGACTATGATGTTTGGTATGTTGAAAATGTAAGTTTTATATTAGATGTGAAAATATTGCTTTTAACCGTGAAAAAGGTATTCGTTTCAGAAGGGATTTCACAAGAAGGGCAAGCAACAATGGAAGAATTTAAAGGGAATAAATAATGATACTATTTGGTGCAAGTGGACACGCAAAAGTTATAGCTGATATTTTGTTAAAACAGGGAATAAAGGTGGATTTTATTTTAGATGATAGCCCTCGTGTAGTTGATATTTTCGGTATTCCAGTTAGACAGAATAACAATCAGATAAATAATGAAAAATGTGTTATTTCAATAGGAAATAATGCAATAAGAAAGAAGATATCAGAAAATTATGCTTTTGAGTATCAAACAGCAATACACCCAAAAGCTACTATTGCAGAAATTTCTAAAATAGGAGTGGGGACAGTGATAATGGCAAATGCTGTTATAAACCCTAATGCAAAAATAGGAAAACATTGTATAATAAATACTGGTGCTGTGGTGGAACACGATTGTAAAATAAATGATTTTGTGCATATTTCACCCAATGCATCTTTGGCTGGAAATGTTGAGGTTGGGGAAGGTACACATATTGGTATTGGAGTATCGGTAATTCAAGGAATAAAAATAGGGAAATGGGCAACTGTAGGGGCTGGGGCTGTGATTATTAAAGATGTCCCAGATTTTGCTACGGTGGTTGGTAATCCTGCAAGAGTAATAAAAATTAAGGAATAAATTATGAAAGAAAAAATATGGTTATCCTCGCCACATATGGGAGGAACAGAGCAACAAGAGGCTTTTGATACAAATTGGGTAGCACCACTTGGACCTAATGTAAATGGTTTGGAAGAAAGTATCCAAAAATATTTACAAGAAAATAGCAAAGTGGCGTGTTTGGTTTCGGGAACATCGGCATTGCATTTGGCGTTGATTTTGTCAGGTGTAAAGGCAGGAGATGAAGTTATTTGTCAAAGTATGACTTTTTCGGCATCGGCAAATCCGATTACTTATCAAGGGGCAACACCTATTTTTGTAGATAGTGAAAAAGATACTTGGAATATGTGCCCTGTGGTTTTGGAAGAGGCTATCAAAGATAGTGTGGCAAAAGGCAAGAAACCAAAGGCAATTATCGTGGTACATTTATACGGAATGCCTGCGAAAATGGACGAAATTTCTGCCATTGCTAAAAAATATGAGATTACTTTAATTGAAGATGCTGCTGAGGCATTAGGTTCAACCTACAAAGGACAAAAATGTGGAACTTTTGGCGATTTTAGTGCATTATCATTTAATGGAAATAAAATAATCACGACTTCGGGTGGTGGAGCATTGGTTTGTAAAAACGAAGAACACAAGCAAAAAGCTGTATTTTTAGCCACCCAAGCACGAGATGATGCACCACATTATCAGCACTCACATATTGGTTACAATTACCGAATGAGTAATATTGTAGCAGGAATTGGTCGAGGGCAAATGGAAGTGCTTGATTTACGAGTGTCGCAACGTCGAGCAAATAATCAGTTTTATCAGGAGTTATTCAAAGATATTGACGGAATAGAAGTTCTAACCGAATCGACAAACGATTATTTTTCAAATCATTGGTTATCTGCAATTTTGGTAGATGAACAAAAAACAGGTTTTTCTCGTGAAGATTTACGCTTGGTGATGGAAAAAGATAATATTGAATCTCGCCCGTTATGGAAACCGATGCACTTGCAACCTATTTTTGAAAATTGTAAATATTATGGTGGAAAAGTAGCAGAAACTTTATTTGACAATGGATTGTGTTTGCCGTCAGGGTCAAATTTGAGTGATAAGGATAGAGTAAGGATAAAGGAAAGTATTTTTGCTATTATAAGATAGTTGTGAGTTTATAATTTTTTATTTAGTGGTTATTTTTTCATATCTTTGTCAAAAACATTAAAACTAATATAAAAATGGGAAAAGTTGCTTTAATAACAGGGATAACAGGGCAAGATGGGTCTTATTTAGCAGAGTTTTTAATTGAAAAAGGATATGATGTTCACGGAATAATTAGACGTTCTTCATCGTTTAATACGGAAAGAATAGAGCATTTGTATCTTGATGAGTGGATTAGAGATATGCGTCAGGAAAGGCTTATCAATTTGCATTATGGCGATATGACTGATTCTAGT
>PDWI01011784.1_pt1 | contig 12033 bp, 7 predicted proteins | sample 1430891 | NCBI WGS metagenome assembly PDWI01 (sample SAMN01162508, study PRJNA174530) | Oral metagenome, whole genome shotgun sequencing project. | biome: Marine environment; feature: Marine mammal; material: Swab sample of the gingival sulcus; isolation source: swab sample of gingival sulcus...
CAGAATCCTCAGGCAATCGGTAAACCTCCTGCCAATAATCATCTTCATAGCCTATTTGCTTACCAAAGAGAATTAAAAAAAATGAAAATATTAATAATAATATCCTTTTCATTTTTACTCCTTTCACAAGTTAAGAGTTATAAAAAAGCCTTTCGAATCAGAAATTGCAATTTACCTCCTTTCTCATTTTCTGATCGTTAAATTAACTAAATTTCAAAACCATTTTTTAGTTTACTGATATAGCTAGGTATTTATATTTACATAATTATAATTTAACAAAGCTCCAAATACCTCGTCAAGTAAAAAAGTACTTATTTTCCATCCTTCCTCCTCATTTAATTAAACACCTCCCGAAATCAATTGGAGCTTATCCCTTCCATAACTCCAATAGCAAGATAATAAATGTCCGGTTCTTTTTAAAACGGCTCAATTGCTAATTAATGCTAAAATTAAGCTGATAAATTTCAAATTTAGCTATAAACTAAAAAAGTAATTTTGTGTAAAAAACTATTTTTAGCCTTGACTTTTCATCTTTACATGTTTACCTTTAAAACAAGAAATAATATTTTTTTTGTGGGTAGAGAAAATGGCGATAGCGATCAATATTAAAAATGAAATTTTGAATTATTTTGATAATGGAATTTCCATATCAACATTAGCCCTTGAATATAGCATTGCCAAGTCCTCTATTTACCGCTGGCTGGAAGATCGTAAACAGAAGAGAAAACCCAAAAAAAGAAAAGTCCCAAAATCTTTCAAGAAGAATTATAAATTAAACAACTCCGAAAAAAAACTAATCGTTAATCTAAAAAAAGAAAACAAGGATATTTCCTATAAAGAAATTTTATCAAAATTAGATCATAAAGTTTCCTTTAGAGCCATTTTTAGATATTTGAAAAAAGCCGGCTTAACCAGGAGAAGAAATTTTAAATATCCAACCCTCAAAAATTTGGAAAAATACCAGCAGGAGGATTTAGAATTTCTCAGAAAAGAATACCAAAAATTTGCCAAAGATAAGAACCACCCCAAGTATTATGAAATAATTTATTCCTTTTTATTGATTTTTTCTAATAGAGGATTATTTAAAGAAGTTGAGCTTGTGTGTCGAAAAATCTTAAAGAATAAGAAAAAATTTATTGAAAATTTAGAAAAAAAAGATCCTTCTATAGCAGGAATGATTTATTACTCTTTGGGTGATAGTAATAATAGTTTTGCTATGGTTGAGAAAGCAGGAAAAGATTATTCTAAAGCCTATGAACTTTTTGAGGAGACTAGTAAAGGAGAAATTACTTTGGAATTTGTTAAGGGACTGGCAAGATCTCTCTATACCGATCAGTATAAAACCAAGATCACTCTTGAATCTCTTAATTCAATTTTACAAGAAACTAAAAATTCTGATATAAAAGCTTATATATACAGTGCGTTAGGGGTTTATGCTTTTGAAAAAAACGATTACCAAACTGCCAATAAGAATTTAAGAGAATCCCTTAAATTTAAAGAGAAAAAAGATGATGAATATGGCAAAATTTATTTAAATCTTGCCAATTGCAATAATAATATGAACAAAAACAAAGAAGCTCTTAATTTCTTAGATCTTGCGGAAGAATATACTCGGTTTGACAGTTTCCAAAAGGCGAAAATCCAATTGCTGAGAGGTCTTATCGCCGTTAAAGAAAAAAAATCTTGGCAAGAAATAGAAAAATTATACCTAAAAAGCATTCTTATTTTTAAAAAAGTAAAAAATGATCTACATTATTTATTCTGTCTTTGCCATTTAGCTCTGCTTTACTATAAAAATCATAAAATTACAAAACTAAATAAGATAAAGCCATTTATCGAAAAATACTTAGATATTCCTGAGCTTGCCTACTTTGCTAGAAGATATTTAGCTATGGTGGAATAGTCGCTACGCTCTAATTCAGAATTAAAAATGCAGAATGCAAAATTGAGAATTATTTTTCGTATTTTATAGCGATATCGATTATTAAAAACAATATTAGAATATACGGCAACAAATGTAGGGGCGTGGTCGCTGACGCTCTAATTACGAATAATGTAGGGGCATCCCTTGTGGGTGCCCAATAAATAACACCAAAATAACGACAACACCAAACATTCAAAAACAATATTAAAAATCATGACGGTATTGTAGAGACGCTGATCGCTGACGCTCTAATTAAGTCGTTCCCTTTGGGAACTCCAATGCAGAATTAAGAATGCAGAATGCAGAATTGAAAAATTCGCTAGCGAATTTTTATGTAGGGGCAACGCCTTGTGCTTGCCCAAAATAAAAGGGCGATTACGAACCGCTCTATTAACATTTAATAATTGTAAAAATGGATGAGGTACAAGGATTGATTAAAATTTGAGTAGCGGAGCCTAACAAGAATTAAGCAAAACACACAAAATTAACTCCAAAACATCCCCCTATATTTTACTTTTAGGCTTTTTAGAACCAAGTAGTTCAAGGCGGAGAGAATTTGAGTAGCGGAGCCTAACAAGAATTAAGCAAAACACACAAAATTTGAGTAGCGGAGCCTAACAAGAATTAAGCAAAACACACAAAATTAACTCCAAAACATCCCCCCTATATTTTACTTTTAGGCTTTCTAAAAGCGAGTAGTACAAGGCGAGGTGAATTTGAGTAGCGGAGCCTACAGATAGTAGGTGAGCAACGCAAAATTTGCCTCAACGCAGTAATACGAAGCTTTTTGAAAGCCTAATTTTCTTTAAATTTTTCTATTCCTTCATATATCCCTTTAAACAACGCATTCTGCCCCCTCTTCGAAAGCAAATAATCCAAATTTTTGTTATTAATAATAAAACCGGCTTCGATTAAAGCGTGGGGTATTGTTAATCCCGAAAAAATCCCTAGATTAACATATTTGATAGTTCGAGCCTTATTAAAAGGATAATCTAAATTCTTGTGAATATAATCGCTCAGATAACCGGAAAGCTTCTTATGATCCTTGATCGCTTTTTTCCTCTTTTTAAGCCATTCATTACGGCTAACCTTCTTCATATTGATAAACTTTTGCTGCTTTCCAATTGTTTTTCTAACAACTAGTTCACTACCATAAAACCTCTCGGTTTGGAAATATTTTTTATACTTTTTGGGAGCAGCATTGAGATGCAGAGAAATAAAAAGATCAGCATTTCGATTTTGAGCAATCCTATTTCTTTCTCCCAAAGATAAGTAATAATCTGTTTTTCTAGTAAGGAAAACCCTAAATCCCTTTTTTTCTAAATACTTTTTCAAGTTTTTACATAGAAGAAGAGCAACATCTTTTTCATTATAAAGCTCACCCTTGACATCTTTTTTAACACCGATTGCCCCACTATCATCTCCCCCATGACCGGGATCAAGCACAACAGTATATTTCTTTTGATCAAGACCATCATCACCGGCTTGATTATCTAAACTTTCTTCCGGCAAATAAATACTTAAAATTAATTTATGATTATCACCGATTTTATTATAAACCTCAAATTGATCATCTACCGATTCAAAAGCCATTTCATAATCGCCACTCGGCTCAATATAAAAAATAGTTTTAGCACCTTCTTTTTCCCAGCGAATCTCCTCAAGTCCACTACCTTCAAGAGGTACTAGGAAATTATTCTCAGATTTAACCAATTTATCATCTAGTGTAACCTTGAGGTTCTTCCCGTCATATTCATAGGAATAAGCGATTGAATCACTTGCTCCAAAGATAATTTTAGTAGAATTTTTATCTGTAAAAATTTTAAGAACGGAGAGATAATCTTTCTTATCTTTTTCAGACAAATTAGATTTAATTTCCAGCACATTATCATCAAGAGCGTAAATACGGCGAAGCAGCTTAATTCTCTCAGATTTATTGGCAGCTTTTCTTAAAAGAGCGTTATAAGTCTCTATCAATTGATCATTATACATCTCTAAAAAATTACTCTCACCCGTGTAAATGATTTTATCAATTAGAGCAATTATTTTTTTAGAATATTCATTCTTAGTATCAAGCTCAATCATTCTATTAATAATCTCTAGACTCAAAGTCGTTTTTTCGACTCGATAATAAGTATTTGCTAGAATGTAACAAAATGTCAGAAAAATCTCATTTTTGTTTTTAAGATCATTGTACTGGGTAAATTCATTTAGTTTTTTCGGAATATTTTGATAATTGCCCTCATAATAGTCTAGGCGAGCTTCAAGTAAAGTCATCATCGCCTTAAAATCAGGCTTCAAAAAAGATTTTTTAAATTTCTGATAAAGATATTCCTTTGCCTTCTCAAATTGCCCAAGTTCAATTAAAGAATGAGTATTATAGAAAAAAACATCAAAATTCCCATTACGATTAATCTGATCATAAAAATTTGGAGAATTAGCAATTACTTTTTCTAAAACTTTATTGGCTAAATCATAATTTCTAACCTTAAAGAGAGTTATCCCATAAAGAGCTATTAAATCTTTGGAACTAGGGTATCTTTTTAAAGCAGACTTACCGACCTTTAAAGCCTCTTTATAATCATGTTCAATCAATAAATTACTCATTTTATTTTGAAAATATTGCTCATTTTCATTAATGTAGCTGATCGAACTACATCCCCAAAAAAGAAAAATTACAACTAAAAATAAAATTTTTATTTTGCTTATTTTATCCATCATAACTCATTTTATCTATTTTTACCAAGATGAAAACTTTCTAAAAAGATTTAGAAGTCTCATCTTAAGTCTCAATTATTATTTAGATCATCCTTAAAAAACTATCAAATCCAGCTAGCTATTTTTAAGGTTAATAAAATGCCAGCTTTTGAATGAAAATAATAAAAAAACTGTGCCTTTACTTCTAAAATGAATAGTCTTTTTAAAAAAGAATTTAAACTCATAATTTTTAATTAGAATCGGCCTAACTAAGCTTAGACTATTTTCAGAAAGTCCTACCCATTTTTCTTAGTAATTGATACAAATAAAAGAGTAACTTAGCAAGGAATTTTTTTATAAAATAAGATTATTCTCCCTAAAATTCAAATTTTAATTCAAGAACGAGAAACAGCCTGCTTTAGAGCAAAAAATAACTTGCTAATAGCTCTGTTCTATAATATATTTCTTGCTTAATATTAAATGTTAAATTTTATCAAAGAGAGAAGAGAATTATGGTAGCAATTGTAATGGGAAGTAAAAGCGATTTGGAATGTATGCAAAATTGCGTAAAATACTTAGAATATTTTGGCATTAAACACAGTGTTAATATTCTTTCAGCCCACAGAAATCCAGAAGAAGTTACTAAATTTAGTAGAGAAGCTGAAGCTAAAGGATATAAAGTTATTATCGCAGCAGCAGGAATGGCTGCCCACCTTGGTGGCGTAATTGCGGCACACACCACTTTACCGGTGCTTGGAGTTCCAATGAAAGGCGGAATTATGGATGGCTTAGATGCCTTATTATCTATGGTTCAAATGCCGGCAGGAGTTCCTGTTCCAACCCTATCTGTAGGTAATGCAGGGGCTAGAAACGCAGCAATTACAGCGGCTCAGATTTTAGCTTTAAATAATGACCAAATTAAACAAAAATTAGTAGAATTTAAAAAGCAAGGAAGCAAACTGTAGAGCTTAAACTATTGCTAGCTATAGCATCTTTAAAAAGCTACTAAGCAGTTATTTTGTAATTAATTATTTTTACATGATTTACTGCTTGTTGATTACCAAAGAATCTAAAAAATAAATTTTGAGAGTTAAAGAATAAAATTAGGGAGTCATTTTGAAAGGTAAAGCAATTGTAATAATTCCGACCTATAATGAGATTGATAATATCAAGAAAATGATTGAGACAGTCATGGGACTTGAAAAAGAAATTGATATTTTAATCGTTGATGATAATTCTCCTGATGGAACAGCAGATGTTGTTCAGGAAAAGATGGAAGAATATCCAAATAGAGTTTTCCTAAAAAAAAGAAAAGGTAAACTTGGACTAGGAACAGCTTATATTGAAGGATTCAAATACGCTCTTAGTAAAGACTATGAATACATTATGGAAATGGACTGTGATTTTTCTCATAACCCTCAAAATTTAGTTTCATTTCTCGAAACCATAGCTCATTATGATCTTGTAATCGGTTCTAGATATATTCAAGGTGTAAATGTTGTTAATTGGCCGTTAAGCAGACTAATTTTAAGTCTGGGAGCTTCACTTTATACCAGAATTATTACAGGAATGCCTATTAAAGATCCAACTGCCGGTTTCAAATGCTTCAGAAGAGTAGTTTTGGAAACTATTGATCTTGACGCTATTCGTTCCAATGGTTACTCCTTCCAAATAGAAATGCATTATAACGCTTTTAAGAATAAATTTAGGATCAAAGAAATTCCCATAATTTTTACAGATCGTATTGACGGAGTTTCTAAAATGAATAGTTCTATTGTTAAAGAAGCGATTTTCATGGTTTGGAAATTAAGATTTCCTTGGTTAGCTTCTAAGAAAAAGAAGAAAACAAATAAAAAAGTAACAAAAGAATAATTTTTCACAAAGTAATTATGCCCGATATTTCAATAGTAATTGTCAATTATAATGTAAAATATTTTTTATACAACTGCATTATGTCTATCAAAAATGCAGCTAAAGGAAAAATTAAAACGCAAATAATTGTAGTTGACAATGCTTCTTATGATCATAGTAAAGAATTTATTGAAGAAAAATTTGACGATATTACCTATATCTACAATGAAGAAAACTTAGGATTTTCCAAAGCTAATAATCAAGGTCTTAAAATTGCCACCGGTAAGTATATCCTTATTCTAAACCCTGATACAATTCTCTATGATAATGTTTTTGAAAAATTTATAGAATATTTTGAAAATAATCCTAAAGTAACAATGGCAACAGCCAAAATTATTACTCCGGAAGGTAAATTAGATTCTGTTTGCCACCGGAGTTTCCCAACAGCTTGGAACTCTTTTTGTCATATTAGCGGGCTTAGTAAACTATTTCCAAATTCTAAAAAAATTTCCTCTTATAATTTACTCTATCTTCCGGAAAACGAAATTAGTGAAGTAGATAGCATTTCCGGCTCCTTCATGTTTTTTAGAAGAGAAGTTTTAGATGAGAATATTTTAATGCCTACAGATTACTTCATGTATGGCGAAGATATTGACTTTTGCTACCAAATCAAAAAACAAGGCTATAAAATAATCTATCTCCCTTTAGCAAAAGTTATCCATTATAGGGGCAGAAGTTCTCGCAAAGAAAAAATCAAAACCAAGAAGCATTTTTTCAAATCAATGAATATTTTCATTAAGAAGAATTACAATAATAAATATTCTTTTTGGTATAAAATAGCTTTAAACATCGCCATTTTCTTAGGCTATATCGTCTCAATTATCAAGATAACGACTCAAAATTTAATCATGCCACTTTTGGATATTATTTCTTATGCTTTAGGATTGATAATTGGAATTGAAGCTTACAAGCCAATTGTAAAAATCTTAAAAGATAGCAATTATATCCCCAATCCTTTAACAATTGCCCAGTACTATGTAATTTCTCTCTTATACATCGCAATTATAATTGGCATTTTCTTATACAACCGCCTTTACCAAGAGAACAAATTTAAATATAAAAAATTTTTTATTTCAACTATTATTGTCTTTTTATTGACTTCAACCATAACCTATTTCTTGAAATTTTTTGCCTTTTCTAGAATAGTCCTCTTCAGTACCCTTTGCAGCTCTTTTGCTCTAATGTATATTTGGAGAATTATTTTATTGAAAAGATTAAAAATATTCTTTGGGAGAGCATTAGTCCTCGGAATTGATGACAATAGCAAAAAGATTTCAGAACTCGGGAAAAAAATCACCCATTACGGAATGAGTATTGCAGGCTATGTAGATAAAAAAGAAAACTTTAAAATTAACAAAGTTACGAAATATCCTATTTTTGGAAATATTACCACCCTCAAAGATTTAATTGATCTAGAGAAAATTGATAATTTAATTATTTCAGCAAAATCTTTTTCATTAACAGAAATTTTAGCATTACAAAAATCTCTCGATGAATACAATCTCAATTATTATATCCTCCCTGAGGAATACGAAATAATCAATAATAAATTAAAATTACTTCAAATACAAAAATAAGAGGAGAAATTAATGGAAAAAAAAGAAAATATTTTTATCCGCTTTATTAAGTGGATCTTTAGAACAACCTTTACTACAATTTTTGTGATTTTTTTGCTCATCATGCTAATAGTCGCAACGGGTGTTATTGGAGCTGTAGGCAAAATGTCAGAAGGCAAAGTTAAAGTAAAAGATAACAGCTACTTAACTTTTAGTTTTCCTCATGGGCTAAAAGATTTTAATAACCCAAATTTCCAGTTCGAACTTGATCTTTCTGAAAAATCAACTACCATTCTTGATGTTTTAGGAAGTATTGAATACGCTGCTTTCGATCCTAAAATAAAAGGTATTATTCTTAATTTAGATCAAATGCCAATTTCAGGAGAACATTCATCAGAACTAACACAAGCCTTTGAAAATTTCAAAAAATCAGGCAAAAAGATTTACGCCTATGCTAATAATTTAACCCTTGGCCAGCTATATACTGCTGCTGCTGCCGATGAAATCTTAATGCCTCCAACAACTTCAAGTATGGTGATGATCAAAGGATATTTTATAGAAATGCCTTATATCAAAGAACTCTTGGATAAAATTGGGGTGAAAATGAATGTCATCCATATTGGAGACTATAAAAGTGCCTACGAAAATTTAGCTCGAGAGCAAATGTCCCCGGAATCAAGAAGTGACTATCGTAAGATTTTTGATCAACTGTACTCCGTCATTATTGATAAAATCAGTCAAGCTAGGGGACTTGACAAAGAAGATCTAGCAGCTAAGATTTTTAATGGCGATTTAGCTCTTATCAATGCTCTTGATGCCCAAAAATTAAAAATTATTGATAGAACTATTTTCTATAGCGATTTTATTAATGAAATTTCCTCAAACAATGAATTTAATGAAGTTTCTATCAAAGATTATCTCAAAGTTTATCAAACGAAACTCCTTGGCAAAAATCTGCTTGAAAAAAATAAAGATAAAATAGCAGTTCTTTTTGCAGAGGGTAATATTGTAATGCAAGCTCCGCCTTCAACACCTTTTAGTAATTCATCAATGATTTCTCCTGCAAGCGTTATCAAGGAAATTGAAAAGATTGAAAAAGATCCAACTATTAAGGCTGTTGTTTTTAGAGTTAATAGTGGAGGAGGTTCTGCCCTCGCATCAGAAATTATCCTTGATCGCATTGAAAGACTTAACCAAAAAATACCTGTTGTTGTATCCATGGGATCAGTAGCAGCTTCCGGAGGGTATTATATCTCTTGTAAAGCCAGAAAAATATTTGCTTCCAAAAATACGATCACAGGCTCTATTGGAGTGATGGGCATGCTAGTTGATTATAGTGAAGGAGCTCAAAAGCTGGGAATTAATTTTGAAACAGTAAGCAAAGGAAAATTTGCCGATCTTTTTTCAAATTCTAAAGCAAGCAGTCCTGAAAGAATTGAATTAATTAGACATTCTATGGCTTTAACTTATGATGAATTTAAGGATCGAGTTGCTAAAGGTAGAAATTTATCCCTAGCAGAAGTTCAAGAAATTGCTCAAGGAAAAATTTGGACAGGAGACCAAGCCTTGGAAATCGGTTTAATTGATCAAACTGGCTCAATTACAGATGCTATTCTTGAAGCTCAAAAAATAGCTAAAGTCGAAGATTTTAATTTAGCAACTTTCCCTAAATCACAATCTATCTTGGAACAATTACTTGATATGAAGGTTCAAAATATGACTAAGCTAGTAGTAAATAGTTTATTCGGAAATAAATTTGACTATCTTTCTGAAGAATTAGAAATGGTTAAAGAACTTGGAAATCAACAATTATTCTTGCTTCCTGTAAAATTTGACAAATAGTATAATTTCTGTTATTATTTTTTTAACCCTCTCAATTTTTTTTGAGAGGGTTTTTAGTATTTTTTTTCTTTTTTTTTGAGAAATCTGTGAGCTAGATCACAGATTTTAGTTTTATTTTGTTTTATCTTGTTAATAAGAATGGTTGAAAACAAAAAATAAACTTGACACCAATCAAACATTAACTTATATTTAAAAGTACTATGATTGTTAAAGAAAAAGGGGGAATTATGCAACAGAAAGTAATCTTCGTAAAACTAATTATTTTGATCGCTATTATATTCTCGGCAAATAAGATAAAGGCAGAATCAGCTTATGTCCAAGGTTTAAAAAATGATGTCGATAGCTTATTTAAGAATATTGAAGAAATTCATCCCAATATCTACGCTAACATTAGCGAGCAAAAACTAGCAGAAGAACTAATTAGAATTAAAAATGAGATTAATGACTCAACCAATATTATCGATTTTTATTTATTGGTAAATCCTCTAGTTGTTAAACTTGGAGATGGTCATACCGGCTTACATTTTCCCGCCAATTATCTGAAAATGTCTTGTTCTTTTCATGAAGAAGCCATTCTTTTTTTCCCATTTTCGGTAAAAATCAATCCTCAAGATTCAGTAGTAACTATTACTAAGGATCTAACGAATAAAAATGTTCCTATAGGTGCCGAAATTATAAAAATCAATGGAGTTAAAGCTAAAGATCTAGTCAAAATAATGCTAAAACAAATATCCGGTGAACAAGATTTTTACAAAATAGCACTGCTAAAATATAAATTTACCCCTTTACTCTATGCAATTTATAAAGATCGAGACTTCAAAGTAAAATATAGTTTTGAAAACAAAATTAAGGAAGAAACATTTAAGGGGCTTACTTTTTCAGAAAGATTAAAAAAAATAAAAAGTGCTAAAAAAACCAAAAAGAGAGCACCTTATTCTCTAAAAATAGATACTCTCAATAGTATTGCAACCATTGATTTTAGACAATTCAATTATTTTAATAATTTTGCTAAATTTCTAGATTCCACTTTTACAGAAATAAAAAATTTGGAAATAAAAAATTTAATTATTGATATTAGAAATAATGGTGGAGGAAATTCTAGACTCGGAGATGAACTATTTCAATATATTTCTCAAGTTCCATTTAATCAATTTGGGAAAACTTTAGTAAAAATAAGCAAACAATCCCAAAATATATACTCTTCATACGCAGATGAAGATTTAGGGATTAAAAGCTATACCTCAAATAAACTTATCAAATTGAGAGATAATCCTCTCAGGTTTACCGGAAATACTTATCTGCTTCAAAGTCATTATACTTTTTCTTCAGCAGCCAGTTTTTCCTGGGCTTTTAAATATTTTAAAATGGGAGTAATTATCGGAGAAGAAACCGGAGGACTGGGAACTTGTTTTGGAGATTTAATCCTAGGAAAACTTCCAAATTCCGGACTCAGCTACAATGTCTCTCACAAAAAATTTTATCAATATGGAGCTACAGATGAAGATACTCACGGAACTATTCCTGATTATGAAGTTCCGGCGAAAGAGGCTCTTGACTTTGTGATAAAAATGATTAGCAACAAAAATAAATAACAAGGAAAGGTCATTTAACAAAATGAAAAAATACTTACTTTTAGTCCTCATAATTCCATTTTTAGCCTTTTCCAAAAATTTTAAGAATTTAGATCTTGGATTTGGCTCGGGATCTTCTTTAGGGGATACAAAATTTAATGATTTTTATCAATTCAAATATTCCGGAAATTTCTTTTTGAGAACAGAATTTTACCGGTTCAATGTGCTAACAGGTTTAGACTTCTATCGTTACCATGGAACAAAAGATCAGTACAAAGATTATGATTCCTATAAAATTTACCTGGGTTTAGAAAAAGAGCTTAAACTCTTTTATAAAATTCCTCTAGCTTTTGGAATTAAATGCGGCAATGATAGAATGACTTTTGACGATAATAATTTAGACGAGACTATTAGAAATGAAACCGAATTTTTTGCTGGTCTCTACCTGAGACTAAAAATTCCTCTTACCAATAAGCTTTCATTTGAACTTGTAGGAGAAAAACATAGAATTTATACCTATAAACCAATCAAT
>PDWI01008545.1_pt1 | contig 12031 bp, 8 predicted proteins | sample 1430891 | NCBI WGS metagenome assembly PDWI01 (sample SAMN01162508, study PRJNA174530) | Oral metagenome, whole genome shotgun sequencing project. | biome: Marine environment; feature: Marine mammal; material: Swab sample of the gingival sulcus; isolation source: swab sample of gingival sulcus...
ACCGCGGCATGAGCGCAAACCACCAACGACGGCTAGCCGAATGGTATCTTTACAGCCGAACAGAACACCAAAAACCAACACGTTTTTGCCGGTAGCCCGTTTTCCACATAATCTAGCGTATGAATATATTTTTTATAACCGTGAGCGCAATTGTGTTATAATGGGGTGGAAATCAATATGAGCCCATATTACACAAATATGTATAGGAGGGACAAAGGGGATATGGAACGGATAAAAACGATTATTTTGGCAGTGGGCGGTGTAGTGCTGTTTGCACTGGCGACGATGCTACTGCCAGCTCAACCGGTCGCGCATGCTGGCCCGCTGGACGATTCGGACGGCGACGGCGTTCTCGACGGTGTCGACAGAGACGATGACAACGATGGCATCTCTGATTGTGCCGAAAAAGGCATATCGAGCAATCTCTCAGAAACGTTTGTCGTCAATAGCGACGCATCGTTTGTCGGCAACAACAGCGAGATTCAACTGACGCCTGACGTACGCGACAAGCGAGGTCAGACATGGAGCCGTAGCCGCGCTGACTTCTCGTCGAGCTTCGTACTCCGGATGCAGGCATATCTCGGAGCTACCGACAACGAAGGTGCAGATGGTATCGCGATCGTATTTCACGACGACCCTGGCGGGACAAACGCCGTCGGTGCGCCAGGTCGCGGCATCGGTGCCCAAGGGATTCAGAATGGTATCGTGCTCGAACTCGACACCTTCAACAACTTCAACGATACAAATCCCGGCCCACTCCAAGAAGACATCGAAGCTGACCATGGTCACATCTGGCGATCGGTTGACCAGTCGAGCCTCTCGACGACCAATCCGCTTCCTAACCTCGAGGATAGCGCGTGGCACGATGTAGTTATCACTTGGGATAAAGACACCGGCGAGCTCAGCTATACCGTCGACGGTCAGGCTGCTGGTAGCTATACAGATCCAAACATCATCGATAATATCTTTGGCGGCCAAAAAAATCCGTACTTCGGCTATACCGCATCGACAGGATGGTTCAAAAACGTTCAGAAAATACGCTTTGCCAACATCTGCGACGACCTGCCACTCGTACTCGACAGTGACGACGATGGCATCCCCAATCACCTAGATCTCGACTCAGACAACGATGGTTGTTTGGACGCAATCGAGGGCGGCGGAGCCTTTACGCCAGCCAATCTCGTCAACGCGAGCGGTACTGTCGAAGTCGGCGCAGGCTCGGCAGCTCCCAACCAAAACCTAGGCAACAACGTCAATGCCGAGGGCTTTCCGACCATTGCAGGCAGCGGGCAAACCATAGGCTTGTCAGAAGATGCCAGCCAAAAAGACGCTGCCTGCTGTACAATTTCCCTGAGCCCAGATTCAGCCTCAGGCACGCACGGCACAGCCTTTAGTGTGCCAAACGTCCTAGCCAACGACACAGTCAACGGCTCAACGCCGACCATTGGCTCGGGTCTAGAAGAAGTATCGATCGCGCAGACTGGCAACTGGCCGGCTGGTATCACTCTGGACACAGCGACTGGTGCGGTCAATGTTGCCGGCTCGGTTCAAAGCGACACGTACACAGTCGATTACGAAGTCTGCGTCAATGGCGTCACTCCGGCATTGTGCAGGACGGAGACAGTCACCATTACTGTCGACAGCGTTGCAATCAACGCAGACGATGACGGCGGTGTAGTAATTTCTAGCGCTGCAGGCGGCCAAGCGATCCCCAATGTCCTAGCCAACGACACGCTCGATGGCAATCCTGTCAATCTTGCGGATGTCAATTTGACACAAGTTTCGACGACCAACCCAGGCGTCACACTCGATCCGGCAACTGGCGCAGTCAACGCCGCACCAGGTACTCCGTCCGGCACGTACACGGTAGAATATAGGATCTGCCAAAAGACTGATCCGACCAACTGCGACACGGCTACCGCTACGGTCACCGTCAACGACCCACCCGTCGCAAACGACGACACCGCATCGACAGAAGTAGGCGTGCCCGTCGACATCGAGGTGCTCGATAATGACAACGATTCCGATGGCTCGATCGCACCAGGATCGGTGACGATCGTCAGCCAACCGCAACACGGTACCCTCACCGTAGATACCTCAACTGGCGTGGTACGCTACGAACCAGACCCTGGCTACTTTGGCACAGACTCCTTCCAGTACACCGTCGAGGATGATACTACCGCAGTATCAAACCCAGCGACTGTCACCATCACGATCAACACCAACGACTCGCCAGTCATCACCACCCACGACGCAACCATCAGGCAGGGCGACCCGCTCGATCTCCTCTCGCTAGTTGATTCGATCACCGACACCGAAGACGGCTCGATAGACATCAATGCAACCAACGTCACGATCGATGACGGCGGCTTCGACCCGAACGTCCCTGGCGTCTACACGATCACGTACACAGTCACCGACAGCGACGGCAACACCACAACCGAAACAGCCCAGGTCACCGTCGACGCCCCACCAACCATCACCGCAACAGACACCGAAATCGTCAAAGGCGACACTCTCGACCTACTCAGCCTCGCAACCGCCAACGACCCAGAAGACGGCACCATCACCGGCAGCATCACTGTCACCGATGACGGCGGCTTCGACAACAACACCCCAGGCGTCTACACCATCACCTACGAAGTAACCGATAGCGCTGGCAATACTGCGACGACGACTGCGCAAGTAAAGGTCAAATACGCCAACGTATTCGACCCGCCAAGCGCCCGCAAGACCGTCAGCGGCAACGGCGACCCAGAAATGGAATGGAAGATGGTCTGGATCAACGACGGCAACGCTCTCGCAGTCAACACCCAGGTGCTCGACCCAATCCCCGCTGGCACCACCTACACAGCTGGCTCTATCAGCTGCGATGCCCGCGGTACCTCAACAACTGACGTCTGTACCTACGATGCTGCTGAAAACCGCGTCCGCTGGGAAGGCAACATCGCACCAGACCCAGGCGGTACCAACGAAGCCGACTCAGACAACGAAGTCGTGATCACCTTCAAAACCACCGTACCAGCAGATGTTGACAGCGTCGAAAACCAAGCCCAAGCCTACTACGACCAAGACGCTGACGGCGACTTCCAAAACGACAAAGACAACGGACAAGTCGCTGTCCTATCCGACGACGCCAACGCCGGCAACGGCGCCGACGACGCCACCCTCTGGACACGACCCGGCAGCGACCCAGCTGATCCTGCAGATCCAGCCGACCTCGCCCAAACCGGCTCACCACTCGAAGCCATCGCCATCCTCGGCGCCTCGCTAGTAGTGATCGGTGCAGTAGGTGTTGTCAGCAGCCGACGCCAAACCGCATAGTTTGAGCACCTCGCAAAACCACACACCACACCAACAGAGCATATGCGGCGCGTACCAATGCGCCCATTGCTCTGGGGGTGAGACCGTATGGCTGGGCGGATCTAAAAACACCGCAGACGCAACGTCTTTATGCTATTATTGAGATATGATACTGCTTGATGATCAGGAAAGAATAGGGGAATTCTATGTCAAAAAAAGCACATAAGACCACGCACGGCAGTCATAGCCATCTCAGAAAAACGCTGCTCATATACATGGCAGTGATGGCTCTACTGTGTTTGTTTGCGCAAGTCATCGTCTCGCTGCGCGACGACCGTATCGATGTGTATGCGGCGCTCGCATTGTTGCCGGCGGCCCTGTACTACGCATACTTCAATATTGTGTCAAAAAGTCAGCTTGGTGATGTCAGGTTCGCTCGTTTGGTGACACATTGTATCGGCTTTTTGATGGTCAATCTCAGCTACCATGTGCACGCATTGCTGCTGCTCATCGACAGTAGCCAGACAGGCTGGCGAGGTATGTATCTGCCAGAAGGCTGGTTCGGGGTGCTGCTCGCAATGTTTGTGATCTGGGGCTTCGGGCTGTTGATCCACATGATCGCATCGGTAGCCCAGGGTGGGCTCGAAGATTCTGACGCCTAGGCTGCGTCACGGAAAAGACAAAGAAAAATCCCCGCTTCGTCCAAGAAGCGGGGTTTGTCTTGGTCGGGGCAGTGCCCTACGACCAAAGTTTTTAAGGGAGGAGCAAGCGACAGACGCGCCGCCACGGCGACTCATCCATGAATAGCCGGAGCTCAAACCCCCCGATGGACCTTACTCGTCAGAGGTGGGACGAGCAGCCTCACTCCCCTCGTAGAAAAGAGGCGAAGGTCCATACCGCCAGCGCGGATGCACGCGCGTCTGTGGCGGTTGTCACATGGTAGTACGTCCATGTTCTACCGTGGCCGGAGCGGCGGGATTTGAACCCGCCTTTTTTGGGGCCGCCCATCTCGGCCCGCTCCGTTGCACTTTTTTATAAAAATAAAAAAGTGCAAATCACGTTGGTTTTTCAGAAAAAACCGTTCTCTCGACCTCTCACGCAAGAGGTCGAGCGGGTGCTACGCTACTTCTGCGTCGCAGAAGGGGAACGGGCACCTCAGCCCAGCCCCAGCCGTGCTGGCTGATCGGTAGCTGACGTGTCCGTTCGAGCGCCTTGCTTCGACACAAACCGGCCCCTGGGGGCTAATTCGCGTCGTCCTGACGATAGTCATCGTTTCACCTCCTCTCTCTGGCTACCCGCCAGAGGGAACGAAGGGCCTTCTCGTATATACGTCTTTGCGCGAGACGCAGACAGCCAGAAGTTCTATTTCCTGACGAAGGCTTATATTATCATAATAGTTATTGGCGTTTATGTAAAGAGTTTTCTCTGAAATCGCCTTTGTTTTTCATGTGGTGCGCCGGGCAAGAATGCACACAGGCAAAGCCAGTGAGCTCGGTCAAAGGCGAATAGCACGCGTAGCACTACCTTGTTGACTCCATCTCCGGGGGCTTGCTACGATTGCCTGTATGGACAAGCTATTTTTCCAGTATTGCCCAAAGCTAATCGTCTTTGACGAGGACGCGCGCAAGGTTTTGCTCGCCAAAAGAAAGGGTGAGCAGGATTTTGATGGAGTATTCTCGTTTATCGGTGGCAAAATAGAAACCACCGACGGAGGCATTCTCGAGGGCATCGCGAGAGAAAAAACAGAAGAAATCGGCCCAAAAGCCAGGGTCGAAATTGCCCCGATGTCGGTTTTTACCGCATATTTTCAGAAAAATGACGGTTCGTCTATGATTCTCCCGCATCATATCTGTAGGTATGCGGGCGGCGAGATACAACTCAGCGACGAGTACAGCGAGTATCGGTGGGTCGACTTGGACGATATAGTCGATTTTGCTCCAAAGATCGATACGATAGTGCCAGCAATCGATCGGGCAAAGCGCTTTATCGGCCAGCTACGCGACGATGATTTCGTCGCAATCTAGCTCAAGAATACCCGCAAACGCCACACCCCAAGAAAAAAACATATCACACCACAAAACCCAAAATGCTATCGGGTCTGACCCCGAGCAGCTATATTACACCACAAAAATCGGAATGCTATCGGGTCTGACCCCGAGCAGTACTGTCCGTCTGTGGAGTCTTGGGCCTTGCTGTTACTTAGGTGTTTGAGCGAGGCTTTTTTGGCTTTTTTGTCGGTCTAGTTTTTTGCGCTAAGTACTGTTTGATCATCTTGATCCTGGCCTTATTGTCTTTAGACAGTTTATCTGATGTTTCTATGTTATCAATCAGCTCTTGCAATTCTTCGAACTTTTCAGGGGCAATGTATCGTGCGGGCGTATCTCCGTCAAAATCGACTATTCTGAAAGCCCAGGTACCACGACCAGTTTTCATCGTGTATCTGTCCAAGAAGTAATCGGGGTGTTGGCGTTGCAACTTCTTCTCCCAGGCCCTCAGTCGGCTTTTACCGCGCCCGTATGACTCAGTTGTACCTTTCCAGGCGTCGATTAAATGTCGTATCAGTCTATCGGCTGTCTCATCATCAGCACTGTCATAAGCTTCTTTAATTATGTCGTGCCCTTCGTCTATATAGTATGACTCGAAGTGCTGGCGCGTTTTCAGACGAAGAACCTTTATAGTACTCTTGTTGAGGTATTCTTTAGTCTTCTCTGCTTCTTGGTTCAGCTGAAGTCTTGATAGCAGAAGCGTCCCGTATGGTGTGCGAGAGTAGTTGGCTAACTTGCCAAGTGACAGTTTTTCCACAAAACCTTCTTTTTTTTGTCTGTCATAGAGACCGCTATACAACAATTCATTAGCAAGGATATAGAATGCTTGCCCCAATATATGAACCTTCCTTCCGTTTACGTCGCTGTCGGAATCCAGCTCTATGCCAGCTCGTATAAGACATTTGACGAGTATCGGTATTCTATCTCTAGGTAGTCTTTGTTCGTTTTGATTTTCAAGCTCACTAGTCAGTATATGTAGAGAGGCATCCCAGCCATCGCTATTGATTTCGATCGCATATTGAACTATTTCCTTCGAAATAGATTGAATGTCAGCTTCGGTATGGCCTTCCTCCAAAGTACGTACTACTCTTTGAGCAATTTTTTCATGTTTTAATATGTTTTCCATCTCTTCTGGCATGCCCAAAGCAGCATCTAGCACTCTTCGTAAACTAATTCTTCGATCTTTACGCCAAGAACTATAGTCGCTGGCGACGTTAATGCCGCCCAACGCTGCCGATAAACCAAGGAAGATTTCTGCCAACATAGATTTGACCGTCTCGGTTGAATCGTTTGGTAAACCATGTTTTTTGAGCAGCGCGTCAACATGGTCTCGCTTAAATTTATTCGCCTTTTCTTCATCCATGCTCATATACAGGAGTGGATTGTCAAAAGATATATTGTTGTCCAGTTGCGTGTATATGTGTCTATTTTTTAGTATGTCTTGATAAATGAAAAAGTATTTCAGCTCAAGATGTTTAAGCACAAGAAAATCGTCCATATTGACGATGCGGCTCAAATCGACCTTGCTTTCGTTGGGTTTATAAAAAACGCAGTATTTGTTTGCTAGTCTTATGACTGCCCTATGTGACTTGAGGTCATCAAGCAAAGCTTTGCTGACATAGTTTGGCTTTAGGGGGTCGGGAATTTGCCTCATGAGTTGTTTTTCAAGATCATTAGGCATCGGATCGGGTAGCATTTCCTCAGTATCAAAGAATTTCTCAATGAAGCGTGATTTCTCGCTTTCCTTCACGTGCCCAGGTAGGGCTTCGAGTATCGCTTGCCGCTCAAATGCCGTGACGAAACTAACACTTTTAATATTTTTCCTTTTGAGGTGGTGCACGAGCTGTAAAGTCCTATTGATGATCGTTCTATCACTGACTCGCTCGAGGTCGTCAATTACTACGATAATTTTTAGGCCGCTTGCACTAATTCTCTTAGCGACGATATCCTCTGGGTCCTGTGTAGTTTTGCTGAGATCAAAAACCGAACCAGCCACAAGAGAGAAGAGGCTCCCTATCATTTTTTCGTCAACCAGTCTGTTTATACTGGTATTAAGGCCGTTACTAATATTAAATATTCGAGGCAATTTTTTATCAATTTCCGCAATAAGCTGGACATAAAAGTCCTTTATAAGAGCTTCTTCGGAAGTATATGCCCAAGGATAGAACATGAACCATAGCGTTTGTTGCGACTGGTTGATCTCGTCGCGTTTTAGCTTGTTCAGTATTACCGTCTTTCCGGTTCCCCAATCGCCAGTCAAAGCTATCGAAATATCGGGCTCATCTTCAATAAGTTTTTTCAATCTATCATACGTAGTCTCTTGAGTGTCTGTTAGAGATATTTCTGGACTAGCAGGATCATCTTGATGTAGATCGCTTTTGGAGTGGGTCTCCGGTCGCGGTGAGATGACTCGCTTAGCGATGCAAATAAGTAAAAACAACACAAGCAAAGCGAAGCCGAAGCACCCCCAGACATTACTGAGGTAGGCCGACTTAGGTAACAAATTCTCGGAATAGTTAGCAAACAGGTAATTCAAGATAATCAGAAAAAATAAAATGGATTGTCGATCGGTAGTAAAGAATTCATTCAGCGAACGGCTGACCTGCTTTATATTGAAGAAATAGGCAAGGATAACTGTTGCCGCGGGAACATACAAGATAGCTTCCGAAGAGTCTTTTAGTCCATTCAATGTGGTTGCTATGAAGGGGTGAATAAAAGCCAACAGCAAGCCTTCTACTAGAAACAGTACGAAACTTTTAAGAATCCATGTCGTGGTCAGGTTTGATACATCGATCATTTGGCTCGCCATACGAGTATTATAGTAATGCGTTATACAACTAAAAGCAAAAGCTTAAATGTTCGCCGTCAAGGCGCTTTGGGTGGGCTGTTTTCATGGTGCTCCTGAGTCTAATAATGCTAGTGCAGTCGCACCGCCTAGCTCGAGCCTGGCTTGAGTAGAAAAGGCGGAGACGTTGCTACTCTGTTTGGTTTTCTTCTGGTCGTGTGAGCTTATCTATCATCGGCACTATTGACCAAATAGCTACTATGGCCAACGTGAGTGAGCCGATGACTATGGCGGCATAGAGCGGTGTGATCATAGGTCTCACGCTGTCGGACAAGGCCGACATAAACACCACGCCGACCCATATACCGAGGCCGCAGGCGACAATAGACACACCGATAAGCGGTATCAGCGACTCAATCATGATAGTGCGCTTCATCTGCGCGACAGTCATACCGCCAAACCGCAACGTAGCAAATGAGCGCTTGCGCTCCAGTAACCCACCAATAGTGGAAACGATCAAGCTAGCAATTGCTACAAACAGCGTGACACCCATACCTGCATACGCGAGACCCGCGAGCTCCACAATCATAGGATTGATGATAGGGATTTGTGCGTAGGTGCCGCTTACGACATAGGTAGGCGTATCAAGTCCAGTCTTGCTGGCAACGAGGCTGCGCAGCTGGTCGAGGTGGTCGTTTGAGGTGAGTTTCACTAGGTAATTTGTACCAACAGCAGCTGGCGTATGCTTGGCCACTTGTATATCATCGGCCACTGGCGCTTCAAAGTTTATCAGCGTCGTATCGTCTGGCTGCGAATCGGCCGGGCAGGTGTGCCGCGTATAGGCAGCGATATCTTGGCAGCGTATGGCATTGCCGTTGTCGCCAATCGATTCTATCGGAGCAGCTGATTGTACGTACTGTTGCTGCTGTAGCTGCCTGTCAAAGTTGGCAGGCAATGCATCACTGATTATAATCGCCGCATCGTCTTTTAGCTGCGAGTAGCCGTTATTCGCTACAGCACTTGCGCTGTAGTCGGCCAGACCGCCAACGCTCGTCAGGTAAAAACTACCGGCAAACAGCGCCAATACGACACCGCTCACGCTCCGAAACACGCGCTTTGATTGTGAGGCGATACGTTTGCCCGCTAACAGGGCCGTAGCGCTGCGTGTGTGGTTTGACAAAAGCCTCGAAATACTACTAGTAAGCCATGAGCCGGCAAGGAGTAGGCCAAACATAATACTCATGATGCCAAACACTAGTAGTAGCAGGATAGAGTTGGCATTATCGCCGCTACCATTCGCTCGTAGCCACTCTGCGCCGTTTGGTAGTGAGAGCCATGCAAATAGCACAATACCTGGCAGCAGCAATAGCGAGCGCCACGCGCGCGGAGGTTTGCTGAGCTTGCCCGAACGAACCACGCCTAGCGGTGAAATATGAACGTGGCGCATGCCCCACCAATTTGCGATCAAACAAAATAGTAGCGTCAGCACGACTATAAATACATACTGCAAAATCGGCACCGTCAGATCGCTCGCATAAAAGCGCATACCATCAAAATAATACTGGCTCATCAGTGGCAAGACAGCTCGGTATGCAAGCGTACCTATTATAATACCGATGGCAGCGGCACCAAGCGACTCGACCATTATAATACGTAATACTTGCCCGCGAGTTGCGCCGATGAGCCGTAGCGCAGCGTAGCGTTTTTCGCGTTGTGCGCTTCCAAGTTGAGTGGCGATCGAAATAAACACGACGATCGGAAATAGTAGAATGGTTGCGCCGACACCAAGCAGCACATACCCAAAACCACTATATTCTGAAACGACTTGATCGCTACTGCGGAATTGATACAATTCAATGACGCGCGCACCGCGAGCTTCGTGTTCACTCATGCCGCGTACGACTTCGAGCGAGTCGGGTGAAGCAGATAGATCGTCGGGGATAATGCCGATTTGTTTTTTTGCCAAACCGGGCGCCTGCATCGGCCTGTGGTTCGGAGCGCATAGCTTCGGCCAGGCCCCTGGATATGTAGTATTCGCCTTCGTTTGGCGTCGGCAACCCTGGGATTTGCGGTGAACTATCACCGGTGGTTCGCAAGGATACTGTGGTGATATTTTCGTTTTTCCATTTGTTGAGGTTGCCGTCTGTGGCGATTTTTGCTCTCAGCGGTGCTATGCTGTCAACCGGGGTTTGGTGGCTGCTGCCTGTAAATATATCGTAGCGCCACGAGCTGTGCGAGGATCGCGCGCTCAGCGCATGTATGCCCGCCGCAAATGTCAGCAGCATGAGCGTGCCGATTGCTACCGCGACGATCGTCAGGCCGAGTCTGTTCCAGCCGCCGCGTCCGGATCGCGTGAGTAGCAGCAGGGCAATCCGCATACTATTTCGCTCCCACGACCATGCCGTCACGTACGACTATCTCGCGATCTGCATAGGCGGCGATACTCGGCTCGTGCGTCACCATTATAACAGTCGTGCCGTTGTCTTTGGCGGTCGCGATAAATAGCTCCATGATATGTTCTGAGTTGAGGCTATCGAGCGAGCCGGTCGGCTCGTCGGCGAACAGGACCTTTGGCTGTACGACCATAGCGCGGGCGATGGCGGCGCGTTGTGCTTGGCCGCCCGATATTTCACTAGGCGGTTTGTCCGACTCATCGGACAAGTCGACGGCTTTGAGCCATTTTTTGGCTTCGGCGTAGGCTTTGTCGCGGCTGCCGCCACCGAGCAGGAGGGGGAGCGCCACATTGTCTACCACGCTAAGTTCTGGCACGAGCTGGCTAAACTGAAACACGAAGCCAAAAACGGTTCGGCGCAAAATACTGCGCGAATTGTCGCTGAGCGTTCCGATATCGCGGCCGTCAAAGATAATCTCGCCGCTATCGACAGGAATAATCGCTGCGAGGCTATGAAGCAGCGTCGATTTGCCTGAACCGCTCGGCCCCATGATCGCCAGCACATCGCCAGGCCGCACGTCAAGCGATACGCCATGCAGTACTTTTGTCTGGCCGTACGACTTTTTGATATTTTTTGCACTGATGATCGGTGCTATCGGCATAGCTCCTCCTTTAGTTTTGTCAGTCGCGAGCTAGTGAGATCGATCCAACGCAGATCTGCTTCGATATGAAAGATCGCGTGGTCGATGAGTAGTTTTGACGCGACTGGGGTGTCGCGGCGCTGGCGAGTCAAATCACGCATACGTGCAATATGGGCATGACGCTGGTTGTCGAGGTAGGGCGCGGCGTCGCCATTTTCCATGATGGCAAGTACGGTTTTCATATAGAGAGTCGCTTGTAGCTGCGGCGAGGGTGCTTCTGGCGTCTCGAGCCATGTGCGCAGGGTCTGTTTGCCCTGCGGAGTGATGGCGTATTTGACACGCTCGGGGCCGCTGCTTTCTTCGTCGCCGGCGACTTCGTCTATTTTCTTGTCGCGTTTGAGCCGCGATAGGGTCGAGTAGACCTGGCCGGCCAGGATGGGCTTGTCCCGTCCGAACAATGTGTCATATATCTTCTTGAGCTCGTAGCCGTAGTTTGGGCGGTCGTTTAGGATACCTAATAGTGCGTACTGTGCATTCATACTTTTTACTATACACTGAGTGTATAGTTTGTGTAAACAGTCTACATACGTTTCACAGTCGACTGACTGAGATCAAGGGTTGCTCCTGGCTATTGTTTTCGGGTCGAGGCCAGGAGTTAGAGGTTCTACAATAGACCAGTAAAAAAAGTCCAGGCAAGCTGAACTGTTTTTTACTGGTGCAAAATAGTTGGTACATTTCAAGCATCGGTTATCAGTGCTACCGATGATTCCAAAAATGTAACTTGAACTGTCCGCTTCTCTCTGCTAGAGAAAGAGGACTATGGGACGACAATTCAAACAGCTTACAAAAGAAGATAGACACCTCA
>PDWI01008546.1_pt1 | contig 12031 bp, 16 predicted proteins | sample 1430891 | NCBI WGS metagenome assembly PDWI01 (sample SAMN01162508, study PRJNA174530) | Oral metagenome, whole genome shotgun sequencing project. | biome: Marine environment; feature: Marine mammal; material: Swab sample of the gingival sulcus; isolation source: swab sample of gingival sulcus...
CTGATTTCTTTAGGAATACACAAAATCCAGTCTCTTATGTACGCTTTTAGTACACTGCGAGCCTGAATTTTGCTAGTTCCTAGAACTAAGGCGTTACAGACAGTCTGTAGCGGTCTGTATATAATCAGCTTTGGTGGGCGCTCTGAAAAGATATATTATAAAAAAATCAGGCAGTCAATTTTCCAAAAAAATTGACTGCTTTTTTTGAATCTTATTCAAAAAAAAGTTTATCAGAACCTATCTATAGGGTATAATGTTTAATAACGTTATTAAGTGTATTAGGAGGTACTGATGAAAGTATTGATAAATGAAGAAAGTGTAAAAGCGATTAAAGATATCGTGGATTCAACAGAGGATCAACCATCCAACGTAAGACTATATGTTGCAGGCTTTGGTTGAAGCGGCCCTTCTTTTGGTCTTGCTCTGGATGAGCAAAAGGAAAACGACTTATTAGACGATTCAAATGAAGTTAACTTCATTATGGATAAAGACTTGTTTGACCAGTTTGGAGATGTAGAAATACAGTCTATGGACGGCGGATTTATGGTAAGACCTGTTGAGGAAACACCTTCTGCTTGTGGTTCTTGTGCTGGTTGTAGCTAGGATTATAAACTATATATAGATAATACATTATATATAATAGAATAGCTTGTGTTTAACGCTTGTGTTTGGCACAAGCTATTTGTGTTGAATTTAGGGGGATAAATTGGATAAGAATAGAATAAAATCTGCGGTTAGGGAAATACTTATAGCCGTTGGGGAAGACCCAGATAGAGAGGGTTTAGTAGAAACACCTAGAAGAATTGCGGATATGTACGAGGAAATCTTTTCGGGTTTGGGTAGTGATGCCTCAGAACATCTAAAGACTTTATTTTCTCAAGAAAGACACGATGAACTCGTATTGGTAAAGGATATTCCCTTTTATTCAACATGCGAACACCATCTTGTTCCATTTTTTGGTGTAGCGCATATAGGATATATTCCTAGCGAAGGTAATTTGACTGGCTTATCTAAGTTGGCAAGATTATTAGATGCCTTTGCAAAAAGACCTCAGCTTCAAGAACGTCTAACGTCACAAATAGCTGATACCCTTTTCGATAATTTAAAGCCAAAGGGTGTAATAGTCGTGATAGAAGCAGAACATATGTGTATGACTATGAGGGGGATTAAAAAACCTGGTTCAAAAACCGTGACATCTGCTATAAGGGGAATATTCAAGACCGACCCTAGGAGCAGGAATGAAGCCCTCTCCTTGATAATGTCTAAGTAAAGTATTTCTATACTTTTAGGAGGAAGAATGATCGTTAAAATAAGGGATATGGAAATCGAATTTGGGAAAAAAACTCTTATAATGGGAATATTAAACATAACCCCGGACTCCTTTTCAGATGGTGGGCAGTATAACAATTTGAGTGCTGCATTAGACAGGGCTAAGCGTTTTATTTCTGAAGGTGTAGATATCTTGGATTTGGGTGGAGAATCCACCAGACCTGGACATACGGTAATAACTGAGGAAGAGGAAATAAATAGGGTTGTCCCCATAATAAGGGCTATTCGATCTGACTATGATATACCTATATCTATAGATACTTATAAGTCAAAGGTTGCTAGAGCGGGTTTGGAAGCTGGTTGTCAGATAGTAAATGATGTATGGGGCTTCCAATTTGATGATGATATGGCTCCCCTCTGCGCTGAGTATGGAGCTTATTGCGTCCTAATGCACAATGCTAAAGAAGTGGACCCAAATAGGGATATAATGGCACATATGATGGGCTTTTTCAGAAAGACCATAGAGATAGCCCACGCTGCTGGGATAAGGGATGAAATGATATGCATAGATCCAGGCATAGGCTTTGGAAAAACCGTAGAGCAGAACATAGAGGCTATAAGGCGATTAGATGAACTAAAGAACCTTGGATTTCCAGTATTACTTGGAACTTCTAGAAAGTCTATGATAGGCAAAATACAAAATTCAGAAATTGATGATAGACTAGAGGGCACAATTGCCACCAATATAATAGGGCTGACAAAGGGCGTAGACATAATAAGGGTTCACGACGTGCTAGAACACCAAAAAGCGTTTAAGGTTGCGGATGCAATATTGAGATAGAGACAAATTGAATTAGGATAGGGGTTTTTATGGATATTATACGCATAGAAGGCATGGAATTTTCAGCCTGTCATGGGGTTCTACCAGAGGAAAAGAAAAGGGACCAGGTATTTATTGTAGATGTTTCACTATACCTTGATTTGACTGAGGCATCTATAAACGATGACTTAGAATCTACGGTAAATTATGCGGAAATATATGAGATAGTAAAGCTGAGGATGTACTCTGAAACCTATAATCTGATAGAACGTTTGTGCTACCTTATTTCAGAGGATATCTTGAAATATAGTGGATTAATTGATAGAGTAAGGGTGGTTGTTCATAAGCCAAATGCACCTATACAAGGCGTATTTGAAGACATAAGTGTAAGTATGGAGAGGGGTAGGGATGTACCACTATTATCTTAGTTTAGGGAGTAATATCGCAAACGAGTATACCCATATAACTCAAACCATAGGTTGGTTGAAAAAAATTAAGTCCACAAAGCTTAAGCTTTCAAACTACTATATTACAGAGCCTCAAAACTTGGCAAATCAGCGGGACTTTTTAAACGTGTGTGTCTACATGGATTCAGACCTCAATCCATTTAGGTTTCTTGCTGAAATAAAAAAGATAGAATGCATAATAGGCAGAAAGCCCACTTTTAGATATGGACCTAGGGTTATAGATATTGATATAATTTGGGTCAGGGGTATAAAAATGAAGACCAATTCTTTGACTATTCCCCATCCTAGGGCATTTGAAAGGGCGTTTGTAATGACTCCTTTAAAGGAACTTGTTACATCTGATAGTGAATTGTTAGAGCTTATTAGAATCCACGAAGACTCAGTTAAGGATCAAAAAATTGAGCTCGTAACAGAATACACTTTGAAGCGTAGGTAGGAGATTAAATTGACTTGTAAAGATATTAGAACGGTTGAGGTTGGAGACCTAGTGTTTGGATTGGGAAAACCCTATTATATAGCCGGCCCCTGTTCTGTAGAGTCTGAAGAACAGATATATAACATGGCTAAGTCTATGAAGGAAATGGGGGTAGATATTTTGCGCGGAGGTTGTTTTAAACCTCGAACATCTCCATATTCATTTCAAGGCTTAGGTGAAGAAGGATTAAGGTATTTGAGTGAGGCTGGAAGATACTACAAGATACCCGTTATAAGCGAATTTCTATCTATAGAACAACTTTTAAAATTTAACCACATGGTGGACATAATCCAAATTGGTTCTAGGAATATGTATAACTACCCTCTGTTGCAGGCGGCGGGAACCATAGATAAACCCGTTGTTCTAAAGAGAGGGATGTCCGCAACCTATGAAGAATGGCATATGGCAGCTGAGCATATAATGTCTAATGGAAACAAGAGAATTATACTGGTTGAGAGGGGAATAAGAACATTTGAACTTGGAACTAGGAACACCTTGGATATAACTGCTATACCATATATGAAGTGCAAGACTGGGCTCCCCGTTATATGTGACCCATCTCACGCCTGTGGGTTAAGGGAACTAATTGAGCCCCTCTCCCTAGCTGGACTTGCTGCAGGAGCAGATGGACTTATGATAGAGGTTCATGAAAACCCAGAAAAGGCCCTTAGTGATGGTAGGCAGTCGGTCGAACTCTCTAAATTTCCAGCTATGTTTGAAAGGCTAAAGAAGATGGAACTAGGTAGGTAGTATGGAACGTTTTTTTGGAGATAAGAATTTTAAAGAGGTAGCCCATATAGTGGCTATGAGCCAAAATTCTGTTATTGGCGATTCTGGAATCCTTCCTTGGACTATACCAGAGGACTTACTTAGGTTTAAGAGTCTTACGGTCGGAAAAACAGTCCTTATGGGACGTAAAACATACAGAGGACTTCCTAAGAAATTACTAAATAGGCGCATAGTAGTAGTATCTTCAAAGGGAAGCGCAGGCGAATTCCCAGAAGTATATCATAGCATAGACGGGGCGTTTGAATCGATTTCAGACGATAAATATGTTATGATAGCTGGCGGAGAAAGTATATATAGACAGACCATTGACAGGGTTTCTTCGATTTATCTTACCTTGGTACACACCAAAATTGAGGGTGATGCAAGGTACTTTGAACTGGAAGAACTTTTAAAGGATTTTAAAGTAGACTATGAGAGGCGTTTTGAAAGCGAGCCCTCCTATAGTTTTATGAGGCTGGAAAGGATTACCTAAGCGCCTTGTCAGAAAGGTCTTTATCTGAGATATGCCAGTCTCCATTATAGCGAACCCTGAGAGATTCTAGGAAATCACTTGCTGTTTTTTTTACCTCAGCCTCTATGATTCCTTGATCTTCAGTGTTTACTATTAGGACAAAAACGTCGAAGCAGAGTTCTGTCTTCCTCGTAGATTGCATAAACCTAATTTGTATAGGCACTAAGTTTTCTGAGGTTTTGATTTTGAATTCAGCCAGTGCGCTCATTAGATTTAGCTCTCCGTAGCTGTAATTTAAAAAATCAAAATCGCAGTCTTTGATGCCAATTTGTTTGGATAGAGCTTTTTTAAGGGAATCCGCGCTGCGAAATATCCTTCTAAGCTGTGTTATATCCGTGTTGACCCTTGTTTTTGTTAGTGTATAGTTCAAAATAATCTCTCCGGAGGTAGGTGTGGATTTTAATAAATGTAAGGTAATTGTAAACGGTGTTGCTGTAAATTATAGAGATGTCGATTTCCCAAAAAACACCGTGTACGAAGTTATAAAATTAGGACACAGAGGCCCTCTTTTTTTTCAAGAGCATATGTCAAGACTGTCTAAGTCTCTTAAATCAATAGGTATAGATGAAACCCTAGATTCCTATCTACTACTAAAGGATACCATAAAACTTATTGAAGTCAATGGAAATATAGATGCCAATATAACATATAGACTAAGTTATGATGGTAAATCTTTTAGTAGGTACGTCTTTTATACTGAGGCAATTAGGATTCCAGAATCGGCTTACGAAGAAGGGGTCTCTGTTAAGACTGTGGTTTTTAAGAGGGACAACCCAGATCGTAAGGTATATACCAATGCTATGCAAAAACTAAGGGCAGAGCTAAAAAAAGAGGAAGATGTATACGAATACCTACTAATAGATGATGATGGCAACATTCTAGAAGGAGCTAGGAGTAATGTCTTCTTTTTCAAGGGCTCTACAGTATATACCGCTGAAACGGGTACAGTTCTTTCTGGAATAACTAGGTCTGCAATAGTCTCAATAATAGAAAATAATTTTGAGATTGAATACAAGATGATAGGTATTGAAAACATATCTGATATGGACGGTGCGTTTTTAACTGGCACATCTCCAGGTGTTCTGCCCATAGGTAGGATAGATGATTATGACTTCGATATGTCTAACTATAAAATCTGTAAGTTCATAGCGTCGGAATACTCTAATAGGATAGATGAATATTATAGGACTCTTAACTTCTTTGGAGGAATAGAATCTGAATACGGATACTTTAAGAGGGAGATCCCGCTTATTGGCGAGAAGGCATTTAACAGGCTATCCTCTGCATCTGTTATGGTGGTTGGTCTTGGTGGTGTAGGCTCTGCCGCTTGTGAAGCCCTTGCAAGGGCGGGAGTTGGTCGCTTGTTCATATGTGATTTTGACTCTGTAGATCCTAGTAATATAAACCGCCAGATAATAGCTCTAACCTCAAATATAGGCAGGAAGAAGACCTCTGTTATGGCGGATAGGATACTCGATATAAATCCAATGTGTAGGGTAGAAATTATGGATATGATGCTTACAAAACACAATGTAAATAATATACTTTCTCACAGGGTAGATTACATAGTCGACGCTATAGATATGTTTGATTCAAAGATAGCCTTGATAACTTGCGCAAAGGAAAATGACATACCTATAATATCTGCTATGGGAACTGGCAATAAGCTAAACCCTCTTGATTTTAAGGTTACTGATATATACAGAACCAAGAATTGTCCGCTCGCTAAAAAGATTAGGCGGACCCTAAAGTCAATTGGTATAAATGATTTAAAAGTTGTATTTTCAGAAGAGACCTCACCTATAAAACCATCTGTAAGTGGAGTTATATCTTCAATTTCATTTGTGCCGCCAGTTTCAGGATATATAATGGCATCTGAGGTTGTAAAATCACTAATATTGGACTGATTTAGGGCTTGATTTTAAAAAGAGGTTTATATGTCAAAATTTAATATGACGAGATACGAAAAGATGGTATTTTTCAGACAGTTATCTATGGTATATGATTCTGAAATATCTGTGTTTGAAGGGCTTGATTTGATAATGTCAAAATCTAAGAAGCCGGATATGAAGGAATTTTGTGAAACTTTAAAAAATTCAGTCTTATCTGGGGATTCTTTGAGCGAATCACTATCAGATGCAGATATTGGAGTCGCCAATCACGAATTAAAGATGATAGAAATTGGAGAGATTACTGGGAAGATTTGTCACACATTGTCAGATATGGCTGATGGGATAGAAAGGGAACTAGAAATTGATTCAAAGTTAAAATCGGCTTTCAGGTATCCTGCAATACTAGCTGCTTTAACTCTTGCAGTTGTCATTGTATTGCTTGTTTCAGTAGTTCCAATATTCAATGAAATGTTAGTTGAAAGTGGTGCGGAATTAGGCGTTTTATCAAGTGTGATATTTTCCGTATCTTCGTTTTTGACAGAGAGCTGGATTCCATTCTCAGGTGTTCTAGTGGCAGTAATAACATTATTATACTACTACTTTAAACATACTGCTTCAGGAAGGACAAGGGCAGATAAGGCTCTTTATAAGTCTATATTTACTAAAAATATAAAAAAGAATGCAGTTGCCGTAGGTTTCACAAAGAACCTTGCTATTTTAATAGAAAGTGGGATATCGTTTTCAGAGGCATTGGAAATATTAGAAGGAACCGTTACTAGCGATATAGTTAAAAGGAACATAGTAAAGGCTAGGGTTGTTGTTGAAAAGGATGGAGACATAGACGATGCCTTTAAAGAACTCTCTATGTTTCCTGAAATATTGATTGAGATTGTCGGTGTCGCATCTAGGTCTGGTCATCTGGTTTCTGCCCTTAGAAAGGCAGAAAAAATTATGAGACGAGACTTAGATGATAGCATAGAAAGATTGAGCGCAAGGGTTGAACCCATATTGATAATTGTACTTTCTATTATCGTAGGAGCGATATTGTTATCTAGTATAGTTCCTATATTCAACATATTGAATAGTGTGGGCTAAGGGGTTTAAATGAGGGAAAAAACACCTAAGTACGTGTTAGTAATTATATGCACTTTATTTATTGCCCTTTTGGGATATTTCACCCTGTCTTACTATGGGGTCCAATCTGCTAAGGAACCCGATAAGGAGAGGGAAAGGGTAATGACTTACTGTGTTCAGTGTTATGCGACTGAGGGGGTATATCCCCCTGATTTAGATTACCTTGTAGAAAACTATGGTTTTAAACTCAAGGACAGATATTATGACTATTTTTATGATGTATTTGCCCCCAATGTAAGACCGGATATCATCATAACGCCCAAGGTAGATACGAGTTCTGCAGATAAGATGACGGAGGCTCTCTATGGGGAATAAAGCACCTTTGAATTCTACAAAATGTTCTATAAAGTCATTCGCCATCCTACTATTCATACTCATAATAGCCTTGGGAACGGGTGCGATAACTTTAAAGTTATCTATAAAGGTGGCGGATTTAGCTGAGGTCAATAAATCGTCTGAATCGGCTAGGATAGCTCTTTCCTATGTAAATATGATGGTAAAGCAGAATGACTCAAAAGGAAACATAAGGTCTGCAGAACCTGAACTCGGCTTAAATGGCATGATTATAGACAATTATATGGGTGAAGAAGATCTGAGTATAGCGGTCTATTTTGAAGATGGAACACTCTACGAATGTCTTTATTCTGAAACCTTTGACAAAACCCTATCTGAAAAAGTTGTGGATATAGAATACGTAGAATTTTCAGTTGGTAAAAACGACCTCCATATTGAGGTTACCTACGGAAAAAAGAGCCTCCTAAAGTACATTCACTTTAGAACCTCAGGTGGAAAGGGAGGAAATGATGGTTAGGAATAAAAAATTGGGTTTTTCACTTATAGATATAATCTTTGCAATTTTCTTTCTCTCCCTATTTGCGCTTGTAGGGTTAAAACTCTACTTAGGAAGTCTAGATATATCAAGTAGTACTAAGGACTTAACCGTAGGGTCTTTAGCTGCTTCAAATGTTGTGGAATCTATTTATTTTAACGACTATGAATATGGAGAACACCTGAGATATTTAAATTCTGAAGGACTTATGACAGATGAAGATGACGCCTCATTCGTATTAAAATATACGGTTACTTCAAAGATGGAAGCTCTGGACGAAGTTAAGGTAGAGGTTTTATCCCTTGAAGATGATACTCTGGTCTTTAGTTTAGATACCAAGGTATATACAGGGGGGTTAAAATGATATTTTATTTTAGAAAAAAATCTGGATTTGCCTCTATATCAATAGTGCTTATGACTGTTGTAATAATTACCCTAGGCCTTTCTATTGTGGCTTTAGCGCAGACAGACAAAAAACTTGCCACTAAGAAGAACGATTGGACTACGAGGTACTACAACTTAGAGGGAGAAATAATGGAAGATATAGCCCTTATAGATGAGTATTTTAAAATAAATTCCCCTAACGAACTAGATGGAAACACCTTGGTTTCAAAGATGGGGGAAATGGGCTATGATATAGCTTCATCATTGAGGGTTGATAGTTTAAAACCTAGTATTAAGCTAGAGGTGTTATTGATTGAAGAAGATTTTGAAAACCCGATGGTTATGACCGCTCTTATAGAAAAGAATGGGAGTGAGCACTTTATAATAAGGGAGCTAATTCAATCGCAAGAAGAAGGAGAATACGAGAGTTTTTATTAAGATAGCAAGGGGTAAAAATGGATTTATCGACGTTAAATGAAAGGCAGAGGGAAGCGGTAAAATTTACTGAAGGACCGCTTCTAGTGGTTGCTGGTGCGGGATCTGGTAAGACAAAGGTCTTGACTAGCCGAATAGCATACCTAATAGATGAAAAAAAAATAGAACCTTGGAACATACTGAGCCTTACCTTTACAAACAAGGCAGCTGAGGAAATGAAGAGCCGTATTAAGCTAGTGGTAGGAGAACTCGCAGACTACGTTTGGGCGGGAACCTTCCACTCTATATGTTCCAAAATTTTGCGTATACACGCAGGAGAACTAGGTTATAGCCAGAACTTTGTAATATACGATACTACTGACCAAAAGAGCCTAATAAAGAGCATTATGAAGACCCTCTGTATATCTGATAAGAGTATATCTCCAAAACACATACGTTCAGAAATATCTAGGGCGAAAAACTGTATGATGGATCCAAACGCATATCTAGAATCCGCCACACACGACCCTGATGGTGAACGTATAGGAGCTGTATACAAGGCTTATAATTCTGAGTTAAAGGCAAATAACGCCATGGACTTTGATGACCTTATACTAAAGACAATTGAGCTTTTTAAGGAAAATCTCGATATACTTGAATCCTACTCAGAAAAGTTTAAATACATACACGTAGATGAGTACCAAGATACAAATATGATGCAGTACCAGCTCATTCAAATGCTAGCGGGCAAGCACGGAAATATTTGTGTGGTTGGAGACCAAGACCAGTCCATATACTCATGGCGTGGAGCTGACATAAGAAATATCAAAGAATTTGAAAGTGACTTTAGTGGGGCAAAGACTATTTTGTTGGAACAGAACTACAGGTCTACCAAAAACATCTTAGATTTGGCGAATGCCGTTATATCAAATAATGAAGATAGGATCGAAAAAAAGCTTTGGACGGACAACGCTTTGGGAGATAAGGCGTCTTATTTTTGTGCAAAGAGCGAAGAAGACGAGGCTAGGTACGTAGCTAGAACCATAATGGATGGGGTAAATTCTGGTAGAGACTTTTCAGATTTTGCTATAATGTACAGAACAAATGCCCAATCAAGGGATTTTGAGAGGTTTTTTGCCATAAATAATATCCCCTATAAGATAGTGGGTGGATTAAAGTTCTATGACAGGAAGGAAATAAAGGACATACTTTCCTATCTAAGGGTTATTCTCAACCCCGATGATAGGGTGGCTGCTTTTAGAATAATAAACGAACCTAGGCGTGGAATTGGGGCAAAGACCATAGAACGAATAACTAGGTATGCAGAGATAAACTCTCTTGGTTTTATGGATTCCATAAGGGAATCCTTAGAGGAAAAGTTATTTAAGGGTAAGATTTTTAAAGGTTTAAGCGAATTTTACGCCCTTATAGGTTCCTGCAGTGAAATGATGGATAATTCGCCTCCTTCCGATATAGTTAAGCACATTTTGACAGCCACATCTTATACAGCCTCATTATTAGAGGCAAAGACCCCGGAGGCTAGGGCAAAATTAGAGAATATAGAAGAGCTCATAAGCCATATAATGAATAGGGAAGCTGAAAACCCAGATTATACACTCGCAGAGTATCTACAAGAGACCAGCCTCGTTTCAGACCAAGACGACATCGATTCAGATGAACGAGGCAATGTACTCCTTATGACATTCCACAGTGCAAAGGGATTGGAATTTCCAGAAGTGTTTATGGTCGGGATGGAAGAAACCATATTCCCATCATATTACACTGAAGATAGGGATATGGAAGAGGAGAGGAGGCTCTGCTACGTAGGTATAACTAGGGCTATATCCAAACTCCACGTGACCCATGCTGAGATGCGCTTTAGGTTTGGTAGGCATCAGGTAAACAGACCATCTATCTTCTTAGAAGAGATGCCAGAAGATTTATTGGAAAGGATCTCACCTATTAAAAGAGAATACGTTAAAAATGATGGTCCAGTGGCTAGGGTAAAAAAGGTGGAATCTTCTCGTCCCAAAAAAGTATTGGATTCAAGTGAAATAATGCTAGGAACAAAGGTAAAACATAAGATGTTTGGAAAGGGTGTAGTAATAAGGATGAACCCTAGGAATGGCGATACAGAAGTCCTAATAGCCTTTGACAACAAAGGCTTAAAGACAATGATGCTCTCCATGGCACCCATAGAGATAATAAGCTGATTGGAGGCTAGCGTGAACTTTGAAGAATATTCGAGATTGATAGATGAATTGAATGAGCACAATTATAGTTATCACGTCCTAGATAACCCCTCAATAGCTGATTCTGACTATGACTTTTTGTATTCTAAACTTCTTGCGTATGAGGAAGCTAATCCAGACAGGGTTTTGTCATACAGTCCTAGTCAGAGGGTTGGGGATGAACCTATATCTCAATTTGAAAAGGTAAATCACGAATACCCTCTGTTAAGCCTTGAAAACACCTATAATGAGGAAGAAGCTCTTGAGTTTTACCAGAAGATAGAAAATTTAGACGCAGATAATATGGGGCTCTGTCTTGAATACAAGATAGACGGTCTATCTGTAGCGCTTAGATATGAATCTGGAATCTTGATAAACGGAGCCACTAGGGGAAATGGAGAAGTTGGTGAAGACGTTACTCTAAATGTGAGAACGATAAAGGGAGTACCGTTAAAACTATCTAAACCCGTTGATATAACCGTTAGAGGTGAAGTATATATATCAAAGTTGGACTTTAAGGCTGTAAATGAACGCAGAGAAAAGTTGGGCGAAAACCTCTTTGCAAATCCCAGAAATGCTGCTGCTGGAGCTTTAAGGCAGCTAGATCCCAAGGTTGCTGCAGAGCGAGAACTAAGGATATTTGTATTTGACGCCCTCAGCGAGGTGGATGGAATTGAATCCCATTTTGAGCTCATATCTTATTTGAAGGAGCTGGGCTTTACTGTAAGTGAAGTTACTAGGATAAACACTGAAACTGAACTCTTAAACGCCCTAAGGAAGGCAGAATCCGATAGAAAAGACCTTCCCTTTGATATA
>PDWI01008549.1_pt1 | contig 12030 bp, 10 predicted proteins | sample 1430891 | NCBI WGS metagenome assembly PDWI01 (sample SAMN01162508, study PRJNA174530) | Oral metagenome, whole genome shotgun sequencing project. | biome: Marine environment; feature: Marine mammal; material: Swab sample of the gingival sulcus; isolation source: swab sample of gingival sulcus...
TCAATTCAGAAATCATATGATAGATTTCAGGACGAACTTCGATCGTCGTAGTCTGTTCTTTTTTTGTCATAATAATACAAAAGGTCAAATAAAAACCTACGGCTAATGACTAATCATCAGCTACGACCAACTATATCTATTTTCTCTCAATGTGCAACACTAACTCACTATCAATCCTACCAAAATTGGCATAATTTGATCTTATTCTGTATACTAGTAACTATAATTTTATATGAAACCTATGTTCATATGCGCATTGGAAAAAAACGAAGAAAAACAGGTCTCTATATGCTGTGTGTGGGGCTGTTATCATCAGTAGTGTTCGCGGCACCTGCATCTGTCATTCCTCCAGAATATCGTGCCAATTATCAATTTGCAGATGGTTGGGAGGGCATTGTTAGTACATTCAAAAAAATTGATGCTACTAAAAGCACAGGAACGGACTTTGAGAGAGAAACGTTTGTGGAATTGAGTCAATATTTTGAACAAGTGTTTCCTCATTTGCCACAGAAGGGGGAATTCCGTACGATTTATGAACAGTGTCGTATCATTACGCAAAAACTCACACAGTCATATAGTCACAGTAGTTTAGATATTTTTTCCAATAAGTGCCAAAATGCACTCAGTAAATCAATGTCGCAGATGAACGCACAACACACTATCAAAGCAAAAATAAAAACCAATCCTTCATCGGGAAACGCACCGTTAAGTGTCACATTTAATGCAAAAGAATCAGTGGATCCATCGAATGACACTATTCCATCGGCAAACTACTTTCGATATTATAAGGATACCAAAGGACGCGATCAGGTCATTGGACAGGGAATTGTGGTCAATCATACATTTACTGAACCGGGAGCATACCAGGTACATCTGACAGTTAGATCAGTGAACCAGAGATCAGAAGGTATCCTCGACGGACAAGCAACTACAACCATATCTGTTAGTCCCAAAACTGCTAGAATGAGGATTTTTGCGAACGGTAAGCAACTTGATGAACATAATCCTACCAGAATAGGTACTGCTGAAGCCCAAAAGGGTATAGTGTTCGATGCCAAAGCAACGGTGCCTACTGGTGGACGCAGCATAGAAAACCACAAATGGTTGATTACACAGTGATCGAAGAAAATTTATGAAAAAAAGATAGCAGGCACACCCGACGTTATTTCTACTACACTTCCTGCCGAGGGTACGTTTACTGTATCGCTCACAATACTCGACAATCAGGGCAACACGATGACTAAATCATATAAACTTGTGGTGTCTGATCCTCTTGCCATTATCAAAGCAAGCCCAGAACAATGAGATACATCTACCAAATTTACGTTCGACGGTAGTGCGTCATATTCGATTGTATCAACTATTAAGCTTTATACACGAGAAATATTTGACGAAAATAACAAAAAAATTAACACATTTCAAGGAAAATCTATTGATAAACAGTTTGCAAAACCAGGATCATATACAGTTTCACTAGTAGTAGAGGATGAACAAAAAAGAGTAAATAGGGATACGTTTCAGGTATATGTTGAATCTACGCCACCACAAGCTCAGTTTAGTTTTACACCCACCAACGATCGACAGCACCCTTCGCAGTTTATGTTTGACGCAGGGCTCAGTAGCGATATCGATATTATCAATGCTGACGACAAGCTTCGCTATCAGTGGAGATTTACTCCTGAACAATATGTAGAAACCACCTCAGTTATAGATGGTGGTCGTCAGATTGTTGCATCATTCAATAAACCAGGAGAATACCAGGCTAAACTCACAGTTCAAGACTCTTTTGGCAAGACAAGTGAAGTAATTAAAAAAATAAAAATAGACGCAGCACTAAGGCCAGTAATCCATTCGTTTCCGAAAGCGACCAATCGAGGTACGCCTATTACGATGGTAGTTAGAAATGAAAATCCATCACAACAATTTATTTCGTATGAATGGGACTTTGGTGATGGCAAAAAGGAATCACTCATAGGAACGCCGAGTGTCACTCACACATACGATAAGGTGGGGGCATATACAGTCAAACTCAAAGTAAATGGTCCAGATAATCAAGAAAATACTGTCACCAATATGGTATTTATAGGCGAAAAGGGAAAACCTATACCTGCTTTTGTGATTAAAGATGGTACAGCTATTCTCAAGCAAACTGCAGAATGTGGATCGGGAGCTGCATATCCTATCGATCGTAGAAATTTTTTTACTATCGATACCACTCTTTCTATCAACACAAAAGGAGAAACTGATAAACTACAAACCTATATTCAGCCACAGGGAAGCGATATTTTTGAAAAAAGAACGATGCAATATACATTTCAAGAGCTCTGATGTCAATATATTGATATTACCGTCAAAGATAACGAAAATAATAAAACAGCGACTACTAGGATGCGATTTAATGTTGTCAATGCTCTGCCAACCATAAAAGATATTACACTCTCGTTCCCTCAATATGGATGATGAACCACTTATGGATTCAATGTGCTCTCTTTCGGTCAAAATGCTGAGTGATTGGAACCTAGAAAACCAGCTGATGTCTTCTCAACAGAAGTATTTGATCCTCTTGTTGTGCAGGTGACAGCGCAAGGTGTTTCCGACCCAGATGGCGTAGTGTCATATTATAAGCGATATTATTATAAAAAGGAAAATCCCAACAGACTCCTTCAGATTAAGATTACTCCTGCGAGTGTCTCTACAGTGTCCTTTACATTAGATCGTATAGGAGGTGAGTATGAGTTTGGTGTGACAATGATTGATAACGATGAGGGAGAATCTCGTAGTGTTGACATTTTATGAGGTGGTCGCGGGGTCTACTTCCCAGCAGACACGAATAATGTTAATATACCCATTGTGACACTCAAACAGTCCCATAGTAATATCGAAGCGGGCGACGAGGTTACGTTTGAAGTGAAATCGAAGCTGATTCTTGAAAAGAAGGATTTTCGTGCCAATAGAGTTATAAAATATGATTTTGATGGTGATGGTATACCAGATCTAATTACTAAAGATACTAAAGTCACTCACACTTATCGTAAGCCAGGCGAGTTTACGCCCAAGGTATCAGTAGTGTATAGAGAAAATAAAGGGTTTGATGTAGGGGAGTCGATTACAGTCCAACAAAGCGTCAAGCCGTTGATGTATATTACTCAACATGGACCATATATGCTTGCTAGAGATATTAGTATTGGTTCTATTATTGAATCTAATGTGTGTGTTGATGCGCGTCGTTGTGTGGATGATCCGTCATTGGCATTTAATCTAGGTAAAAAAGAAAACTCAGAACATAAAACTATCGTACATCGCTATGCAGGTACGGGTACGTATTTCGTTGATATTCAGATAAAGGACGACTTAGGACAAATAGCAGGCAGAAAATATCCTGTCATCGTAAAAGATCAGGAGTCTGTGCCATTTTTTCATCTGATGTCTATTCCAGAAGCCAAACAAAAAAACGAAGATTATACTATAGCAGTCGGAAATCAGCTCAAAAATACTGTTTCATATCTTTTGCAGTATGCAGGGAGCGGGACGTGTTTTATGGATATAGATCCATCGAAAGATGCCAATGGCGATGGAACAGCAGATAATGATGAAGATGTTCACTGCAATGAGCTAGTAAGTATTGCCTATGATGGCAAACAAGCATCGCGCACCGCTAAAATATATTATACACAGAACGAACAGCAAATTGTTCGCGATGTTGTTATTAATTTTATTGATGCAAAAAATATTCTCGAACCAAAACAGCAGCTCATTTATACTAAATTAGGTAATATTATAGCAACCATTCCCAAAGAGAAAGAAAAAGATATTTATCTCAGACACCTTCTCGTCCAGCTACAATCATCGTTAGACGATAGAACGGCGCGTGGTGGTTTTATATTAGATATAGAGCAGCTTTTACAGTCAGGTGAAACATCTATTGCTGATGCAGAGAGGAACCAGCTCGAAGCTATTATGAGTGAAATGAAAGATGCAGCAATTATTGCAGCACAAGGGGGTACAGCGTATGATCAGGCTAAGGCAGATATTTTGATGCTTGCAACCGAAAAAATAAGACCACAAGTAGAAAAGCATTTTGCGGCTATAGAATCCAAAGATATCGGTGGACCAGAAAAAATCAAAGCAGAACTACAAAAAATTATCAAGTTGTTTATGTTAGAACAGCAAGCCAAACAGATTGATGTGACAGATATGACCAGTGTGCTTATGCCTAAGATATGTCGTATTATGGAATATTACAAAATAGATACAAATTCTAAGGCATGTTTAGATTTGAAGGCAAAAGAGAAAAAGAACTGATGATATACACCAGTCATACCCGATGAAAATGGAGATGAGAAATGATCGAGTGTTGCAGGAACCATCATCAAACGAATCCTTATTATCGTAGGAATTTTGCTTGTGGTCTTTGGTGGTTTAGTGTGATTTTTTGTCATCAAAGCCAAAAGGGCTCAAGCAGGTCAAGCAGAATAATTTACTAAACTCATAGATCAATGTCTCGTGCTGTATGGAGAATAGCGATGTTTCTAGGGTTGTCGGCGATGATCATAGGATCGTGTCGATGGTTTCAGCAAACACCCACATTTTCAATCATATGAGCTATTATCATAATACTTATCATTCCTTTGCTATATGTGTTAGATAAGCGGTACCAGAAACCATATCGAGAATATGCGATGACTATTGTGGTTGTTGTATGGTGAATAGTGATGTGATGAGCTACATCGTTATGATTGCCTCTAGATTTTGTTATGCTGTATGCGATTGTCTTGGTGATTGTATTGCTATGACGAATGATGCGACCTTATAGATGGCGAATGATACCACTTGTATGAGTATTGTTGCTGGGGGGGATTATATCCATTCCTCGACACCCTATTCAATTGTCTCCCACATCGATCGCTGACCGTTTACCTCGTGCACATATTGAGCGAAAAAGGCAGTCAGACGACGAAGCCATCCTCATTATTGATTCGAAGTCCAAAAGAACAATGAGGTCTGGTCAGTCTATTGAACTCTCCGATGATGTATTCACTATCCAATATGCTAGCACCCAACCACACCAAAACGACCTGATCATTGCACTCAATACACTCACAATACTGGCGCTAGAGCCACAGTCAGTGGTCTCATTATCATACCAAAACGGTCAGCGATCAGGATCAGTACAGGGTATGGTGAGATGATATGGTCACACTATGTGATGAGCCAACATCGTAACTGATAACACATTGGCAGATTACCACCAAAAACTCCTCTATTATGCTAAAAAAAGAGCAAACGAAATCCGTCCATCATCACGAACCTATACAACTCTAGGTACATATATACTCTACGCAAAACTTCGATTATTAGAAAAAGTTGATAATACTTACAGTCATAATACACCAATACTGACTCAATACCAATGTCTTGTGTATGGTAAAAAATGCCAAAATCTTGCACCGGATCGAGAAAAAAACTCTCTGCATCTAGCCAGGCGAGATGACCAATTGCAAGTCACTATCCAAAAACGACGATCATCACTGTCGACTTATTTCCTTCCATAATCAGCGGGGATCTCACCCCATTCTTTCGTCTTCCATTTGAGGAGGACGATTGTTTTATTTTTCAAAAAATCCATTCAGACTCCCCTGAGTCGTTCCAGTTCCCTATCGACGACCTCCCATAGTTTCGCCGTCTCACTTGTACGAGGTAGGGTAGTTTTGATGATTCCTTTACTTACCCATCAGAGTGCGATACGGGAATCTGAATAGATAATCCTCTCTGCTCTCTGATTTTCCACCAAAAACCTCATTCCTTGGACCAATGCAAGCCATTCTCAAACATTGGTTGTGCCTAGCGGGTATTGGGTCGATGCGAAGATATTTTTTCACGAAATTGTTTCGACACATTGCCACTCCAAGACACCAGGATTACTCGAACAAGCAGCATCGACACAGATACTATTACGATCAACTACATCGACATAATGTATGGTGATAGGTTTTGTTCTGGTCTTATGGGTGATCTGGGAGCCATAACTTTGTGAAAATGCCTTTTCTGCCTCTGTCTGACTTTCGTATGATCTGTACTGTGCGCCAGCAAAACCATTCACTTTCGTCTTACACTCATCTCGTGAAGTGAAAATACCTGTTTCTTTGCCCTTTCGGACGACATACCATTTCTGTTTAGTCATTGTTGCAAATAATTAACAATAGCAACTTATTAACAATACTGTGGATAACCTGTGTATAAAATGTTAATAACTTGCAATAGTAATAAAATAACAAAAGCAAATATATAACAAAAGTAATAAAATTACAATAGCAAAATAATAACAATAGTAATAAAATAACAAAAGCAAACTGATAACAATAGATATGCAATTACAATAGTTAAAAATTTGCATTATCAACTGATTTCCTATATAATTATTATAACCAAATAATTATTGTGAATAACTTGCAATAGTTAATCTTTTACTTTTGTGATTTGCTTGCAGTATGCGATCTAATGCAGTTCGTGACCATATCAAAACAGCTGGCTACAGAAGCACTCGCACGCGTGATGTGGTGGTAGATTTTTTAGCTACCCAAAGATATATTATTACTGTAGAATCCATTAGTGCTGCAGTGTCTGTAGATCCTGTGACAGTATATAGGGTCCTCGATCTCTTGCAAGAACTAGGTATTATTCACAAACTCCAATCCACACCAGCATATTGTACGGTGCCTCAGTCTCTTCGAAATCAGGAACAAAAGGTGATACTGATTGATGAACAGTTCGAAAAAATCCAAATCAGACCCTATGAACATACCGACTACCCAATCAGTGCTCAGAGAGTAGTCATTGAACTGCGAGGATCTCTAGAAAACACCGAAAAAACTGAAAAACCAGCTCTACAAATAGAAGAAACAGAGCCAGAAATGATCAATGAAGAGGAAGTGGATAACTCACAAACGATCGAACCTTCTGCTGACTCTATCGATCGTCTGCATCGTTTTTAGCTTGCAATCGTCCAGAGAAATCATTAGTATACATTTTGCGGGTGATTAGCTCAGTTGGCGAGAGCGTTGCATTGACATTGCAGAGGTCACTGGTTCGAATCCAGTATCACCCACCATCGCAGATCTATAACATATACATATTGACACTGTCGCCTGACAGTGTTTTTTCGTCTTGCAAAAGACCATATCATCGGTATAGACAGAGTAGACATTTTTTGATTTGATCTAGTATTCATGACTAAAAATCAAAAGCCCCATATTCTAATGGCAGGCGGTGGCACAGGCGGACACGTGATGCCCATAGCCAACATTATCCAAACCATCAAATCAGGTGACTACCCTGAGGCAGAAATCTATCGATATGGACAAGTAGACAGTCTCGAAAACACTGTTTGCAAAAAGATAAATCAGACCCTATCTCATCCTGTCTACTTCCGTCACATAACCTCTGGAAAAGTTCGTCGCGACCGTTCCATTGCCTCACTATTTCGCAACTTGCGAGATATGATAAAGGTTGTTCGAGGAACTATCCAAGCCGCACGATATATGTCCCGTGACCACATTGATGTCGTCTGGTGCAAGGGTGGCTATGTAGCTGGACCAGTGATTTTCGCCTCTCGTATTTTTCGTATTCCTCTTGTTGTTCACGAGTCTGACACTCGTATGTGACTAATCAATCGCCTTGCTTCTCGTGGTGCCAGGGCTATTTTCACAGCCTTCCCGGGTGTACATCAGCGCGAACAAGTTATCGGGCAGCTGTTGTCAGATACACTTGCAGAGGAGTCATCTCGTGATGATTTTGATAGACTTCTTGATTGCGAAACTGATGCTGATCAGACCCATATTCTTGTGATGGGTGGGTCGCAGTGATCGCAGAGTTTGTGCGAAACCATCGCACAGTATATGAAAGAAAAACCTGATGTATATAGGGCATTTACTTTTGTTGTTATTGGTGGTATTCTATCGAAAAATCTACAAAAACTCTTCGAACCATATGAGAATGTGATTGTACTAGATTTTTTGGATCAGGACGAACTTCATATCTGTTATCAGTTTTGTGATATTGCCATTACTCGTGCAGGGACGACGTCGCTCGCAGAACAGAAGTTGCGAGATATGTTGCTGTTGATGGTGCCGATTCCTCGAACTCACGACCAAAAAACCAATGCTGAACGGTATGTCCGTCAGTATGCTGATATGCTTATAGAGCAGAACGATACATTGGGAGAGCAGTTGACGATGATCCTTGCAACTCTCCAAAACTACCACAAAACCTCTCATAATACCACCAAAACCCGCATTGATATGATCCAAAAACCCAAACAGACCCTGATTGACGCCCTCTTTACTCTGACATTGTAGATCCTATGAATTTCGTTCGTAATCGATCATTATGTTTCGTAATACTATTTTTTTCTATTGTTCCTGTCCGATCTCTGTCTCTTACGGAGATTTTTTTTGATGGAACAGATGAGTGGATAGAAATCACAACCGATGCAGGGGAAAGTTTTTCAGGCACTATTTATCTCTCGTGAGTCAAAAAATCACCCGTTCCACTATCTCTTAATCTCTGACCAAATGAAGCCATAGTATTAGCAGACAAAGGAGAAATGCTAACTGATCAAGTATCTTATAAAAAAGAATTTGGGCGAAATTTTCCTGATACCAAAGCTATCCATCGAACAATACAAGATGGATCAGGGATTGTTATAGACGCTATTACAGTTTCCAAAGAGACTGTTATGCAAGCCAACAACCACAAGGCGTCACTAACTCGTATAAAAAACGATCGAACAGAAACTACTGAATCAATAGGGTTATTGACAGGATATTTCGGTACACCAGGAAATATCACAGACACTATACAAACTGCAACAACAACTACAGGAACAGTATCCAACAACACAGGATCCGTTACCATAGGAACAATATTCACTGGTTGTGAAACCAATTCTACTTGGAGGATTACTGAGGTATTTCGCGGATCAGATACGATGTCGCCGTTTGTAGAATTGCAAACCAATCAGATTACCGATAGTGTAGATATGATGCTTTCAGGTGATATGATGTCAGCCACTCATCTTACACTTTCTGGACAACGATACCCTGGAGATTATCTCGTGGTGTCATGGTGATCACTAGGGGTTATCAGTGATACTAAAACTATTACTCTACCTTCCAAAAATCAGATATGAACTGGCTTTATTCAAATCAGCAGACAGAGTGGACAGGTTTTAGACAGGGTGTCGGTTTGACCTGTCACATCACATTCTCAAAACTTTGTTGGACAGCAGTGCGGGAGGATTTTGGACAGTCAAAATATGTCCACTCCATGATATCCGACCGCTATCACAGCATACATGAAACCAACAATCACAAAAGCCCCCAAACCATGTCCTGCTACACCTACGCCTCGCCCCATTGTTTCTCTCGATGGATTGTGGCCAGCCCCGCCATCAGGTACACCAGAACAAATAGCAATCACAATTCATGATAGCAAAACACATAATCTCACCAAATACTATATCCTCAAAAATGGATCATCAAAAAGATATCTTCATGGCCCCAGTGCTGGCACAGGATCTATTGTATTAACAGGAAATTTTGCCCTACCAAATGACCAAAACACTTGCGTTGAACTCTATTCTGACCACGATGAATGGCTTGATAGACTCTGTTATCAAAAAGAGCAGACCTCCGACGGCATACGAATTGGAAACGGCGAAAATCCTCGATTTCGCCCGTCAGTAGAGCAGACGGGATCGGTGTCTGAGATTTCTTCTTGATCAACAGGTATTGTTTCATGATCTACCTTTTCATGATCCGTTACTATCCAATCTATTCTCTACGATCCACTAGGATCTGATAAAGGAAAAGAAAAAATAACCATTTTAAATGAGTCGAATACGGTATTTGAAGATGGTGATTTACGAATATTGATAGGCGAAAAAAAGACCAAAAGATATCTTCGTCGTGATGTTGCACAATGATCGGTCACGATATCATGATCATTCTCGTTTCCCAATAGCACATCAACTTGTGTGGAGTTGCATCACAAAGATGGAATATTGGATATGAGCTGCTACACTGTTGCCAAAAAGGTAAAAATCAAAGCACCCACATCAAAATCTACTACATCATCAAAACCAGCCAAGATTAAGATAATCAATCTTGTTTATGATCCAAAAGGATCAGACACTAATCACGAATCCATTACTTTGATGCTGACAGGTATACAAAACTCTGTCAATCTCGCAGAGTATACCTTACTTGTCGGTACGACTCGCAAAAAGCTCACAGGAACACTTGATAGAGCTAAACCTCTCACTATAACCAAAACACGATGATTTCCCAATACCAAACCATCATGTGCCACATTGCTATATGGAGATAGGCCTATCGATTACTACTGTCGGTGACCGAAAAAAACCAAAACTATTACCAAAAAGGTAAAAATAAAAACAACTCCATCAGAAAGATTATACAGAGATTACATCAAATCCCTCCATCAGCATCTCGCCCGCAAACGACCAGAAATATACTACCAAACAGATGTTGCACAACATGTCCAATTATATAAAAACATATACAATGCACATAAAAACCAAAGCAATACAATCACCATCCACAACCAAACATTCCCTCTCAATACACCCATAGAAGAACTACGAACAGCGCAACAAGAAAAGACATATTACGACATCTTCCTCAATACTATTATCCGTCCACTGAAAAAGAAATAGATATTATTTCACTATTGACGATCTATGAAAATCTATCTCAAAGGTTACTACGGCTATCGTAATATCGGCGACGAAGTGCTCCTCCTGTGAGTCATTCGCTATCTTGCCAAAGAAAAAAATGTCACTCACATTATCCTAGAAACCGATAATCCAGACCGAATGTCACGGTGGCTAGAACATCATCACGACCTTGTTCCACTTCCCGTTTCTTTCGTAAATCGCAATCGCCCACGACGAAAAAAACTCTCAGAAGTGATCAGGAGTCTGTGTAGTCGTTTTCCTGTACTTGTGCTGTGAGGAGGGGAAGTCATCAACGATCACCACACTCGACCTCGCAATGGCCGACACTACCTGATGCAGTATCCAGGCATCATTTTCGGCACTCAACAATATATGATACTCGGAGGCATTACCATTGATCCTAAAACGCCTTGATGACATATTCGCACCTTACTTCGTCATGCCGAATCGGCCACTCTTCGTGATCAGACTTCGTATGATATTGCTCGTCAGATATCACCCCAAAACACCGAACTCTACCATGATCGAGCATACGATGTCCTCGATCAGATCGATATACCAAAAACCACTGATCAGACCTCCAATTACGTCCTCCTCAACTATCACCCACACCTCCTCAATGACGATAAGATGCTCAAAAAGTGCAAAAAATGGATAGAATCACACATGGACAAGACTGTCTACTTCGTCCCAGGAGATCTCAATCAAGATCAAGAAGCCTACCAAATAGCACAAAAAACATACCCCAATATCCAACGACGAGATCGATCCACTCATACACTTCCAGAAATTCTCGATTTTTTCGCCAAGGCAGATGCTGTGGCAGGATCAAGACTACACCTTCTTCTCTTATTTCAGGCGACGGGACATGTGCCTACTGTGTTCTCGTATCATCCCAAAATACAGAAAGTTTTATGTCTTTCGTAAGATAATGCAGACTCTGTTCCGAATAATGTCCATTTTCGCAATTGCCCGATCAACAGCTACTCGCAATCCACAGATGATTGTATGAGCGGTAGCTATATCGACCATAGTCGCTATGATACGATCACGACTAATATATCGTACTACAAAAAAGATACTTCAATCTCTCGCATTATCGCTATTTGCTCGAATACTTGCTATCATGGCGATGATGATATATCAGCGAAGATATGAACAGTGAGAGCCTATACCTACCGAAAAACGACAAGGGGAAGTGACCGTAGTAGACACTCGCAAAGATGATGTCCTCATTGTGCAGACGAAAGATAGAGAATATCGATATCGCACCG
>PDWI01009850.1_pt1 | contig 12029 bp, 11 predicted proteins | sample 1430891 | NCBI WGS metagenome assembly PDWI01 (sample SAMN01162508, study PRJNA174530) | Oral metagenome, whole genome shotgun sequencing project. | biome: Marine environment; feature: Marine mammal; material: Swab sample of the gingival sulcus; isolation source: swab sample of gingival sulcus...
CAGCGCGCCAGCAATGCAATTCGCCCAAAGGAGCACCTCGGGCGAACGTCGAAGATGGGCCAGCGTGACATCCGAAGGTTGCTGATCGTCGGCGCTGTTGCAGTGGTCAGATGGACGGCGCGCAAGGGCGCTCCAGAAGGCTCGTGGCTCGCACGGATGCTTGAACGCAAACCAAAGATGCTGGTCGCGGTAGCGCTGGCTACGCGAACAACGCCGCCGGGCGAGGCGCGCGAATGAGGCTTTCAAATGACACGTAAATCCGTACGCAAGAGCGGCCTCGATTCTGGCCACAATCCACCCACCGTCATCCTCGAAAAGGTCGGGCAACTTCGTTTCGGAAACGGATCGCCGTTCCGGGGTCTGACGTTTCCGTTGGATGTGGTCAGTTACGAGGCTGGGTCATTCGATGTGGTGAAGGACGAAGCCGAATTGCGGGCGGTGATTGAACGTACCGGGCAGACGCTAGGCAAGGTCTTCGACGCTGACGCTGCAATCGCCGATGCTGTGCTGCCAGCGCCCGTCAGGGTGAGTGTTGAGAACGCCGAAAGGTGGGCAAGTCAGGCGTTGCATCCCGGATTTTTGATCTATTGAGAGCCAGGCGCAAAAATTTTCATGCTTTCTTTTTGGCTCATGCGAAACTTTGTGTCTCAAAGCGCGATCAAATTGCGGCATTCGGAAAATACAGCAATAATTTTCCGCGCAGCTAAAAATATCTTGACAAATCCTCAATGATTGCAGCAACCGCCTCGAATCGACAAGTCAAGGAAAATCGGCTATAAGGAAAGGTATGGCCCGCATGCATCGTTGAAAGCGATGTGTTTGCGAAGGAAGCAAACAGGCGGGCCAAGTAATATCAACACCCGGAACCATACGGGCAAATGCCAAATGAAGCAAGCCGCGATGGTCCAAAATCGAAGGAGTACGATACCCAATGAAAGGTAATGCTGTGCCCGTTTTTTCGGGCAAGAATCCTGGCCCCAGCATTTTGGCGGCGTGGGCTGAACAAGCACGTCAAGACGCCAAAGCTGTGTTGATAGGCCAGAGCCAATTCGGCGCTATCGAGATTGACTTTGATATGCTCGACCTGACGCCCAAACCGGCTCTTTCACCCGACCATCCCGGCTATGAAGCACGCGAACGTGAGAACGCGAAACTTGTTGATTTGGCAAAATGGCGTGAAGGCGCGCGTGAGCGCGCCGCATATCGTGCTGGCGAATTGCCGAAAGACCGGCCCGCCCCTCCGCCCATGATTGCGCTTATCGAAGTCACCGCCGAAACGCGCCAGTTTGCCGATAGCGCCATGGAGTGCGCCCGCGAACTGATCGCGTCTGCCTCGTCGGAGGAAGACGTGCGCGAAGTCTGGCGCGACATCGCCAGCGAGCTTGTAGAGGCAGAGATTTTCTCAATGGGCGGACTGAGCGTAGGCCCGGACGGTACCGATTGGGAACCTTTGCCCGACCAAGCCGCCATTCTCGATCAATTCGCAGCCAACCACCGGGACGCTTGGCCGGGCCAAGCGGAACAGGGTGGGCTCTTCGCATGGTATGATGCACGCGATATTTTGCGTAAGGAGAAATGGGCAGTCCTGAAAGCTGAGCGGGCAGCGGCGGAGCGGCGTGAAGCTGAAATAGCTGAACGCAAAGCCAAATCCGAACTGCCTGTCGAATTCCGCGTGGTGGACTCGTACCTTCGCAAGATCAACGGTCCCGTTTCAACGGATAAGCTCAAGTCTGATTTGCGTGGGTTGATCAAGCGGAACCACTTGAAAGACGATGAGCAAGCACAGAACCGGCTGGTGGAAGGACTGGTAGCAAATGCCCACGTCTCGCTTGGCAAGATCCCCGCACGGCGGCTGGTGGCGGATGCCGTTGGCGACGTGGTGTCGGAGAACAAGCCTTCGCGCAAGGTGACCGGTAACATCATCAATCAAGATGATTTCAAGGATCAACTGGCCTATGCTCGCGCCAAATTGGAAAAAGCACACGCGAATGAACCCGGCCTCTTCCGCTATGGAACTAGAGTCGGGCGTGTCGAGCGCGTCGCCGAGGAAGGCACGACCTCTATCAATGTTCTGAGCAAAGACGCAATGAGGGCTGAAATCAACAAGGTCACCAGTTTCAAATCCATTAACGGAAAAGGCGACTTCAAAGGTAAGGCCACGCCGCTGGACGTAGCAGGCGACCTCTTCCACGACCACCAATTGCCCCTGCCATATCTGCGCGGCGTCAGCACTTATCCTCAATTCGACGCGGACGGGGTGTTTCTGGCAAAGGACGGATATCACAAGTCCGCATATTTGTTCATGCAATTGCCCGATGATCTGGTGTTGCCCAACCTCAGCACGACCCCGACCAAGGCCGAGGTTACCGGGGCGCTGCGCCTGTTGACCGAAGAGTGGCTGGCGGATTTTCCGTTTGATGGATACAGCCGCCGCGAAATTCTGGTGGCCTGCGGACTCGATCAACCGAGGCCGGGCGAAGAGGCGAAGCCGGTACCCCCGTCGCTGGCTAACTTCCTCGGATTCATCTTGCAAATGATCACGCGGGCGATAATTGGGAATCATCCCGTTCCGGCGACGCTGATCACCAAACCTGAAAGCGGCACGGGCGCTTCGCTTCTGGTGTCGCTGGTGCAACTCTTGATCACCGGCAAGCCGTCCGTTCGCCCGCCCTTTCCGAAAGATCAGGACGAACAGCGCAAGGAAGTGTTGGCGGCACTTCTGGGGGGCGACCCGTTTATCTTCCTTGATAACGTAGTTGGCAACTTGGATTCCCCGGTGCTCGCTTCGCTTTTGACCTCCACCTATTTCACGGGCCGGATTCTCGGTCGCAGCGAGGAAGTGAGCGTGCCCAACCAAGCGTCCACAGTCATCACCGGAAACAACCCCCGTTTCACGCGCGAATTGCAACGCCGCCTGAGCCTTGTGCGCCTTAACGCTGGGACAGATCACCCCGAACGGCGGGACGATTGGCACCTTGACGATATCGAGGAGTGGACGCGGGCAAATCGCGGCGAGCTTCTGGGGGCACTGGCGACTCTGGTGATGCACTGGCAGGCCCAGCCTGAAAAAGACCGGAAGCCCAAGGGCACGCTGCTGGCGTCCTACCGCGCGTGGTATAATGTCGTCGGCGGCGTTCTGACTGCCTGTGGTCTTGGCGAGGCCTTCCAAGCGAACCGGGACCAAATCGAAATGGTTGCCGAGAACGACGATGACGACCCAATGCGCGAGTTTGTCGGGAAGTGGTTTGAAGTGGCTACCAAGCCCGGCACCGATCTGGAGCTTTCAGGGGCATACGCCAAGGATTTGGCGACGTTGGCAAGCGCCTATGGAATCGAGCTTCCAGTTGCCAAACAAATGGTAGACGGTGAGCGCGTCTACAAGAACGACGCATTCGGCAAATACCTCGGAATGCAGGTCGAACGGGTGTTCGCGGTGGACGGGGTAAACCTGCGGATCGAACCCGGAAAGAAAACGAAATCCGGGAAGCCATGGGAACTGGTGGTGTTACACGATGAATAAGTTCTGCACGACTGGAATGAACAAGGCCCGCGTTAGCGGGTCTTTTCTTTCCTGGGGGTGATACCTAGCGGCGTCAGCCGCGAGCGACTTGTTGTCAGGATCGACTTATCAGGTTTTGGCGACCCCTTTGCCCCGCAGGGTGACGGAGGGTGACGACAAAAAATCTCCGTCCCCTCTGCTGTCACCCATTTTTTATCAATTAATACAGTGAGTTAATCCGAAAGAGTGACGGAGTGACGGAAAAACGAGTCCTAGTTGAGAATCTAGAATCCTTTTATTGGAGGGGAATGGAATCGGCAATAATTGGTGCGGTATCATGTTATCAGGTTGAGTTAATAACATGACCCTGCGGGGCAGCCTCGTCAGAAATAAAAAGGATTCGTATATGGCGGGGGAATCCAGAATCTCCGTCACCGTCGCTAATGTTTTTCTAACACCCTGTTACAATTGATTTTTTCAGTGGTGACGGAGACAAAACCTCCGTCACCCTCCGTCACTCTCCGTTTGGGCCTTCACTTCTCTTGTGATTTCGCAGATTTTTCGCCGGGCGCTTTCAATTTGGTCTGCGTCACCATGCAGTCCCAATTCTTGGTAGGTTCCATCGTTTTTCGCTGTGTCGATAGCCCCATATACTAGCTTAATATGTCCATGTGTTTCTATCCCCGCCCCGCCAAGTTTACGAAACTTCTCGCAAGCTGTATTCATGCTTACTTGGTCGAGCGAATTGTTTATTGTCACTTCCAAATCTCTGACGTCGACATTAAATTGATCGACTAGGTTCATATCTCTATCCTGTGAATCTGTACTGCGTCTTAAGCGAGATAGCCTAGAAGCAGCTTCTCGTTAACACTCGCCGCGCCGTTACCAACCCCTCGCCGGAGATCGAACCACCCCGCAAACGCCCGCTCACCCATCGGCGAAAACCGATCTGCTTGCCGCCAGATCACGGAGCTTGAGCCAGTAGAATCTGGGGGTGCCGAATCCGTATTCACTTGCGCTATCGGGAAACTAGTCCAATACCAACGATCCAGAAATTCCGTTGTTCAAACGATAGGACAGATCAACAAAAAGCGTTCCGGCTCTAGGAGTCAGAGTCGCTGTCCCGGAACTGGCCATTCCGATGCAATCGACAGGAATTGTTTGCGCAGGTATGTCCGTGAAATTGTCGGCTCCACGGCCTTGCGCCAATCCGGTGCATCGCCAAGCGTTTCCGACTACGGCAAAGGCAACCTTCCAGTTATCGGCATCATGCTTGGTAACGGTGGCGTATGCGTTCGGGTTCACAACACCACAAGCCGAAATTGCAAAAAGTAGAGCCGCAGTGGATAACTTCTTCATACTTGATCCTATCATCATTTTGTCGGAAGATTTGATGATTGCACCTGCCGACCTTCGCCTTATAATTGCACAAAGAAAAGTCAGTACACAACATCGAAAACATACCCCACAAAAGCTATGAGTTTTTGTCGCTGCAAGCCTGTGCAAGCTCAACAGTTTTTGACCTGCGTGGTAACGGGAATATTCCGGTTAACATCCTGTCTTCCTGTTTCAATGTGAGCACCATCCCTGAAGCAACCCCCAGAACACTCTTGGAATCGCGCCATCGCCAAGCATCGTTGACGTTCCGGCCTGTTTCCGCGAATATTCTGGTCTCATCGCCTTTCGATAAAAAACCGCCCACGCCTGCCGTGAGTGCGTTCACTTTTTGTTTTATTTTGTTTCAGATTCTCACATTCATCTGTTCTTGCTTTGTTCTTTTGTGGTGGATGAATGCAAAATAGGGCTCATCACAGGATCGTAATTTTTGTATAGCGTGACCGCGATTTTGAACTGACGGAATCCCGTTTGTTTTGTAGCGCGAGCACGATTTTGATTTCCGACACGGCTGCGCCGGGGTTCCTCCCGTCCGACACGATTTACCCTTGATTCCCCGACCGGCCCGCCGCGCTAACGTGCGCCCCTCAGACGATCACAAAGGCACACAAACGCGCGCTTGGGCGCATGGCGAGTAAGCATGAGGTGTCCACTTTGAGTATACTCACACGGGACGCCCGAAATCGCATCAAAAGTGTCCTTTTTGACTTCACGAATCATTTTTCGGACGGTATTTATTTGTGAGACAGTCTAATCGGACAAAGGAGGCTCAAGTGGGCGAACTTATCGGATACGCGCGTACCAGCAGCAGGACGCAGCCGCTGGACGTTCAAATCGACGCGCTGACGCGCTCTGGTGTCAAAGAAGAACACCTATATGCGGAACAGGTCTCCGGCACGTCACGGAACGGCAGAACGGCTCTGGAAGACATGCTGGCCCGTGGCATCCGCAAGGGCGATACAGTCGTATGCGTTCGCTTGGACCGCCTCGCGAGGTCCACAAGAGACTTGCACAACATTGCTCATGTACTTCAAGAAAAAGGCGTTGGTCTTCGTGTTTTGGAACAGAATATCGACACGACGACTCCCGAAGGGCGTCTTTTTTTCTCCATGCTTAGTGCGATTTCGACCTTTGAGACGGAAATCCGACAGGCGAGGCAACGCGAAGGCATTGACGCGGCACTTGCTAAGGGTGCTGACAGCCCGTTCAAGGGCCGTCCAGCGACCATAGACGCTGAGAAGATCAAGACTCTACGGGCCAAAGGAATGACGCCTACGGCTATCGCCAAAGAGCTAGGAATTGCCCGTTCGTCGGTCTATCGTTACCTGAAAAGCGTTGGGGCATAAAGTTGGGGCATAAACATGGGCCGTATCTCCGAAACATTCATGCTGATTATTGTTCTGGTGATCCTGTATCCCCTTTGGTGACGCCGCCTGCTACGCAGGCCAGCACCAATTTGCTAATCTGAAATCTGAATATCTGCCAACCTCACCAGCCCGCCACAGCGGCCCTAACGGGCCTCAGTTGCAAGTTTCCAACCAAACAACCTGCCACCATCGCCAACCCGTTCAGTGATCTGCTGAGCGGGTTTCTTGCTTTTCGATATTGGTAGGGTGGTATGTTGGTGGTGGCCCGCGTAGCGGGCAGATGGTTGGTAGATTGGCGGTGTTTTGGTGACGCCTGAGCCGCGCCCGAATGGTTAGCGTGTAGCAGCGCTGTGCTGCCCGCTGAGCGCTCGTAGTGGTCGCAGAAGGTCATGAATGCCCCTCAGAAAGGCCAAATGGAACCGCTAGGAGGATACCCCTCCCGCCGCCACCCCACGCGCCCAGTTGCTGTAAGGGTGCACCGGATCAAATGGCTGCGGCGTTGCGGGGGTCCGTGCCAGCACGTCGCTCACCTGTCGGTGAAATCCGACCAACTTTGTCGGAGACCCGCTGCGCGTTCCCTGCAATGCTCGCACCCCTTACAGGACACTCTGTAGATTCCAATTTTTCGGCCAGTGTTACAGACTGTTTTTCACGCGTGTTCCAACTCGCGAGTGTGCTTGATCGAGTGTCACCGGCAGGATAACCTTCGGGTGCGAAAAGGGAATTAGCCCCCATGAGCAAAGGCAACGGAAAAGGCCGTTGAATCTAAGAAAGAGGCAAGCCAATGGCGCAAACTGAAACCCGGCACAAAATGCCTACTCCGTTCCTCGCCCAATATGCATCGGAGCGGATGCCTTCTCCCGAAATTCAGGGGTATTACTCCCCTGAAACTGCAATGTGGGTTGTGAATGCGGGTGGTATTGAAATCCCGCTGATCGACCACGCGAAGGAAGCCGTTGAATTGGTCACGAAGACTATGGTTGAACGAGAAACTGACGACGAAGAAAGCTCCCTAACAATGGTTGAGCTGGCTACCAAGACTGCCGCTCGCCCCGAACAAGATGACGCGAGCGCGTGTGCAAGCCTCGAAATGGCCACGAAAACCGAAGCGCAACTGGAACACGATGATACCTCGCCCGAGGTGACAGGGTTATTTCTGTAATGGAGAACCATCACCCTTACTTGATAGTTACGAATAAAAGGGACCTGACCTCCGACTTCATCGTTCGAGAACTCCGTAATCGGGGGCTGGCGTTTCACCGGCTGAATACCGAAGACGCCCCGCAGTTATCACTCACGCAGCGCCTTGGTGAGGCAACCACTCTGCGGATCGGTGGCACCCGCTTCAAATTGGACGCAGTCCGCGCGGCCTATTTTCGCAGGCCACTTCCACCCGTAGTAAGTCAAAATGGTTTGCCGCAGTCTTCGATCATGTATATCCGCGAAGAATGGGGCTACGTGCTTCGTTCGCTGTATCTGGAACTCGGGGAGAAGTGGTTCAACCATCCAAACAGCGTCATCCTAGCAGAAGACAAACCCCGTCAACTCCGACTTGCGCAAGAGGTTGGATTCACGGTGCCTGAAACCGTTATTACGAACGAATTGGATTCAGTAGAGCGGCTCTTTTCAGACGGTGACGTCATCGCCAAACCGATGAAGCAATCCTTACTGGAAGACGATAATGGCCCCGGAAGCGTGATCTACACTACCACCATCCACTCTATCGAAGAGATCGGCCCAAAGAACCTCTGCGTGGCCCCGGTGATCTTCCAACGGCGGATAGACAAGCAGTTTGATCTGCGCGTGACCGTTGTGGAAGCGAGGGCATTTGCCGTTTCGATCAATTCCCAAAAGTTTGAGAAGACGCAAACTGACTGGCGGCATAGCTCAGTCACTGAACTTGAACACGAGGTCTTTGAACTCCCCGAGGAAGTCGCCAATCAATGCGTGGAAATTGTTCGCCGATTGAAACTTCGCTACGGCGCGATTGATCTTGTGTTGGATGCATCGGGAGTATTTTGGTTCTTGGAGTGTAACCCAAATGGTCAGTGGGCTTGGATCGAAAATCGGACGGGCTTGCCGATTGCAGCCGCGATTGTGACCGCAATGGAGAACATATCGAAGTGAAGATTCATGATTTTTGGCCTTACGTTGGTAAAATGCCACCAGACGAAACCATAAAAGGCGACCTTGAAAAAATCGCCGCAGCGTCATGGGGGGAGGACACCGCTACGTTCTTAGATGAGGCGCGACGGCTGCGGGACGCCGAAACGGGGCGCAAGAATGCAGCGGAGACCAAAAGCCAAATCTACCTTGCGGCATTGCTGGCACTGATACCCATTTTGGTTTCCCTGACTGAAAGCGATGCCCTGAAAGGCATCATGACCTTCGACACGTGGCATAGGATCGTCGGCTTCGTCCTTTTCATTTTAGGGCTTGCCTACGGGATTGGTGCCTTTGTGTCGTCTTTTCGTGCGCTAACGGTAGGTGCATACCACCGCGTTGATGTGGAGGAGATCGTGAATTCTGGGGCAAGCGAGGAGCCCCTCGGCGACCTGACAAAGGATATCCTGAGATCGGTCAGGAGAGATCGGCAGAATGTTAACCGCAAGGTCAGCTATGTGATCGTTACGCATCAGCTTCTTTTCAGGATGGCGCTGTTGTTGCTTCTGGCCTTGGGCTTGGTCACGTTTGCACCCCCTGCCAGCGACCTGTTTGAAGCCGTGAAATCGGCTCTCTGCGGCTAGAAAAGCGCTCTGCGCGTGTGTGATCAAGGCTAGAGAAGAAACAACTGTGACGCGCTATAGGTGGATTGCAGCGCGGTCTTGCGGTCGAAACAAACAATCGTATTGCCGTCCACTTCCAACACCATCAAGCGCGGGTCATAGCGCCCCACGATGACTTCCTGTCCGGGATAGAACTGCTTACGCATCGGCTTCCCCTTCTTTCAAAGGCCTCAAGATCGCATCAACGGAAGGACGTAAGTCAAACGACAGAACCTTGAATCTATCCTTTTCAGTCGCACCCCAACCGGGATAGGCAATTACAAGATCGTAACCATGGCGACGCTTTGCCAACTGCACCCTTTCGGCCGGTGTGCGGACATGTTGCAACAGATTTGACAATGCCTTGATGTTTCCCGGTGTGAAGAATTGCGCCGCCCGGTCAAGGAAGCGCATCCCATTCGTTATGTTCTGTATAGCCTGTGCGCGTTTATCGGTCATTCGATCAATGACCAAGTCGCTCAATTCGTTCGATGTATCGACGCCTTGCAGCATCTTGAGATCAGCAAGCGCTGCCGCCAAACGCGATGTGGGGTGATCGCGGGTTTGGAGAAGAACCGCCGCTTTCACTTCCAGTATCACGTGTTCCGTATCGACAGGCACACGCGTTGTCTTCCCCACACCGTCTTCCCGTTCAATCCACGTCCGGCGCGTTTCTTTCAAGCGATAGTGGCCACTGTCCGAGAACCCGGAAATGCCGCTATTGCGAAAGCAACCGGCTAAGGCGCTTACAGCTTCAAGCGAACTCTCTTCCATCTTCACCACTTCTGGCGTGATCGCCTTCATGGCCTCCGGGATGCCCGCCAATGTCCGCTGAATAATCTTCCGCTTGGACGCCCGCCGGATTTGTTCTTCCAACTTCTCTTCAAAGTTGTCGGCAACTTCATCGCCGAAGTAATGCCGGGCGCAGTCCCGCCCACAGAGTGCAATCCGTCCATCTTCCATCTGGACTGTGAAGCCCTTCTTGTGCGGCGTGTGCTTATCGCAAAAGGCACAGCGCACTTCGTGCTCCGCCTCATACCGGTTGATGTAGTGTGCGGGGATTTCGCCCGGCGGGATTATGGGCGTCAGTCCTTGCTGCATTTCTGGGTGAGCAATGATCAGCCCTTCCAGTGATAGCGTTTCCATTCCCATATGTTCGCGCCTCCACATAGCCTAACTCAAGATATTGTCGTGTGTTCACGTTTCATTCTAGCGAAGCGGCGGCAAAAAGCAACTTGTAGTCAAAGCGCAGTGAGGTCGCACCGGAACGCTGACCTAGCGTTCAAGTCTGAGGCTGAGGCACAGGCTTGGATTGATAAGCAGTCCGGTTGACGGTAATCTGTCGTGATGCTGCCAGACATTCGTCCGACAGGCGGATGCTGTCGGTCACTGTTCGTGCGACCTGATAGTATGTCAGCAAGGCGGGCTTGATAGGTGCAAGCCCGCCCGGAAACAGGCTACCGAACTGACAAAGCATCCCCGAAAGCTTCTTCGATATCGGGCCGGTGCATATTGTAGTGCTTCTTCAATACCTCTTCTGTGGTGTTCACCGCCTCGGCAATGATGTTGTAAGGGATGCCCGCCCGAACCATGTGTGTGATCGCGGTGCGCTTCATGGTGTGGTGTGTCACTGGTTTCGTCACGCCTGCGTCCTTGGCAACTTCGGCAAGGCCTTTCTTGAGGCTCTTTACGCGCTTGCCGTTGTAGGTGATCACGTAAGGCTGTGACCGATCTGCGTGAATCAGATAGTTCATGAGCCGCCAATTCTGGCCAATCGGAATCTGGGGACGGCGCTTGTTCCCGCTGCCCGCGCCGAAGTCGATTAAGCGGCGGGTTTTCATAAGTGCGCCGGGTCGCACGCTTCGGCATAACCCAGTTTCCATCCGGGTCCAGAACGGGTTCCGGTTCAACTTCCATCACGTTCTTCAATGTCGGTTCGGGGATATAAACCTGATCCCAAGTCAGAGACAAAATAGCCTCTTTCCGCGCGCCGGTCGCAAGCGCGATCAACAGGAATCCTTCAATGTGCTCCCGGTTCCGTTCTCTGTCGATTTCTTTCCCGTTGACCACGATGGGGCGAGGCTCGCAGGCGGCAATCATGCGCTCCATTTCTTCCATTGTGAGCCAAACCGAAGTGTCCCGAACAGGTGCCCCCTCAGTGATAGAAAAGTCCGGTGGATAGTCAGTGTAGCGGTTTTTCCGAGCGCGCATCAGCGCGGCTCGCAGGACTCGGAGGTCTTTGCAGGCGGTGTTGCGGGACGTGGTGCCATACTGTCCGGCGCTCTTCTGGTGCGCCTTCCAGCGCGGCTTTTCCATCCGCCATTCAATGTACTCGTCAACTGTGTCTTGCACGACTTCATCCCAGTGCAGATGCCCTAAATGCTCTTTCAGCGGTCCAACGTTCGCTGCCATTGGGCCGGACGTTGAATCCGCTTTTTCGCGGCAGATGTAGTCGTAATACTGGTCCACGACCCAAGCGACTGTTGGGCGCAAGGGGATTTCAGGGCGCGCCAGTTCCTTGACGAAGTTGCCGTGCAAGGGCTCTGCATCGCGCTCAATCTTCGTCCCGTGCCCGTGCCGCCGGGTCTTTCCCTCTTCGTCTGTGTAGACTGTTTCCCAGTAGCCGTCTTTGCGCTGGCGAAGGCGGGGTGCGTTGGGGGCAACGGGTGGCGCGTCAGGCTGGAACTCATCCAGTTTTTTCTGCGCCTCTTCCTCGTTTTTCGTCTTCGTTGTTTTGCGCCGAGTCTTCCCGGTTTCCGGGTCTTCGAATACGATTTCCCAGTAGGAATCAGGCCTCTGGCGAAGATATGGGACAGGGTTCTTCATAAGAACATCCTCACGATTCTGCGCAACTCATGCAAGGTTGCATAAGTTGCAAGTTTCAGTTTTCGCGTATGTTCTTGATTTTATTGGTCGGAGTGAGAGGATTCGAACCTCCGACCCCTGCCTCCCGAAGACAGTGCTCTACCAGGCTGAGCTACACTCCGACCGTGGCGGACCGAA
>PDWI01008551.1_pt1 | contig 12028 bp, 5 predicted proteins | sample 1430891 | NCBI WGS metagenome assembly PDWI01 (sample SAMN01162508, study PRJNA174530) | Oral metagenome, whole genome shotgun sequencing project. | biome: Marine environment; feature: Marine mammal; material: Swab sample of the gingival sulcus; isolation source: swab sample of gingival sulcus...
CAAAATGTTTCCACATATCATTTGTGGCAAATTCTTCTTGAAACATTTTTTCTACATCTTCTGACCTGGCATGAGATGTCCACATAATATAATCGGGATTAAGCTTTATCAATTCTTCTGAATTTAAAGTAACAAAATCATCGCCATCACTAGTTGCCAGATTTTCACCACCACAAAGTTCAATTAAGCTCCCTGCATAAGAATATTTTGTCCCCTCTACATAGGCTCCCGGTAATCCCATTAAAACAAGTACCTTTGGTTTTTTCTTATCTTTGCTTATATTTTGCCATTTTTCTATTTCTTCTTGATAATCTGCTACAATTTTATTGGCTCGTTTTTCTTTGCCATACTTTCTACCAAGCTCTTCTATGGTTTGATACATGCCCTCTACACTTCTTAAATCTAAAAAGGTATATGGCAGATTTCCTGCTTCATACTTTGGTTTCAATTGATCTTCCAAAGAGTTGGGACTTAATACTTCTGTTGGCCTTAAAGACGCCATTATCTCCACATCTGGATTCATGGGTTTTCCAACTTTTGTAATTCCCTTATCCCTATATCTTTCTGGCAACTGATAATTCGTATCAGGAATACCTACTAATGGCAAGTCCAACATATCGCATATATCTGCTGTAGCAACGGAAGTAGCCACGATGCGAAGTTCGTCATTTCCCTTATTTTCTTGCTTTCCACCACCACTTTGATCAACACAACTTGTTAAAAAGATTGTTGTTATTAAAAGAATTCCTGCAATTTTTATCTTTTTTCTAAACATATTTTTTCCTTTTATATCCATCTATCTCAATTTCAAGTTAAACTTAAAATACAATAATTTGTAGAATCAAATTATTTTTTATTTTTTTTCATCCTATTAAGTACAAAAACTGTAATAATTCCAGCGATAAAACCGATAACATAAATAATCCAAGAATTTTTTTCTTCTGCCTCTTTCGTTTCTACTTTACTGTTTTTCGTTTCCTTATTTCCTTTTGTACTTTTTTGATTATCTTCTTTTTTATCTATACTTTTTTGTGTATTATTAACCTGATTTTCTACAGAACCCTTCGATGGGTCTTCTGGATTATTATTTTCATCAAGGGTATTGGTGTTCTCTTCCTCTTCAGTTTTCACATTATTTTCATTAGGGTCTATTTCTCCCTTTTCAGAATTAGAGACCCCCTCAGTAGAAACCTTTTGATTGTTAATTTTTTCACTATCTTTTTTGCTTGCCACATCTTGCTTTTCTATTCCTATATAGAAGCAGACATCTCTGCCCATGGCATCAATAAAGGCTTTGCATCGGATATATTTACTAAAATCTTGATTTTTAATTTCATAGTAAGCCACATCTTCTTCTTGATTTTCATCCACCAATTTATAGGAAACATCTTTATAATCTATACCGTTGCCTTTTTCTTTTTGAATAGCAAACTCTAACCCATCAATACTACTCATTAAATGAACTTTTAAAACAAGACTCTCTTTTCCATCTTTATTTTTCAAAGTCGCCTCTTTATCAATCACGCTACGACACATACCCTCGCCAATAGCGACATTTCCTGTCCCACCATCATCTGTTTTACCAGTATCAGGATTTACATAGTAAGTCTGTGCTTTTACAGTCACTTCTTGTGCAAAAATTTCCGTAGAAAATATTAGTGTAAACATCAATGTAAATATTAAAGTAAAGGAAGCAGCCGAGAAAATCGACTTTCTCGCCTGCTTTTTTATCATTATCATGTTCTATTTTGCCTCCTTAAATCGCCAAAGCATCGTTGCCACTTCTGCTCTTGTTGCTTCACCTTTAGGAGCGATTTCTTTGTCGCTTCGACCATTTACTATTCCTTTTTTATTTGCCCAACTTAAAGCATCTACTGCCCACGATGAAATAGTATCGTAATCGTCGTAATGAGAAATTTCTCCAAGCTCTTGATTTCTATTTGATAAAGCATTGTATCGATAAATCATTGTTGCCAAACCTTCTCTAGTAACATTATCCTTAATCATAAAAACATCACCATAACGTATACCATCTAGGATACCGTTTCCTTTTGCCCAAGAGTAAGGTTTTTCATACCAAGAACCAGCTTTTCCACCTGGTGCTTTATAAATTTTACCAACTTTCGGTGAGCCTGCCATTCTATAAAGTACCGTTACTACCATAGCATTTGTCATCTTCGCATTTGGACTAAATTGAGTTTCTGTTGTTCCATTAAACATTTTTTGTGCTACTGCATTTTCAATATATGCTTTTGCCCAATGCTTATTAATATCGGCAAAGTTTGTCTTTAATGCTGGATTAGTATCACTGCTCTCAATCATTACTTTTTTTTCTGTTTCAGCTTTATCCTCATTTTCTGCCATCATTTTTTTACCATTTACTATAGCAACCAGACCTAATTTGTCTGTTCTTAAAGTAAAATCTTCATCCGATATTGCCCCTGCAACTTCTGTCAATGCCCCTTTCTCATCTGTTTTATAAACTTTAATGTCATCTCCTGCATATGGCAAAACAACTTTCACTTTTCCATTAGGGTTTACTTTATTATCGCCATCTAATACTTGAATATCATATAGCTTAAAATTAGGGTCTTCTTTTAACAACAAACTTTTCGCCCTTTTAAAATCATCGCCATCTGTCATTCGTTTTACAACAAGTTTGCTTTTCTCCGGCAGTTTAAATGTGTTTGCTTCTATTTTAATACCTACGTTACTATCCATAAGATTTAAAGGTTTCACTTTACCTTGACTAATCTTATTATTCGGAACAAGTTCTTTTTCTCCTGTTTCTTTCGCTTTTGACCAATCTAATCTAAGTCTTGAGCCAATCATACCATCTACAAATACAGCATCCATCGGTGTATAAGGTACTGCTGTTTTTATTTTAATAAATTCCACTCCTGTCTTTTTCAAATCGTCAGGGATTGAAATTTCACATAAACTGATATAATCTACATCATGTACTTTGCCATCATGTTTTGTTCCCGTTTTTATCGTTGCTTTCTTCAATACTGTTGAATCAACATATTTTCCTTCTTTTTTATTAAAGTATTGAAGCTCAGTCAGTCCTGATATAAATCCAGATAAATTTACTGGGTTTGTTGCAATTTGTAATACATTTCTTTCAGGGATATACATCACTTTACTATTATTATCCATGGCGATGCCACCCATCGATGGTTTATCTTGTGTTTCATGCCACAAACTAGCTTCCACCATCATATTTTTTTCTTGTTTTGCTGCTCCATCTAAAGTAACTACTGCACTAGCAGGAGTCAGTGTTCCCAAAACCATAAATATTGCCATTATTACGGCAAATCCTTTTGTCATTTTAAACATTTTCTTTCCTTTCATAAATAAAATATTTTTCTGATTTTTTATAACTTATTATTTTTTGTCATATACAAATTTATCACATATCAATTATTTAGTCAACTTTTTTAGCAGTAACTAACTATAGAAGGTGTGTCACTGTCACCTGTGCCATATCTGTCACAAATTTTATCCCATTGTGCCACTTTTTTCACATATTATTGTCTCCCTACAGCTTCACCACATTGTTGAATTTATTATTTTTTATTTATTTTTCAATAGATTTAAGAATTTTCAATAAATTAAAATGATTTTGGCACAAATATTGCATTAAATGTTGGTATAAAGATTTCATTCTTTATCAATCGTTATATTACATTTATTTTTTAGAAAGGAAAAGGTCATCTTATGAGAGAATATATGCCTTACGGAGAAGAAACTCCTTATATCAAAGCAGGTCCTTTTAAAGTTCGACTTCCATTTATTCATTATCGTTTTGAAATAGCAGACTATGTACAAGGTTTGCTTATGTGTGCAGTATGTCTAGGGGCAATTCCTCTTTTGCAAGATAATTTAGGAATGCCTTTTGAAGTAGCATTAGCCATCGTTATTTTAAACGGATTTTTATACACTTGGCATACATTTTTAGGGGATCCCGTTATCCCTGGTTGGATTACACCTGCCATACCACTTTTAGTAGGCTATTGTCTTACTTTCCCTGAAGGTCAAGCTAGAATGCAAGCTTTAGTAGCCTTCGAAATAACACTTGGTGTTTTTGCAATATTATTAGGTCTTACCGGTATCGCTGGTAAAATAATCAGTCTTATCCCAGCAGCACTAAAAGGTGGTATCATATTAGGTTCTGGTGTCTCTGCCGTATATATGATTTTTAAAACAGGTGGAAAATTTGAAGTTATGCCATATACGACAGCTATCTGTTTAATCGTTGCATTTTTCCTTCTTTTCTCAAATGGTGCAAGATATTTGTCTAGCAGATATAAATGGTTTGGTGTTATTGGTAATCTAGGAATATTACCAGCTGTTGTTATCGCTATCGTTATAGCACCTCTAATCGGAGAAGCTGGTATGCCTAACATCGTTTGGGGATTTTCTACACCCGACTTCGCTACCCTTTGGAGAGATTGGGTGCCTTGGGGTACTCTTGGTTGGCCATCACCAATGAAATTTGCACAAGCAATACCTACAGTTATTGCCATTTATATCGTATTATTCGGTGATGTTGTACAATCTCAATCATTAGTTCGTGACGCAGATGTTTCAAGAGACGATGAAAAAATCGACTACAATCCAAATAGAGCACACCTTATCTTCGGTATCAGAAATACTGTTATGGGTGTTATTGGTCCTGATATTACAATGTGTGGTCCTCTTTGGGCAGCGATGCAAGTCGTTGTTTCTGACAGATATAAAAAAGGTAGAGAAAGTATGCAATCACTATTTGGTGGTGCTGCAAGTTTCCGTTTTGGTACATTTACAGGTTATTGGTTAATGCCAGTTGTAACCCTTTGTCAACCAATCTTAATCGTCGCTTTATCACTAACGATGATTGTACAAGGTTTCGTCAGCGTACGTATCGGTGTACAACAAACAAAATCCTTTACCGATTTAGGAATTGCTGGTGTTATCGCTGGCGTTATCTTAGCAAAAGGTTCTGCTTGGGGACTTGCCATCGGTATCTTGGCTTGTCTACTTTGCTACGGTAAAGATTTCTTAAAAGGCGATACAACTTTTGGTCACCTTTGGTCACCTGAAGTAGAAAAAATGACAGAAGATAACGCAACATTAGAAGATGAAGCATCTGTAAGTCAAGATCCTTCACCAGAAATGAAATAAATAATATAATTTCCCCCAATTAATAAAAACTCTACGTTCTTTGGCTTATACCATTTTACGTAGAGTTTTTATTTTTCATAAGATTGCCATCTTATTGACTTTTCTACTAATTTTCATTAAAATTGTATCATATTAATTGTTGTTTCATATAAATATCATTTCGTGTAATCTCACAAAAGGAGTACGTCTATGTTTAAATCCATACAAACTAGATTAATGTTCTATTTAGTCCCTTTTTCTATTGTTACTACCATTGTTTTAGTGGCGATTTTAATCTATGGGCAATACTCCTTATTCAACGAAGAATTAAACAAGTCATTATATCGACATTCTATTTTGGCAGAAAATACTATTACCAAATTATGTATTGCCAATGATAAATCTTTAGAAGATATAAACTTTCAATTTCTAAATGATGACCCCGATATAGAATATTCTATTATTTCAAAAAATCGTACGATTCTAGGAGATGCTATTCCATCAAAGTACAATTTAGATTTCAACAAGGATAACATCATACAAGAAACTTACAAAAACAATTTATACTACAGAACGTTTATCAAAAAATTTAGCAGTCCTCAGCTCTCCAATTATTACCTTTTGTTGGAGGTTTCCGATGCCAAAATGACAGCTAATAAAAATAATGTTATCACACTTACAACAATCCTTTTAATCATCACTTACATCTTTGTTTGGATGCTTTCAAAGAGGATAACTTTTGCCATTCAACGACCAGTAAAAAAACTTTCTACCCTTGCCAAAGACATGGCACAAGGCGAATTAAATACAGAAATAAAAATGGATACTAACGACGAGCTTTCCGATATTGCCAACTCTTTTAACAGTATGCAAAACGATTTAAAATCCATTATGACGGAAGTTCTTATCAAAAGTGGGCAAACTGCTGAAATAAGTGAAATAATGGGATACGTAGAAAATGCCTTAAATCATATGCCCTCTGGAATTATCGGTGTCGACAACAGTGGTCAAATAACAGTCTTCAACGAAACGGCTCAAAGGATAACCTCTATCAACTCCAATGATATTTTAGGGAAAAATATAGCAAACCCAATGCCTGTCGGTATTGAGAATTTAATTACACCATTAAAATCTTGTCTATTATTAGGTAGAATTAAATTAAAGACAATTACAGAAATTTACAATCCCTTAAAGAAGAAAATCACCGTATTATACAATACGACCATTCAATTTGACCAAAATAAAAAAGTAATCGGTGCTTTAATACTATTCAAACGTATCGAAGATATTGAACGGTTTGAAAAAAGTGCCGAGCAAAATCGCTCTCTCCGATATTTAGGAGAAATCTCTGCCAGTCTTGCCCACGAGATGAGAAATCCCTTAACCAGTATAAAAGGCTATACACAATATCTCCAAATGATGCTTACTGACCGAAAAGACTTACAAGAAGAGCTAAACACCATTACCAATGAAACAGACCGTCTCGACGTCATGCTGAGCAATTTTTTACGATTTGCCAAACCAGATATTCCAAAAAAAGAATCCTCCGATTTAAATGCACTAATTTCCTATGTTCTAAACTTTATGAAAGCTGAGATTCCAGACAATATAACGATTAAAGAAGATTACAACGAGATTCCTAAAGTGATGATTGACTTATCACAATTCGAATCCGTCTTTATCAATTTATTTATAAACGCAATCCACGCCATGCCAGATGGTGGTACGCTAAATATAAAAACCCACTACAGTAACAAACGTAAAATGGTTATCGTCGAAGTTTCCGATACTGGTATCGGTATCCCTCAAGATTTTGCTGATAAAATCTTTATGCCATTTTCTACAACAAAGTCCGACGGTACCGGTTTAGGTCTTGCCATCTGCAATAGAATCATCGATGCCCACAATGGGATTATCGAAGTGGAAAGTCAAGAGGGAAAAGGTGCAAAATTTACCATCCTTTTAAGAGGTTCGTGAAATTTTTAACAATTAATGTTTTAATATAACAATACACACTTTTATTGAAATTTAATATTAATTTATCAATAAATCTTTATAGATTAAGGGAGAACAATTTATGATTAAAAATATCCTTGTGGTAGATGATGAAGTCAACGTTCGACAACTTCTATCAAAAATACTTACTGCCAATCAATATACTGTTTTTACTGCTGAAAATGGAGAAAAAGCATTAAATATTATTGAAATGGAAAATATCGACGTTATCATTAGCGATTTAAAAATGCCTGGTATATCTGGTATCGAACTTTTGGAAAAAGTAAATAAAATTAATTCTGATATTTCTTTTATTATTATAACAGCTTTTGCTACGACACAAACAGCTATTGATGCTCTTCGAAATGGTGCCGATGATTATATTACAAAGCCTTTCGATATCAACGAAATATTAAATTCTGTTCATAAATTAGAAAAAAATCATCAACAGTTAGACTCTCTCGTTTCTGATGATAAAAACTTTTTTTCCAGTGGTTTTAAAACACAGAGCCAGAGTCCTAGTATGACAAAAGTTTTAGAATTTGCACAACAGATAGCACCATCAGATTCTACTGTTATATTAACTGGTGAAACAGGTACAGGAAAAGAAGTTTTAGCAACAGCCATACACAACTGGAGTGGTCGTTCAAGCCAACCTTTAATCAAAATCAATTGTGCTGCTATCCCTGAAACTTTACTAGAAAGCGAGCTTTTCGGATATGAAAAAGGAGCTTTCACAGGAGCAGCAACTTCAAAACCCGGTAAATTTGAAATTGCTAATCACGGTACTATTTTTCTTGATGAAATTGGCGATATTTCTCCTAGCCTCCAAGTAAAACTCCTTCGAGTATTGCAAGATAAAACCTTTGACCGATTAGGAGGAATAAATCCCATCAGTGTTGATGTTCGCATCATCTGTGCTACTAACAAAAATCTGAAAGAAGAAGTACAAAAAGGAAACTTTAGAGAAGATTTATTCTACCGATTAAACGTAGTGCCTATTCATATTCCACCACTACGTGAGAGACCTGAAGACATTGAAAATCTAGTTTCCCATTTTTTAAATAGATTTTCTTCCACAAAATCTCCTAAGTCTGTCAGCAATGAAGCTTTTAAATTTTTAAAAGTGTACTCTTGGCCAGGAAATATTCGTGAATTAGAAAATATTATTGAGCGATGTGCTGTTATTTCTACTGGTAGCATCATCACTTCTGCCTGTCTTCCTGAAGAAATTTTAAATAGCAACAATACCTGTCCTACTACAAATAATCTAAATGATTCCCTTGCTGATTCCGTCCACACAAAAGAAGTAGAAATGATTGTAGAAGCATTGGAACAAACTGCCAATAATAAAACAAAGGCTGCTGAACTTTTAGGAATTTCTCGACGTTCCTTGCACCGAAAATTGGACAAATACAACTTAAAATAAAAATTAAAAACTTAACTTAAATCATATTTTAATCCCTTTATTTCCTTTTACATTTTTTAGAAATATGTTATACTATATTTGTTGTCGCACCTATTCTGGCAACAGAAAGGAGGTGTCTGTATGGATATGCTTCTAGCCTTTATGCTTTCTATCATAGCAGGTGTTATTTGTCACATCATCTGCAAATGGCTAGATAGAAAGTAGACAACAAATAGTCTAAATAAAAAACTAGGAGCTGAATCCTCCTAGTTTTTTTGTGTCTATATGACGCTTCTAACCTTTTGTCTATCAATAGTATAACATATTTTTTATTATATGCAAAGTCTTATTTGTCACATCATCTGCAAATGGCTAGATAGAAGGTAGACAACAAATAGTCTATAAAAAACTAATTTGATTGGATTCAGGCAGTCCTTCTAGTATTCCTGTCTTGCGTAATCCCTCAAGGGCTGTCTTATTGATTTTCGCTCGTTCTCTTAAATCTTCAATAGAATCGAACGCTTTATTTTTATATTCATCAGCAAGTGCCTTTGCTGTATTCTCCCCAACACCATCAAGTGCTACAAAAGGCATCAATACCTTACCATCTTCTACAAAGAATTTTTTATGATGAGATTTCCCTAATTCAGCACATTGAAATTCATAGCCACGAGCATACATTTCATAAGCTACTTCTAGTACAATTAATTCATCCTTTTCTTTTTTCGTCGCATTTTTATCTTTTTTCTTAATCATTTCAATTTTATCTAAAACAGCTTTTTCTCCTTTTAATATAGTATCTGAATCAAAATCAGCTGTCTTTGTAGTAAAATATGCTGCGTAAAATTCAGCTGGATAGTACACTTTAAAGTAAGCAATTCGATAAGCCATCATGACGTATGCCACAGCATGAGCTCTTGGGAACATATATTTAATCCGTCGGCAAGATTCAATATACCACGGAGGAACATCATTTTCTTCCATCAATTCCACTTCTTCTGGAGTAACACCTTTGCCTTTTCTAACTTTTTCCATAATTGTAAATGCAGATTTCTTAGGTAATCCTTTTAAAATCAGATAATTCATAATGTCATCTCTTGTAGAAATCGCATCTTTAATCGTTGCTTCTCCACTTTTTATCCACTCTTTTGCATTGTTAAGCCAAACATCTGTTCCGTGGGAAAAACCAGATATGCGAACAAAATCAGCAAATCTTTTAGGCTGAGTATCATCTAACATTCCTCGTGTAAATTCTGTGCCAAACTCCGGTATCCCAAAAGTGCCATGTTTTTGTTTGTAATCTTCTGATTTTATATCTAACCCATCAATTCCTGTAAACAAACTGTTCACTTTTTCATCGGAAAGTGGTACATCCTTAATCGGATCTAATTCTGTCATATCCTGTAAATGCCTAATAATTGATGGCACGTCGTGTCCTAGTATATCTAATTTAAGCAAGTTTTGATCAATTGAATGATAGTCGAAATGAGTGGTAACAATACCACATTTCGTATCGTTTGCTGGATATTGAACGGGACAAAATTCATATATTTCATGATCATCTGGCACGATGATAATACCTCCCGGATGTTGTCCTGTAGTTCTTTTTACCCCTGTACAACACTTAGTCAATCTATCAATTTCAGGTTTTTCTATTGGAATATTTGTTTCATCCATATAGTTCATCACAAAACCATAAGCTGTTTTATCGGCAACTGTACCAATTGTTCCTGCTTTATAGACATTTTTTGCCCCAAAAATTTCATCTACAAATTTGTGTGCTATCGGTTGATATTCTCCTGCAAAATTCAAATCGATATCTGGTTCTTTATCAGCTTCAAAACCAAGAAAGGTTTGAAATGGTATTGAAAAGCCATCTCTTTTATATTCTGTGCCACATTTTGGACAATTTTTAGGTACCATATCTACACCACAATCGTATTCATATTCATCGCCCCACTCTAAATTTTTACAATGAGGACAAATATAGTGAGGTGGCAATGGATTTACTTCTGTTATTCCTGCCATTGTCGCCACAAAAGATGAACCAACAGAACCTCTTGATCCTACTAAATAACCATCTTCCATAGATTTATCTACTAACATTTTGGCAGCAATATACATAACAGCATATCCCTCTTTTATAATAGGTTTTATTTCTGTTTCCAATCTTTCCTCTATAACTTCAGGCAATGGGTTTCCATAGATTTCCCAAGCTTTTTCATAACATTTTTCTCTTAATATCTTATCTGCATTTTCTATTTTAGGAGGAAACTTTCCCTTAGGAACAGGTTCCATTTTTTCAATCATATCTGCTATTTTATTCGTATTTTCAACCACAATTTCAAAAGCTTTTTCTTTTCCTAAATAGTTAAATTCTTCCAGCATTTCATCAGTGGTTCTAAGATACAGACCACTAACTTCAAAATCACTATACCCTTGTGCTGCCATCAAAATATTACGATAAATAGCATCCTCTGGTTGACTATAATGGGCATCTGTTGTAGCAACAACAGGTTTATTGTATTTTTCTCCTAGTGCTATTACTGTTCGATTTAAGTCTTTTAAATCTTCCTGTGTCCAAATATCCATATCTTGTCTTTTAATCAAAAATTGATTATTTACAAGAGGCTGTACTTCCAAATAATCGTAAAAATTAACCAGCCGTTCAAGTTCTTGCTGACTATCTTTATTGACAATTGCTCTAAAAACTTCTCCTGCCTCACAAGCACTACCAATAATCAATCCCTCTCTGTGTTTTTGTATTACTGATTTAGGTAAACGAGGTTTTTTATAAAAATATTTCATATGCGATTCTGATACTAACTTGTACAAATTTTTTAGCCCTGTTCTATTTTTAGCTAGTATGATAATATGATTGGTTCTTTTCTTTTTGTAATCAATTTTTCCCTCTTGGTCGATACAGTCAAAATCATCAAAAACATAACCTTCCATACCATAGATAAGCTTCATTTCAGAATCTTTTGATAAGGCATGGCTGGCATCTGGAAAAGCTTGAACAACACCATGGTCTGTAATTGCCATAGCAGGATGTCCCCAACTTTCATGAGTTTTTACTAAATCTTTGATTTCATTTAATCCATCCATGGCACTCATCTTCGTATGAACGTGTAATTCCACTCTCTTCTTTTCACAAGTATCTTGCTTTTTCTCTACTTCTCCTACTTTTATTCCTTGTGCCATCACTGTGGTAAGATGGTCATACATATCTTCTTGTGCTTCCCCTTTTACAGTAAGCATCTTTCCTTCTTTTATCTCTTTGTCCATTTCTCCCCAATGCTCAGAAGAAGCAAACCCTTTAATAACAAGAGATGTTTTTTTATCACTGATAAATAAGCTCAATAGCACTTTATCATTCTTTATATTTCGAACATCTTTTTTAAATAAAATCCCTTGAACAACTACTGTGCCACTTTGAGAAGTCACTTCTTTAAGAGGTGTTATCTCCCCTGTAACAGG